>Ga0209475_10004079_pt1 | contig 12844 bp, 9 predicted proteins | sample tdDd471_FD_187128 | JGI IMG/M metagenome (GOLD analysis project Ga0209475, IMG submission 187128) | Marine sediment microbial communities from the Atlantic coast under amendment with organic carbon and nitrate - tdDd47.1 (SPAdes)... | ecosystem: Environmental > Aquatic > Marine > Coastal >...
TGTTTTTTAAGATTCAGAGCCATCTGGCGGATATCATCATCGCTCAACTGTTCCTCTTTTTTACCGGCCACCACCAAAACCAGTTCACCTTTTGGTTTTTCGGCTTTTAGTTTTGCCGCAATATTTTCAATTTTATCACTGATAAACTCTTCAAAAACCTTGGTAATCTCGCGACCCAAAACGGCTTCTCTGCCAGAGAAATATTGCAGCATATCGCTCATTTGTTTTCCTGCTTTGTGGGGCGATAAATAAAATATTCCGGTGGCGCTATGGCCCGCACATTTTTCAAAAAACTTTTCACGGCGCCCCTTGGCCTCTGGCGGAAAACCGTAAAAAACAAACTGATCCGTAGCCAAACCAGAGGCAGAGAGGGCGCAGATTGCAGCACAGGCTCCGGGTAGCGGAACAACATCAATGCCAGCCTTGCGACATTCCCTGACCAGCACAAAACCGGGATCGGAAATGGTCGGGGTTCCTGCATCCGAAATCAATGCCACATTTTTTCCGCTTTGCAATACCTTTATAACAACAGCACTTTTCTCGTTTTCGTTATGTTCATGCAGTGCTTCCCTGCGCGCTGTGGAACCTATGTGGCTGAGCAGTTTGGCACTGTGACGCGTATCCTCGCAAAAAACCGTATCAACTGATTTCAATATTTTCTCGGCCCGCAAGGTAATATCGTCCAGATTGCCAATTGGTGTTGGCACTATATAAAGTTTTCCTGACATACTTCCTCTTGTCTATAGCATCCATGCGTCAAATGCCGCAGGAATATGGGTTATTTCAAACTTTTCACCATCTTTTACAATGCCCACCGCATCAAACCTGACGGGACTCTCCTCAAGATTATTGATTTGCAGATAATGACTGGAAACCCGCACGATCTGTCTCTGCTTGGCAGCGGTAATGGTCTCCAAAGGGTGACCCCTATCGGTACCTATTTTGCTGCGAACCTCCACAAAACAAAGGGTCTCGCCATCCATCATTACAAGGTCTATTTCACCATGTTTCGAGCGCCAGTTTTTGTCAAGCAGCTTCATATTCTTTTTTTCAAGATATTCAAGGGCAATCTGCTCGCCTTTGTCACCCAGTTTTTTGCGGGCCAAAGAGGCATTAAACGATTTCTTTTGACTGCTATTAATTGACATGTAAAAACCTTGTGTTACAATCCCATCCAGATAATTAATTGCACTCTTTATTCTTTGGTTAAAAACAGGCAAACGGGTATATAATGACTCCGGACGATTACCTTATCATAACAGTCACACCGGATGACATCACAAAAATGAGCTTCTCCACTGCAGAGGAGATTATCTCCCTGCTAACTCTGGATGACGATACCATATCTGAACATATGGGCAAACTCATTTTTGATGACACTTCACTTGAAACAATCGCTCCGGAACCTGCAGACATTCCCGAAGCCAGAGAATGGTACGCCGAGCTTGATCGTCGATACCCTTATCTGCCCTATTTTCTTGCAACCGGAGAAGATCAGCAGGTTCAACTCTACACCAGTATGCTTGTTCCATTCTCGACTGAAGGCAACAGCCTGAGCTTTGATAAACACAAGCTGGAAATATTCGCCGTAGAAAAAATACAGGCAATTAATGCTTTTTGTGCAGCAGGAAAACTGGACCCAAGAAAGAGCATTCGCAATTTCTGCGAGTCATTGCATCTGGATGTTATAGAAGAGGTGGTTGACGAACCAAACGAATATCCATTTGAAATGGAAAAGATCAACTCTCCGTTTTTACAGGAATTCTTTGAGACAGGATACTACTTCCACACGATAGATGCATCTGACGAGCCCGTCCTGTTCGCTCTGGTTGATGACCCGGTTAGCGTTTATTATGCTGAATCCACCTTAAATCTGGAACTGTTCTCATCTTCCAGCTATCCGGTTATCAGCATGGAAATGACCACCTACGACCAGCCCGATAACCCGCTGAAAATGACTTTTGTTTTCAATATAGATGTTGATCGTCACCGTAAAGAGCTTCATGCATACGCCGACATGAGTTACATTACCTGTAATTTCATGTATGTGAAAGATGACCAGTTGATGCACTGTTTTACCCGCGCAATAGATTTGCCGATAAAATTGCGAGGCAAAATCAGGTCGCTGGTGATGGATGCATCAAACCAGTTGCGCGCCATACCCAAAGATGCCCGTGATTTCTCCAAAGCAGTTGAAGAGTTGTTTGCCGGAATTAACAGCAACAAGCCGACCTTTGCTAAAGCTCCCGAAGAAGTCCAGTCGGATGGCATTGATATCATAGAGGAAATCGACCAGCAGGATACTGAAGCACCAGAAGAGAAAACACCTGTTGAAGACAGCAGCCAAACAGAGCTGCCCCTTGGCAAAGAGCCTGAAATTCTGGACGAAGTTGATGTAGATGACATTGAGGAAGAGAGCGGGGAAGCTCGCTCAAGCGTAACAGGCGAAAAATACCGCACGCCATATGACACCACTATACCTACAAGTGTACTACCTGAATCAATTCAAAAAATCACCCGGGCACTTTCAAAACCCGTAAGAAAACCCAGTAAGAAAATAAGTGAAGAATTGGCAATTCCCCCGGCACCCAAAAAAGTTGTAGCACGCAACGAAGACCCGCTGGAAAAAACTTCACGCCGACTTCTGATAATGCAAAACAATCTGGAGCGCTGCGAAAGAGAAAATATACGCTTGAATAATGATATTAGAGTGGCACAAGAAGAGATCGAGCGTCTGCAACGTGAAAACATGGAACTTGAAAACCGCTGGTGGAAGTTCTGGAAATAGATGATAACTTGACAGCATAGGGGTTTACCTGTATCCTCCTGCAACCTTTTTTACAAGGTCTTCGGCAAGGGCCAAATTGTATATATACAAATCCCCTGCCTGATGAAATTCTAGAAAGGAAATTGCAATGTTAGACAAAATCGTCCCTCTTGGACTTACCTTTGATGATGTTTTGCTGAAGCCCGCATATTCCGAGATTCTGCCAAAAGATGTCAAACTTCAAGCAAAACTCACCAGAAAAATTCACCTGAACATTCCTATTCTCTCTGCTGCAATGGATTCTGTCACAGAATCACGTACCGCAATCAGCATGGCCAGAGAAGGTGGAATCGGCATTATCCATAAAAATATGGATATCGAGACACAGGCTAAAGAAGTTATCCGTGTCAAAAAGAGCGAGTCCGGCATGATAGTCGACCCGGTTACGATCTCGCCCAATAAAACCATCAAGGATGCCCTGGCAATTATGGATCATTTTCATATCAGCGGTGTTCCTGTAACAGTACGTAAAAAACTGGTCGGTATCCTGACTCATCGCGATTTACGCTTTGAAAGCAAACTGACCCGCAAAATCAGCGAACTTATGACCTCTGAAGATCTTGTCACCGTAACCGAAAGCGTCTCTCTGGAAGAGGCCAAGGTTATTCTGCACAAACACAGAATCGAAAAATTGCTGGTGGTAGACCGTCAAAACAATCTGGTCGGATTGATTACAACCAAGGATATTGAAAAGGCACGCAAGTACCCCCATGCTGCCAAAGATGATAAAGGACGCTTGCTGGTTGGTGCTGCGCTAAGTACTGGTGCCGACAGAGACGCAAGGGCCAAGGCTCTGGTAAAAGCCGGTGTGGACGTGCTGGTTATCGATACCGCACACGGAAACAGCAAAGGCGTAATAGAAGCTGTTAAGGCAGTTAAGAAAAAATACAAAGACGTTCAGGTAATCGCAGGCAATATCGCTACCTCAGATGGTGCCGAAAGATTGATTAAAGCAGGCGCAGATGCAATCAAGGTCGGTATCGGGCCCGGTTCGATCTGTACCACCAGAATAGTTGCAGGCGTTGGAGTACCACAGGTTACAGCTATTGCCGATTGTGCCGAAATTGCCAAGAAATACGATGTTCCCCTGATTGCTGATGGTGGCATCAAGTTCTCCGGTGATATCGTTAAGGCCATTGTGGCAGGTGCCGACACAGTTATGCTTGGCTCCATGCTGGCAGGAACAGAAGAAGCACCAGGAGACATCATTATCTATCAGGGTCGTTCCTACAAGGTCTATCGTGGTATGGGCTCACTAGCTGCCATGAAAGAAGGCTCCAGCGACAGATACTTCCAGAGCCACGTACAGGAAGAGAAGAAACTGGTACCCGAAGGCATCGAAGGCCGTGTACCATTTAAAGGCAGCCTTTCAAGCAATATCTATCAGCTGGTTGGTGGTTTGCGCTCCGGTATGGGTTATGCGGGATGCGAAACAATTGAGGAATTAAAGGAAAATGGTCACTTTGTACAGATTACCTCAGCTGGTCTGAAAGAATCCCACGTACATGACATTATCGTCACCAAGGAAGCACCTAACTATCGCATGTAATAAACTTTTTCTAAATATTCAAAAGGATGGATCGCTTACGGTTCATCCTTTTTTTTATTTTATGTCTGGATACGGGTCGGGTGCAAAAAATAGTTCCCGCTTGTTAATACAACTTTCTATGGTACAATTAAGCCATGTATTATCAAAGCTCTGTCAGGGAAAATCATATGAAGTATTTCTGTTTTGCTCTAGTCTTTGCAATCCTTTTTTTACCTGCCTGTGAAAACTCGACCAATATCCAGAAAAAACTTGATGAAGCTTATAAAAAACAGCAAGCCAGGGAGAAGATAGCTAAAGAAGCAGCAGAGAAAAAACGATTACTGGAGTTGTCTCGAATTAAAGATCCTCAAAACCGCGCACTTCACAAGCAGGCTTTAAAGCTGAAAGAAATAAATCAGACCATCAAACCTGCACAGCCGGGGGAATGGCTGGAGCATTTTGACGAAAAAGGCCAGACTTTCAAGCAGTATATCAACAGCAATCCCATAGTTCCGACTAGCAATCGAAACAAAATTTATGTTCTGCCAATTGGGTCTTTTGATAGAAAACAGCGAGAATTGGTGAACCTTGCAACAGAATATCTGGAAATATTTTTCTCCCTTGAAGTGACAAAGCTTAAAGCTTTACCAAATTCGGCAATCCCCCAAAAAGCCAGAAGAAAGAATACTTTCACCCAAAAACCGCAATTTCTTGCTACCTATATTCTGGACGATCTTCTACTCCAGAGGCTCCCTGAAGACGCTGTTGCAATGATATCGTTTACCGCAACAGATCTCTGGCCGGGTGAGCAGTGGAATTTTGTCTTCGGCATGGCCTCACTGAAGCATCGGGTTGGGGTCTGGTCCATTAACCGTCTGGGTAACCCTGCAGAATCAGAGGAAAGTTTTCGCCTTGCGCTTTTGCGAACATTGAAAATTGCGAGCCACGAAACAGCGCACATGTTTTCCATGGAACATTGCACAGCCTACGAATGCAATATGAACGGATCGAACAATATGCAGGAGGCAGATGAATCCCCCTTATGGCTCTGCCCGGAATGTGTGGCCAAGCTATGGTGGCTCAGCAAAACAGATAAAGTTGGACGTTGCAACAAACTCTCTGAATTTCTTGCGAAACAAGGTTTATTATACGAAGCTCAGTACTATCGGCAAGCTGCATTAATTTTGTCTGAGCGATACAAAACAAGTCATCACATTCAAGACAAAACCGAAAAAAACTTGCGCTAATTCGATTAATATATATACTTCATCTCTCGTAGATGTAATATCGGTAGTCAGTTTAATTAAGGAGTCTAGCAATGGGTAAAGATAGTAATCGTAAATCATTGAAAATGCGTCGTAAAACTGGTCAGAAAAACAAAAAAGCCAGACTGAAACGTCAGGGCGAAACCAAACGTGCCGAACGCAAAAAAGGCTAGTTTGTCTACTGAAAATTTAAAATATTTATCCCCTTCTCGCTAGCGGGCAGGGGATTTTTCTATTAATCACACCTCTTATATCTAGATTTCTCGTCTAAAACAGTATATCCACCGGAACAAAAATAAAAACGATATTTGTTATCAGGATCTGGAAATATCCTCTGCAAATCTTTATTTATTTTCCTTAACATTCACCAACACCAACTTTTCCACAAGCATACCAGCAAGATTAATAAAGAAATACAGTATCTTATATAGGTTTTCCACAATCGAATCTCTTGCGAAAAGATTTACCCTCTGTTATAATGCGACAGCTGAAAATCAATAAACGAGGAAAATCATGTGTACCTTATTCATTCTGTTGGAAATCTTTTTCATTATCATGCTGGTTTTTCATGTAATTTCCATGATGACTGCAGTTTCCTTGGCCAAAGAAACCTTTGCCGACCCGGAGTACAAAACCCATAGCACATCCACTTATCCGACTGGTGCCCTGTATGCTCTCTGGCGTGAATACTGGACGGTTTCGTTCTTCTATCTGCTCTGGCCACTTGGTCTATGGGGCAATGACAATGACTATAACTACAATAAAAAAGATGACTTACCTCCAGTGCTGTTTATTCACGGCTGGACAGAAACCAGACGCAACTGGCGCTGGATCATCAAACATCTCTCCCTCTTTATCACTAATCGCCACTTTTACACCATTAACCTGAAACCGATTGATGCCACTCTTGAAACATATGCACCACAGATTAAAGCCAAAATCGAGGAAATTCTGGACAATAGCAAACAGGATAAGGTTGTACTGGTTGGACACAGCATGGGTGGCGTTTTGGCCCGCGATTATGTCCGCACAAATGGTGCCGAAGATGTTGAAACCATTATAACTCTGGGTTCACCCCACAAAGGTACGACCCTTGGTTTTCTGGCTCTGGGTACGGCTGTCAAACAGATGCTGCCAAACTGCGAATATTTAAACGAACTCGCCAAAGATGAAAACATCAAACAGGTGGATGTGCATTGCATCGCCTCGGTTCACGACAACCTGGTGGTTCCTTTCCACAATGCCTGGCTGGACCACAGCACCAATTACATGGTAACCCATTATGGCCATGTCAGCATGATGAAAGCCCCGCATACTTTCAGCATTTTGCGTGAGATTCTGCAACAGGAAAAAGCTGTTACTGCGGACGAAAACACTGTGGAACAGGTATAACAAGGGAGTCGAACGCTGGCAGCAAGATCAGTAAAATCAAGGGGTAAGAGAAAGACGCATCCATATTTGCAGGTTTTGCTGAATGATCTGGTGGCCTATAAACAGGATTTTATGACCAGACTTGAAAGGGCCGACCAAAAGAAGTTCGAGCGCACCATTACCGCACTTGTTTTAAAGGGCTGCTTTCTGAAACTTGCCACTGAAAAACAGTTTTTACTGGTGGACAATCCACAGATGTTTGCCAATTTGATCAAACTCAGAAGACGCAAGCCAAAACCCACCAATCAGGTGGACATGTGGCGGGCAGACCGGGTTAATGTTGCGGTGGATCACCTGCTGGAAGATCTGGAGCTTGACAGTACGATAATCCAGCGCGCCAGACTTGGCACACTTTACAATATGATCTGGGGGTATCGTCTGGAAATTTTGGGCGATGACTTGCTTGGTAACATCTATCAGGGGCTAAACTCCACCGATGCAAGAAAAGCTGCCGGGCAATATTACACCCCGCCTGCCTTGGTCACCAGGATGCTTGATACGCTGGATCTAGATCCGCTTACAAACAAGGAATTGACAGTACTCGACCCCTCCTGTGGTTCCGGTCAGTTTCTGCTTGGTGTATACGATAAACTAAAAGAAATACTGCTGGCCAGTGGTATGGATCGCGAAAGCGCACATCGGCAGATACTGGAAACACATCTTTACGGTTTTGACATAGATCCCTTTGCGCTCGTCTTAACCAAAATGAATCTTTTTTTGAGAGAACGCATCACTGACCCGATTATATTCAACATTTACCATGTAAATCCGCTTAAACGAGATGAACTTGAGCTTTGCGCCGAATGTTCCGAAGTCAACAGCATGACCGGCCGTTTTGATGTGATCGTGGGTAACCCTCCCTGGGGTTCCAAGCTTACGGCGGCACAAAAACAGGAATTCAAGAAGACTTTTGAATCAGCCTCCTCCGGTGTAAATTCTTTCACCCTCTTTATTGAACGCGCGGTGGAACTATTAAAAGTCGGTGGCAAGTCTGCCCTCTTGATTCCGGAGGCATACATCAATATCAAGGCTCACCGTGCCTCCCGTAAACTGCTGCTGAGAGAGTGTAAAATAGATTCGATTGTAACCTGCGGTGAACAGTTTGAGGGGGTCTTTGCCCCGGCAATGCTGTTGTTTTTCAGCAGAGAAAACGATATCTTCCGCAAACAGCAACATCAGGTTTCACTGATACGTAATATGGACGCCCCAAATCAGAGCAAAGGCGAAATCTTACAAGCGGAATGGGAAAGCACCCCTGAGAACATCTTCAATGTTCACCTGGATGTGCCGATGCTAAGATTAATGAGCAAAATTGCCAATGATGCTGCCTACTTAAAGGGCCATGCAAACTTTGGCCTTGGCATTGTGACCGGAGACAACGAACGACTGGTAGCCGATTCGATCCAGACAGAAAAACATGAACCCTTGATTGTCGGTAAAGATATCAGCAAATACCGCATCAATTTTTCCGGACATTATATCGTTTACGACAGAGACGAATTACAACAAGCCTGCCCGCGTGATATTTTTGATGCACCCCAAAAGCTTGTTTATCGCTTTATTAACAAGCAACTAACCTTTGCCTGCGATGAGATGGGACGATTCACCTTGAACAATGCAAACGTGTTTGTGCCACGACTGCCGGGTTTCAGAATAAAATATCTTCTGGCATTATTAAATTCTTCAGTTTTGCAGTTTTATTACACCTTCAATTTCTTCACTGTAAAAGTTCTGCGTGGAAATCTGGAACGGTTACCTCTGCGCTGGTCCAGCGAAGCAAGACAGATAGCCATAGAATCCATGATAGACAGACTGGCAAACTGCGAGGATCACGAGGCCGAAGCAATTATTTCCGCCATAGATCAGGAAGTCTTTGCAATCTACAACATGACAGAGGAAGACGAAAGGCTGATTGGCGAAAAATTAAGTGCTGAACTGGGCATCAGCTTCACTCCACCACCAGCCAGATTTTTCGGCGAAAATTCGGTTAATCTGTAAACACACTTGATTTTAAAAGTATATTCATTCACAATTGCCTGAAATCAACTTTCACAGAGGTAAAAATGAGTTCACTTTTCACACCATATAAAATTCATGATCTTGAAATACCCAACCGCATTATCCGCTCTGCCACCTGGGAAGGTATGGCCGATGAAAAAGGCTTTGTTACCGATAAAGCGGTAGAACTATATACCAATCTTGCCAAAGGTGGCACCGGACTTATTATCACGGGCTACGCCTATGTAAGACCAGAGGGAAAAAGTCTTCCGGGACAATTGGGTGTTTATCGACAGGATCAGGTTGAGGGTCTTTCCCGTATCGCCAAGGCTGTGCACGATAACGGCTCACTGATCTTCGCTCAAATTGTCCACGGTGGTGGCGAAACCAATTCAAAGATATCCGGAATCGAGCATCAGATTGCTCCTTCAGCAATGTACTACGCTAAAAACGATAGTCACGCCCGGGAAATTGAGCTTGATGAAATACCTGAACTTGTGGCAGCCTTTGCCGATGCTGCTGTTCGGGTAAAAGAGGCCGGTTTCGACGGAGTGCAGTTGCACGGCGCACACGGTTATCTGATCAGCAGGTTTCTTTCTCCCGCTACCAATAAACGTGAAGATCAATACGGCGGTAGCATTGAAAACAGGGCCCGCTTCGGCTGCGAAGTTATCAAAACCGTCAGACGTGAAGTGGGTGACGATTTTCCGATTTCCGTAAAACTGAATTCTGAAGATTTCGAACCTGGTGGCTTGATTCTAAGTGACTCCATACAGGCAGCCGAAATGTTTATTGAGGCCGGCATAGATCATCTGGAAATATCTGGTGGCACGGCTGGCTCTGGAAAATTGGGTGCCTCCAGACAGCGGATAGATTCTTCTGAAAAAGAGGCTTACTTCAAAAAGCAGGCAATGGTATTCAGGAAGCAGTTCGATCTTCCGCTTGGAGTGGTCGGCGGTATCCGCTCTTTGTCAGTTGCTGAAAAACTTATTGAAGAAGGTTTGGACACTGTATCCATTTGTCGCCCGCTGATTGTTGAGCCGGATCTGCCCAACAAATGGAAAAATGGCGAATCGGAAACTTCCATCTGCATCAGTGATGGCTCATGTTTTTTAGCAGGTCTCAAAGAAGGCGGTATTTACTGCAAGATTCACCACAAGAAGAACAAATAAAATGTAATACAGATATTTTCAGACATAAAAAAACGGGCTATCAAGGCCCGTTTTTTTATGTCCAATACTATCAGAAAATCAATCCTGAATCATCTTTATCAGCGACCCTATCTTTTGTCTGGTATCCTGTAGTCGGCTACTGAGCATCATCGGGTCGTTCTGGCAGGGAATCCAGCTACCGGGTGAACAGTTCATCACCATATATTTTGGTTCCCATTGAGTATGCTCCAGAACCTTTATTACACTATCAGCTAATTCGTCAGCTTTCTTCAGTTTTAGTATCTCAGCAAAGTCAACTTTTACGGCGACCATCAGCTGGCGCAAACTATAGGCTACACCCTGCGCATAATAAAACTCATTATCAATATCCATCCAGTCTTTATTTACAGGAACAAGCTCACTGGGTTTTCCTGGTGTATCTTCGGAAACAAACTCGTTAAAATCATCTGGAATAACTGAAAGACGGGTGCAGACACCACCCAAGAGAGAGTTTTGCTGTGACAGCAATTCAATCAGATTGTCGGCTCTGGGATAGAAGTTGGCTTTCTTGTCTTTGAGATTCTGTCTGAAGATCTCCAGATGCTGCTGGCCTTTTTTAAATTTCTGTTCTGCTGAGGGCAACATCCATCTCATCGGATCGTTGGAATAGTTTGTATATGCGGCATCGGCATTCGGATCAATCTTGTCGGTTGTTCTCAGCCTTGAAAGATTATCACGCAAGACACGAACGCTGTAACGCAAAACCTCCAATTGTCCAAGCTGAAATTGATCGGTATTATCAATAAATATTGTCGGCCAGACAACGTCATTGGGAAACCACTCATAAAGCATATCATCACTTAATTTTATCAGCGTTGACATGGTGGCATCTCCAAGCACGGCTTCATCGAAGTCCGGCTCAAAGAAATCAGGAAAACGATAACTGATAATGCTTATAACCAGACAAGCCAGCACCAGCAAAACCGCGACTATCTTCAGCAGTTTGAAAAAGATACCACTTTTCTTTTTCTCTTCTTTAGGGTCATCCTGTGGTTCTTTTTTATCTTTGTCCAGATTTGAAGTTTCTTTTGCCTTGTTTTCAACGTCCTCAGTCTTGACTTTTTCAGTCGTGACTGCTTCAGTCGTGACTGCTTCATTTGTCTGGTCGGAATTATTTTCAGGCATCAAAGCCTCCTCTATATTTTCCCTCAATATTGGTTCAAAGGATTATTGCTCAAATCTTATTTTAAAACAAGTATCATGCAAAAATTATTCCCCAAACGCTATAAATCTTTATCCACTCTGAAAGCAATAAATCCATCCATTGTGGGCACCTTTGAGGTATCAATGTAATTCATGTTCTTATGTTGCAACCACAAAGATGGCTCGATTGCCTTGGGCTTTGCCGTTTTGAAACCATCCAGCGAGCTGAGATATTCCAACTGCTGTAAGCCTTCTTCTAAAGTTGTGGTACAAACCGAAAAAACCAGCGAGCCTCCCGGCTTGACGTATCGGACAGCATTATCTAAAATCTGTCTGGCTTTTTCAGACATTTCCTGTATGTCGCTCTCTTTGCGGTTCCACCTGATTTCCGGGTGTCGCCTGATAATACCAAGTGCGGTGCAGGGAGCATCCAGTAAAACCTTATCAAAGGGTGTCTCTTCGAATTCCTTGAAAAATTTGGTGGAGTCTGCTTCGACAGTTTTAATCCAGTCATACCCGTGAGCCTTTGCTTGCCTGCTTAAAAGGCCAAGTTTGTTCTCGGATATATCCACTGAAACAACTTCTCCGCTCTCTCCGGTATAAGCTGCGGCATATATGCTTTTTCCGCCAGGTGCGGCACACAAGTCCAGAACTCGTTCACCGGGTTGTGGATCCAGCAATTCTCCCACTAGCTGCGCGGCCTCATCCATCACGGTACACAAGCCTTTTTCAACAAGTGGGGCAACTACCCCAATACCGCCTTTGCTGACGGTGACCGCCTGATCGGCATAGTCACCGACGATACATTCTGCACCAAGTTGCTCAAGCTTTTCCACCAACTGATGCTGCATCAACTTTTGGCGATTGGGCAGAAGCGTCAAAGGTGCAGGACGGTTTATCTGTTCTGCACGCTCAAACAACTTTACAATAGATTTTTTATCCAGCTCTCCTTCAATAGAGAATTCCCTGACCCATCTCTTGAGAAGCCACAGGGGAAGGGACTGTTCGATGGACATGCTTTCAAGATCATCCTCAGGAAAGTCCGGCCCCTTATCCTCTTTCAGTTCTCTTAAAGTGCGACGCAAAAGCGCGTTAACAAAACCAACCGCATGCTTACGACTGATCTTGCGCAACAGCTTGCCGGACTCCGATAAAACCGCATGTTGAGGAATTCTGTCCAGCACCAATAGCTGATAAAGCGAAAGACGCAAGACATGCAAAACAGCAGGGTCTATTTTTTTTATCGGCCGATCTGCAAGGTAAACTATCCAGAAGTCCAGAAAGCGTTGATAGCGCAAAGAACCATACACCAGCTCGGTGGCTAATCTTTTATCTGCTATATCAGCATCCGGATCTTTGTTTAATTCGTGCATCAGGGCCAGATTGGAATAGGCTCTGTTTCTTTCAACGCGAGACAGTACAGCGTGGGCACAAAGTCGTG
>Ga0209475_10004084_pt1 | contig 12833 bp, 12 predicted proteins | sample tdDd471_FD_187128 | JGI IMG/M metagenome (GOLD analysis project Ga0209475, IMG submission 187128) | Marine sediment microbial communities from the Atlantic coast under amendment with organic carbon and nitrate - tdDd47.1 (SPAdes)... | ecosystem: Environmental > Aquatic > Marine > Coastal >...
CCCGTGCGTTCTACGGGGTGGTACAGGATTCCAGTGGCCTTGAAGGCGAGGGCTTCAAGGATTATTGCATTACAGTCCAGAGAAATGGCGCGATTGACCGTGCCGTCTTCTTCATAGATTCCGGCAAACCATCCTCCGTATTGATCGTATATGGGGGCGAGTGCATTGATGAGGGCATCAGTAAACGGGCTGTCATAGAGAGCCCATAAGGTGTATGCGGCCTTGGTTGAAACAACGGCGGCTTCGGGGATCGGGTTTCCGCTTCCGTCCAGCGAGGCAAAGGGAACTCCCTGTGCATACAGTGAATCTATAAGGTAGTATGGGGAACGGTCCATGACGTGCGGGTCTCGGGCCGTCAGCTTTCCTTGCTGCGAGAAGCGGGCTTCCTGAACAAGATAGATGGCATCGGCCAATTCTCTCATGGAGGAAGAAAGGGGGGCTGATGCGTCATTGCGGAAATCGACAAAGCCGAATTCCAATCCAGCCAACATGCCCGTGCGGGTTGTCACGGCACCAAGCTGGACCGGATTTCCTTTAGGGCGGTTATCAAAAGGTAACCATTGGCCAAGGATGGTGACGGCTGAAACATGATCCATCTCCATGGATTTATCGACATTGAAGCCCCATAAGCCGAATCCCGTTGCAGCGTATTGCCGCATTCCGAGGCGACCTTCCCGATAAAGAGTCATGGTGCCGTCAGAAACGGGTGATGCTCCGTGGATCAGACCGTCGCTATCTAGTACATGCCGGAAATTGAACCGTAGAACGGCTTTGTCGACGGGCGTGGCGTGGGTGATGAACTCATTTCGGATTATGCGCAGCCATATCAACAGGCGTCCAATGTCCAGAGCGGAAAATCCGGCCTGGCCGGGTTGTCCGTCTCCCCGAATCATCTCACCTGTTCGCGCATTGTAGAATTTGTTTGGCAGGCCGTAGTCGTTGAGTTGCATCGTGTTCAACCAATAGATGACCGAGGTCATTCGACGGTCGAAGGTCACTTCGTCCAGTACGCCTACCCGCTTTGCAGCAACCAGCGCGGCAAGATAACTGCCTATATCCCACATGGTCACAGTGTCGCTTCCAACAGCACCTTGCGGCAGGCCTGTCTCAGGGAAAAGGGTTCGGTCAAAATATGCCCACGCCCTGCTGGCCGTCAGTAGCTCGGATTCCAGAAGTGGGCCGTGCCGGACGGGAATATCCATTGTAGCTGGTTCCGAGACGAACCGGGGTGAGTGATTTTGAGCGTGATAATGGCATGACACCTGAAGAACCACGAGTGCCAGTCCGAAAAGGATGCTTTTTCGCATGAAGATGGTGAAGGTCATGTCTTTAGCCCCCCCAGTCCTTTTGGTTGGGCCCCCATGGAGCACGGGTTCTGCTTGGCTTCTTTTTCCTTTTTTTTTCTCCAGTGATGAAGTCGGTTATAGCTTCGACATCCAGGTTGTATCCAAAGAAAACACTGCCATCGGTGAAATTGCCACCCTTGTCCGGACTCCAGGGGAATGCATTGGGCGCATAGCTGCTGTAGGCAAGGATGAATCCGCCGGGTGCCCAGTCATAGTAGCCGAATCCATAGATGAAGTCTGGGTCGCTTATGGAATGTTTCGATGAATCCGGGTAGATGTTTGCCTGTCCCCAAAAACTGATTTTTCCCCATATGGGCACGGATAGTCCCAGCCCGAACCACTGCTTCCACCATTTGCCCGATTCATATTCCGGCGTCAGGTTATGGGATGCCCAGCCCAGAATGCTCGCATCCTCTGACGGATGAAGAAATTCCACGACTGATTTGGGCATTTCATATCGATAAGTGGTGGTGATGGTGCCGGCATTGATATCAGTGAACTCCTCACCTGTGTCGGGGTTGAGGCGATTGCCGGAATAATTGGAGTATTCCAGGCTCAAGGTGTCTGGTGCATAATTGGCAACTCCGAAACTGTAACTGAAGTCCGGTTCGAATCCTTGTTGATATGAAGGCTCCATATACTGATAGAACGTGAAGCGGGCGTAATACGGCGATATCCCATTGAAGGAAATTGTCTCGTTGAAAGCTTGTTTATAAATATCCTTTTTCCCTGAACCGCTTTTGTGGGCCTGGGATGATGGGGCTACGGCGGTTGTGTACCCTACATTAACGGATATTTCTCTGGCCAAGGCATCTCCGAGAGAGGTGGCCGGTTCCTCATATCGGCTCTTGTCGATGCTGAACGAGCGCGAAAGCATCTCGAAAAGGTTCCAGCTCGGATCGCTTTCAACTGCGGTGTCCAATCCTGGCTGGGGTATGTGCTTGATGTAGGGGGCATCATCGGTCGCAAAGCATGATGACCACCAGAGTAGGCTCAGGATGAGTACTGGTATTGTTGTTTTGGTCATCATTGATGCGGCTTCCTACTTCTTGCCCTGGATTTTCAGATACGGCCCGAAAACCTTGTAGTGAAGGATTTCGAGAATGATGCCATTGGTGTTGCAGGTTATAGCCTTGTTGATACGGTTGTCTTCTTCATAAATACCTGCGTAAAATCCATCCTCTTCAGTTTGAAGCGGCTGAATTTTTCCCAACAGTGTTGAGCTGTAGTCTGTATCGTAGAGGTATGCCCATCCAAGGGCGGCCTTGGTGCTTATGGTTCGCCATGATTCCGAACGAAGCCCGTTACTTGTCAGGCTAGCCCAGGGGATGCCATCGCCAAAAACTGTATTGTAGACAAAATATGGGTCCTCATCGAGAGCGGTTTCCGTCACCGCCGTGATAGTACCGGTTCGTTCAAACCGGCTTTTTTGCGCCAGATAAACGCGATAGGAAAACTCTCGAGAGTAATGATCCCACCCGAATTCCAAACCGTCGAGGATGTATGGTTCACTCAGGGTGTATGTGTGAGCACCGAATTGGCTTGGCAAACGGAGATCGACGGGGACCTCGACTCCTTCCACGTCGGCAAATCCAGTATAGTCCAAATAGCTGTATGCTTGACTGATGTCGAAGCCGAGAAGGGCGAAGGATTTGGAGACGTACTCTTCATATCCAAGGCGTCCTTCCTGATGGACTTCCTCCCTGCCACCATTCCGACTGGTGCCATACATGACGCCGTCATGGAACATGCGTTCGAATTTCCATCGGGAGACTATCGCACGAACCTCGGGTGTGAATTCGTTGTATTCGTAGAGCAGCACATTGAGCGGCACACAGAGCCTGCCGATATCAATGGCACTCCAGCCGATACCTTCATCGGTCGGACGGTTTTGGTAATCCGTCATTGAGAGCGTTTTGGTGTCGTACGATTTGTTTGGCAACTCGTCGTTGTACAGCGGTATTCGAATCAGAGAATCGAGAGCTGTATCAATACGTTCTGTAAAATCTTTTTTGGTTATGACTTCGAGTCTGTACGCAGCAATAACTGCGAGCAGGTAGCTCGACGTATCCCAGAGTGTGGTGAAGTTGAAGCCCTTGACCGAATCGGCGAGGCCTGTCTGAGCATTGGTGTTATTCTCGAAGTACTGCCATGCTTTTTCAGCGATCATTCGCTCTTCTTCGGTCAGTGGGCCGTATTTGGACCGGGGGATGTCCTGCGTCATCTCCACCTGGATCACGGTATCGGTTTCGATCTCTATTGTTTCCACCCCAAGATGACTGAGGTCCGTCAGCATGAAGATGATTATTCCTGTGGACAGAAGACCCAGAATGATTGCGATTTGGCTTCGTGCCTGAAGTATGGCTTCCTTGAACTGCATATTTGATTACCTCGTACCTTCACCATTGGACCACAGCGCCGCCCTGACGATCACGAGCAGGGAGTTCATGTTGAGCAATGACCAGAAGGCCGCAATGATGAAGCCCATGAGATCATACTCATAGCCCATGGCTATTCTGCCGAGGTACCAGAGAATTCCCAGAACGTTTAATGTGATTATTGCAAGCTGGGGGATAACCAGATTGAGATAGGTACGCTGCTCGCTCGTCTTGGGCGTGACCTTGAATTTGACCTCATCCCCTTTGAGCACCGTCCAGATCGCCTTGAGATTGAGGGGGAAGAAGGCCACATAGTATTGGACATCCCGTAACGTATTCACTCCCCATGTTCCGATCATGAAGGTAAACTGGCTGATGATCTGGAATGAGAGAATGTGAATGAAAAAATCAAGATCGAAACCGTTTACGGGCACGATATTCGTAAAGAAGAAAATAGGCGGTGTTATGAGAAATATGACCATCCAAAACGCGGCGAAATAGGAGAATATCGAAGCGAAATACATGGTCTTTTGTCCTGATGACAGCCCCGGCTTGCCGAGGGGATTGTCCCGGCGTAACAGGTCAAGGGTTCCTCCTGCATATTTGAAGCTCTGAGTCAGGTATGCCAAGGCATCCTGGGGAGACAACATTTTGGATATGACTTCGGGGTGATACACGGACTTCCACTGGTGGGTTTGGTCTGCGTGGAGCAGCAGTGAGGTGTAGATATCCTCTGAAACATGATATTTGTATGGGGTGACTTCGGTGTCTGCCAGGAATGCGCGACGGGCACCGAATCCAAGCGCTTCTTCAAGCTCTGCGGATTCCATGTCCGGTGTCACGTTATTGATGTGGTCTTCCATCTCGCTGCCGTAGCGGATCAATGCAGCGCGTTGTACCGCTTCACGCCTATGCAGTGAACCTGCTCCGCAGCAGAACGTGGCATTGTAATTCATTCGCCTTCTGAGGATGCAGTCATAAAACATTCTGGGGTCGCTCCCGAAGAGGTCCTGATTGATACGTACCGGACCAATGAGCCTTTCTATGAGCCTGCCGAACCAACCACCAACTCTGCCGAGTTTGCGTCTGTACCAGTCGGTGAGAGGCGTGCCTTCAATGGTGTCATAGAACCACTGCGGTGTTTGTACCCAGGCAATATCGGGATCGCGGAAATAGCCCAGAGTGTTTTTCAGGAAATTCGGGAATGGGCGTGTATCTGCATCCAGAATTACGAGGATATCCCCTGAAGTTATTTCCATGGCGTTTCGAAGGTTGCCTGCTTTGAATCCTCGATTGTCCTCTCGTGTGATGTAGTTGACGTTCTCGTCTTCGGCCACGGACTGCATCTCACTGCGTTTTCCGTCATCCAATACATGGATTGAGACTTCGACTGGCGATGGACAACGCATGCGCTTGGCATCCCGGATACTATATCTGACGAGTTCGGGATCTTCAGTGTAAGTCGGCAGGAATACATCGACCTTCAAAGGACGATCTTCGGGGAGCCGATCCGATGTGGCCAAAATGTCATTGGCATACAATGCTGGCGGTTTTTGAGGTACGTCTTTGTGCTTCCAGAGATTGACGATGAATAGTGTCGAGCTGAGAAAGGCCATGGTTTCGGCAAGCGCCAAAGGGATGGAAAACCACAGCGCCTCTGTGTTGAGAGAGTAAAACCAGCGCCAGTGGAAATACCAGATGCCGATACCGATGTTGATGGTGGCAAGGTATTGGTACAGGAACTCTCGCCACGGCGAGTAGGGGACTGCCGCGTAAGGTTGCCTGTGTTCATGCTTTGAAAAATAGAACTGTTCCATACCGAACCCTGGAGTAATCAGAAATTGGCAATACCTGTTTCTTCAGAATCGAAAACCTCAAGCACCTTGTCCAGGCGGGTGAGACGGAGCATCTCCATGACCTGGTCTGCGACACAGCATAATTTGACGTCGCCTTTGACGCCGACTCTGCGCAGGGCGGAAATTATGGCTCCGAGGCCGGAACTATCTATGAATGTCACCTCGGAAAGATTCAAAAGCAGGCGTATCTTGCCAACAGTTACTTGCTGTAGGAGATTGTCCTTGAATTCCACAGCCTGACTGGCATCCAGTCGGGATACATTCGGTTTGAAACTGACGATATCGCCATATTCTTGCATGACCACTTCCATGGGGTTCCTCCTTTGTTATTTCTGACGGGTAAGACCGCGGTGCACCAGACGAATACGCATCACATCGGCAAACATCTTGATGGCGTCCTTGATCGGGCTGACCGTGGACCCTTCCATATGTTGCCATTTTACGGGTAGTTCCTTGATGTCGTAACCCAGCCTGTTTGCCAGGTAGAGCTGCTCCACATCGAAACTGAATCCGAACAACCGTTGCCGTTTAGCTATGTCATGGCCGACTTCGCGTCTGAACGCTTTGAATCCGCACTGGGTATCTCGAATACCCGAAATAGCGAAAAGGCTGACCACTGCGTTAAAGGTCGCACTCATCAAATCTCGGTAGAATGGTTTTTTTTCAACCTCTGACTCCGTGAGACGCCGGGACCCGATGACCACGTCACACCCGCTCTCAAGCACCGGGAGAAATTTTTCGATTTCTTCGATGGGAGTGGATAGGTCCGCGTCTGAGAACAGAATGTAATCCCCTTGTGCTTTGATGATCCCTCTGGCCACGGAAAACCCTTTGCCGACATTTTTGACGTTTTCCATGATGGTGCTGACCTTTTGGTTTTTCATTTCCTCGCCGTAAATGTCGATTGTCTTAACCACTTCCGTGGTCAAGTCCCCGCTGCCGTCGTCAACGATGATTATTTCGCTTTTGTAGTCCTGCTCGGAGAGATAGCCTTTCACTCGGTACAGTGTGTCAGCTATGCGCTCCTGTTCGTTGTATGCAGGAATTACCACAGACAGATAAATTGCATCTTGGTTTGCCATCTCCACCTCACTTTTTGGCCGCCAGGCCGACACCGAGGGATATGATCAGAATACCGCTCCATCGAATAAACGAAATCTGATCTCCGAACATCCACCATGATCCAAGGGCCACGAGGACATACCCGGAACTCAGGAGCGGATATGCGTAGCTGAGGTCCATATTGGCCAGGACTGCCACCCATACCAGCATGGCAATACCGTATGAAACGAGTCCTGCAAAAACCCATGGTTGGAATACTATTTGGAATATGATCATGATGCCTGGAGGGCCAAAATCGCCAAGTTGGGTCATCCCCATCTTCATGAAGAGTTGCCCGAGCACTCCCAGTATCACCGACACTATGACCAGCATGTATGATTTCATATGTCGCTCCTAGCTCCGTGACATGAGAATGATGCCGAAGATTATAGTCGCGATGCCTGCCCACCTATGGGGGGGGACTGTTTCCTTGAATAGATATTTGGAGAAGAAGGTCACCAGGACGTACCCGAGACTCATCATGGGATAGGCAAGACTGAGCTCCATTCGAGACAGTACGAGCAGCCAAGTGAAGGCCCCCAGGCCGAGGGTTAAAATGGCAATAAAAAAGAGAGGGGTCGTGACAGCCAGAAGGATTGGCTTGCCATCTGCGAGGCGGGCCTTGATCCTGGTAGCTGCCAGTTTTTGAAGGATCTGGCCCAGAGTGGTGAAGGTCACGGAAATGACTACAAGCAGATACGCCATACTCACTTCTCCAGTCGTTTCTTCATGGTCAACTTGTTAATGCCGTCCCGGCTGTCATACGAGATGGAATCCATAATTTCATTGATGATGAACACGCCGTATCCATGGGAAGGGTGTTCGTCGAAGTTTGGAGGCGGAACATCTTCCGGTGAAAAACCGATGCCATTGTCTTCGACCATAACTGTCAACATGCCATTCTCAACAACCAAGGTCAGTCCAATCGCTTCGTCGCCATCTGCCTGTCCGTGTTTGATGGCGTTGGCCAGGGCTTCTCCTACTGCCAATTCGATTTGGTCACCTGTCTTGACGTCGATCTTGGCCTCTTTTCGCAGCCTGGCGACGAGGTCAGCCCCAAGGATAAGGTTGTCCAGGGTCGGTCCGAAGCGAACCGAGAGTTCAAGTTGACAGCCCGGCATCCTCATCATTCCTCAAAGCTGCCAACAGCTGATTTCAAATCAGGATACACTTTGAACACTTTGTCGAGTCGTATCAGAGTGAACACCTGCTGAATCTTGTTCGTCATGTTAGCCAGCCGCAGGTCTCCGCCGTCTTTGGTGACATAGCGCAAGGCTGCTACAAGTGCGCCCAGTCCTGAACTGTCAATGAATGAAACTTTGCCGAGGTCCACAATAATATTGCGACAGTCCTCTTCTGCGAGTGATCTGATTCTGTTTTTGACAGGCAGGGCGACCGCTGCGTCGAAGCGACCTTGCAGGGTCAGGACAACGGTTTTCCCCATAGTCTGTTCATTGAAATTGAGTGCTTCATTCATGCATATTCTCCGGCCATCATGTTTCTATCTATCAATAATACAACAATGATTACCACAATACTTATTTGTATGCAGCCCTAAATGAAAAATAATCACATTGTCCTGAGAGTATGAATCGTAATTTCCGGTGGACAGTTGAGTCGCGCTTGCACCCCGGAGCAACCAGCCCCGCGGGATGTGTATCCTTGCATTGTTTTGTAGTTCCAGGAGCCACTGCACATATATCGAGGACATGCTCCGTGGGTTATGACAGGGATGCCTCCCGGCAGGCATATCTGACCTCCATGGGTGTGTCCGCAGAGATAATAGTTTATGCTTTTCTCTTCGGCTTCTTTATATATCTCAGGGCTATGGGCGAGGAGTAATATGCAGGAATCCTGTGGAACCTTGTCGAGGGCCTTGTCTATGTCGTCTGCTCCATAGAAGTGGGGATCATCCACTCCTGCCAAGTATATATTCTGATTTTCAATTTTTAGCTCAAAGGAATCATTCATCAACACTGGAACTCCGGCAGCTTCAAAATATGGTACTACTTCGATGAAATCATGATTGCCCAGAATAGCGTAAGTCCCCATTTTACATTGCAGGGTTTTGAGAAGAGCGGCCATTTTGTCGCCGCATCTGTCATAGGGACCGTAAGTAAGAAATCGGTAGTCGCCTGTGAGGACGCAAAGGTCGAATTCGAGATTGCGAACATTTTCCTGAAGTTTTTTACCCCCATCCACAAAGCCGTCGATATGAATGTCGCTCAGTTGGAGAATCCGTAGTCCGTCAAACAGATCGGGGAGATTCGTGAGGCCAACGGTAGTGTGTTCGATTTGAAAATTCAGACTTTCCCGTTCACATTTGTTTGTGAGGCCAACAAGAGAAATGCCCACTCGGGCCGTGGTTGAGATAGTATCGAGATTTTCAAAGTGCAGTCCACCTCGTCCGCTTCCGAACATGGTCGCAGCGTATTCCACTTGAAGCTTGAGCCTTTTGGCAAGCGCTTCTTCACCGATTCTGTTGGCCAAATCCTGAAATACGTTTTGGGTGATCATCGTGTACCCTGACTCTTTTCTGGTTACTATGCTTCGGCGCTGCAGGTCGCTCCATCTTCATCATCCAAAGGGCCGCCAAACTGAAGGCAGAGAATCGTTACGTCATCTTGAGGGGGGCGGCCTCGACCGAATTGCATCATTGATTCGTAGATGTTTCCGACAAGGGTGTCTGGAGCGTCGTGTCTGTTTTCAAGAGCGCCGGCAAGGAGGCGCTCATGGCCGAAGTCTTCCCCCTTTGGCGATTCATATTCGATGATGCCGTCTGTGAAGGCGATCAGGCGGTCTCCTGATTCCAGTTGGAATGAGCCTTCTTCAAATGGAACAATTCCACCCAAGCCGATAAGAGTGCCGCCTTTGTGCAACATCATGGGTTCGTTGTCCTGTCGAAGCACGAAAGGCGGAAGGTGTCCCGCACTACTGTAGCGTACCTGGCCGTTTTTCACATTGATAACGGCGTAGAATATGGTGAAATGCTTTTCAAAGCGTTCAATGGGAAAGTCCTTGTCCAAGGCTTCGAGCACGTTGGCTGGAGATATGGGGGTTTCGGTTTCGCTATCGAGAAGATATCCCGCTTGGGGTTGGAGGTGTTGAGCTACCGAGACCGCAGCAAGAGCAGAGGATACTCCGTGTCCGCTGACATCCAGCATGTAGATTGCTATATGCTCTGTATCCAAATGAAAGACATTGAACATGTCTCCTCCGACATATTCACTTGGTTGGAATTTCCAGTTTATACGAAGTTTTTCTATATCCGGCTGGCAACTTGGCAGAAAGCTCTTTTGTATGAAAGCGGCAGCTTTGAGATCTTCTTCAAGAGTCTTTTTCTTTTCTTTCAATTCTTCGACAAGGCGGTATTGATGCAACCCTGCGTCGAGAGTGTTGGTCAGAGTTTTTTTGTTTGTTGGTTTTTCTAGGAAACGGAAGATGTGTCCCTCGTTGACGGCGGCAAGCGCTGCATCCACGTCGGCATGCCCTGTGAGCATGATTCGGATAGTGTCAGGAGATAGGGCTCGAACCTTGATAAGAAATCGGACACCGTCCATCTCCGGCATCCGCAAATCCGATACGACAATCGAGTACGGCTCTGAGTCCTTCATTATTTCAATCGCTTCGCGAGGGCTACTTGCCGTGTCTATGGAGTATTCCTTTCGCAGTAACGCCTTGAGTGACGCCAGAACTTCTGGCTCATCATCAACAAAGAGAATCTTGTCTGACATTACTACCCCTACCTTTTCGTATGCCAATCCCAGTCAGTTCAGTGGAAACACGAAATTCAACATACCCTATTTGATAAAATAATGTAAAAAAGATTTTTTTGAGGTCTAAGTTGAGTCATTATGCAGAATACAGATGGTCGAATCGTCCACAACATATTTGAAAGTCTCCCAGTCGGTTTGATGGTCATCTCTCCGAACGGCACCATTGTCATGTATAATGATGCGCTCAGCATTATCTTGGATATACCGGCTGAGACATTGGACTCCGCGAGTTGGGCCGAACTTTTCATTGAAGATATCGACAGGAATACGGAATTCAATCAGGTGATTCTTGATATCATTGAACGAAAAACCATAGGGATGCGGCATATTGTCGTTTACGTGAACCCTGGTGGAAACCTTCGGAGGTTGTGCATTACTTCATCTTTTTTACAGGAAGGTACAGCCCTCATTGGAATTGTTCTTCTTATTGAGGATGTGACGGATAAGTATGAAATGTTGGAGAAGGAAAATGGGTATCTTCGAGAGATCCAAGGGCTACAATCAGAACGGGTGGAAGGGTTGAACAAACTGGCTATGGCCATGGCCCATCAAATCAGAAATCCTCTTATGAGCATAGGAGGAAGCAGTAATTTTTTGATGAGAAATTTGAGTCTTCAACAGCGCGAACGAGACCTTTTCGAGTCGATTCTTCATGGTGCCCATAGGCTTGAATCAATCGTTCAATCGGCCAGATCTTTTGCATCGATCATGGAGCCTCAGCAGCAGGATGTTTCGTTGGCTGATATTTTGAAAATGAGTTGTGATAAAGCCAGTGTTTTTGCTGTTGATCTTGGCCGGAGCGTTGCCTGGGATTTACCGTCAACTGATATGCAATTACAGGTCGATCCAGACCTTTTTGAAAAGGCGATTTCCGCGCTGTTATTTAATGCCATAGAATTTAGCGCAGGGAATGAAGCCGCTGTTTCCATTGAAGTAATAGGCCAGGGTGAAGAAACCAGGATCAGTATTACAGATCGGGGACTCGGGGTCTCTACCGAAGAAATCCCTTATGTCTTTGATCCGTTTTATTCCACCAAGCCAGACGGAGTCGGAATGGGCCTCACCATCGCCCGGCGTATAGTCATGGAACACCGGGGACAATTGACGCTGGCAAGTGTTCTTGGAGATGGGACAACCGCGACCGTTGCTCTTCCCTGTAGCAGGTCAAATATAAACCTATGCAGTTTGCCGTAGAAGGGGGGGGGAGTTGAGTTCTGCTCAAAAGAAAAAGGGCTGCGACGTATGTCACAGCCCTTTTTCTTTACTGGTGCCGAAGAGAAGACTCGGAACTTTTCAGGTTTTGGCAGTGTGGCAATATGTTGATTTTATTTGAATATTTATTTTTGGCGTGTTTTCCCTGTTTGAAGAGTGACCTAGCATTTTGACCCCGTTGAGGCAAGTTTCAGAATGGTATGGAAAGCATCATATGAAGTCGTATGTTCAACGTAAAATCTTCTATTGTGTCTCAAGCAGGTCAAAATGATTTGCATTAGGTCGTTTGTTGATTGTATTATTCAATAGTATGTTGTTTTCTAGTGGTGAAAATTCTTAAGCGAGGGTGAAATGTCGAAAAATATGGTGTTGGCTGTGTTGTTGCTATTGTCGTTCGCATGTTTGCCGATCAAGGGGTATGCTAGTAGTATGGATTGCTATAAAGTTCCATCGGTTGAAGTCGTAAACAATATCCATTTTTTGACGCTGGATGCACCTACCTCCTATGGACGAGGCTTTCAACATGGTGCAGCCATGAAGTACGTCATCCATAAGGGGATTGCCCAGTGGAAGCAGTGGATATTAACGACTCTTGGAGAAATAAACGTAGAAATTGAAATTGCGGAGTTTATTCAAGATACAGATTATCTTACAGGGATTCGCAACCACACCCCAGAATTGTATGAAGAGCTGCAAGGCATCGCCTATGGTGCGGAAGTCGATTTCAACACGCTATATGCTTATCAAATGTTTGATGAGATGGTTCTGTATGTGACGAAGAAATACCGCCTTGAGCACTGCACTGGTGTAGGGCTTTACGGGAGAAAAGATAAACCGAATATCATAGGGCAAAACAATGATCTGCCGCCATATTATGAGGGCACACATACTGTTCTTGATATTCAATACCCAACTGGCCTCAAGGCTTTAGTTTTTACATGGGCTGGGTGTCTGGCTCAAAATGGTGTAAACAACAAGAGTCTCGGAGTGACCATGAACATTGTCCCTACAGCTGAAGGCAATATCAGTGGGGTTCCGATGCCATATATAATCCGAAGCATCTTAACCAAAGAGAACGTTGGTGAAGCAGTTTCATTCTTGAAAAGTTTGGGTAAGTCCGCTGCCCCAATGAATTTCATAATCGGAGATCCTGAACAAGTCGTT
>Ga0209475_10004085_pt1 | contig 12832 bp, 10 predicted proteins | sample tdDd471_FD_187128 | JGI IMG/M metagenome (GOLD analysis project Ga0209475, IMG submission 187128) | Marine sediment microbial communities from the Atlantic coast under amendment with organic carbon and nitrate - tdDd47.1 (SPAdes)... | ecosystem: Environmental > Aquatic > Marine > Coastal >...
AAATTATTTGAGCTAATTGCAGGAGAGATTGTTGAAGTGCCCTCAAATCCGTATGTATCACAACTCTCCTTACTAATTGGTTCGATGATTTTGGCGTTTGTAAGACTTCATAAATTAGGGCATGTGACAGGTGAAGCTGGCGGTTATTGGGTCAGTGGTGAACGGTATGCGCCTGATGTTGGATTTGTATCTTATGCCAAGCAAAAAGAACTTGCAAAACATGGTTATAATCCGAATCCGCCCGACCTTGCTGTCGAAGTAATTTCTTCAAATAGTAGCGCCGAGTTAAACCAACTGCGTATCAAGATAACAAATTATTTAGCTGTTGGAACAGTTGTCTGGGTTGTAAAACCGGATGAGAAGCAAGTTGAAGTCCATCGTTTAGGGCATCCTGTGGTGGTATATCATGAGTCGGATACTTTATCGGGGGGCGATGTGTTGCCAAATTTTGAAATGCGATTGACTGACCTATTTGAATAATAGATAAACCCCGACATATTTTATACATCGGGGATTTTTAGAGTTATGCTAATTCAGGTTCGGTGATGCCTGCTCGTTCAAGTAAGAAATCGACAAGTCTTGGGAATGGGTCAAAGCCGATGACATTTTCTGCATCGGCTACAAAGTTTGAAAGCGCATTGATGTCATAGTAATAAGGCTCACCATCGCGGTCATTAATCAGATATTCAACGCCGCCGACTTCAATATTTGCAGCTTTTGTAATGCGTTCTACGGTGTCGATGATGTCTTGTGGGGGTGTGTACCCTTGAATCGCAGGGCTTCCATTTGGCAAGCAATAATCGGCAGGGCAAAGATTGAATGACCCCGATAATCCGACTTTAATGGCATACAATAATTTTCCATTGAGCACCTCAACCCGCACAATCTGATCATCACGCGCTGGCAGTTTTTCCTGTATGAGTATCGTGTGGTCACTTCCCATGTCTATCGTGTTTTCAGCAACCGCCTCAGCAAGTTCTTCTGGACTTTCATACTCGACGATACCTGCGCCTGATCCGCCGATATTTGCTTTAGTGATGACTGGATAAGTTAACCCTTCGCTTGCTTTAAGCGCATCAGCTGGACTATGGATGACACGCGCCTTAGGATAGTTAAGACCTAGCTTAGAGAGTAATGTCAGTTGATTGGCTTTGGAAAATTCGTAACGATACGTTTCATAGCCATGTAGGACATTTGCGCCGATGTCATCTAAATAGTGCAGATAGTGCATCGTATACGGGAATAAATGTCCACCACCACGGGTATGAGCAGACGGACTCATCCGATTGACGATCAGGGCATAGTCGTTGTCGCGGATGGTGGGGTCGAAGCGATGAGTATGTGCATTGAGACGATCATATGCAATACCACGGCGGTCAAGTTCTGCAAACATTTTGCTGAACCATTCAGGATGCTCATAATAGACAGCGATTTTCTGGGACATAGTTGGCCTCTCTTCCTTACATGAAAATAAAAAACCCCCGATACTTTGCAGAATCAGGGGCGATTTGTTGTTACTATTTAATCAAAAATCAACAAAGCAATCGAAGACACTGCACAGGATATTGAGTGCGACAACAACAATAGGTTGTATAAGTGTCTACAGAAATCATTTGTTTTAACTATCTTCTTTGTTTTTCATTATATGAATGACGCATAACACAGATACCATCTTACCAAATTACGATAAGATGCCTATCCCATTTATGGGGATGTTCGGTATCCTAGAGACGATAAGATGGTAAGGATATTTGTGTAATGGTTGATGCTCAACAATATTGTGTGACCTGTGGACGGGTGGCGCATCGCTGTCTTTGTGGTGAACCTGATAGCGATATTCGGCGGTTTTTAGAGCGGGCAGGGAAATCGTATACACCAACCTATAGTATTCGTCCGTATAAGCGTGGTGTTCCGCCACAAATCAAAAAACGGGAACGGGCAACGATGCAGAAGCATTATAAAGCATGGTATCAAGCATTGGTTGAATCATATGGTGAGGAGTGCGCTAATTGTAACATCACTGAAAATCTTGTTGTTGACCATATTTTACCGATTGCCAAAGGAGGCTTGTCGGAAGTTAAGAACTTACAACTTTTATGTGCAGAATGTAATCGTATTAAAGGTAAGTTGATGATTGATTGTCGGACAAAATTGACATGATTTAGGCTTCCATGATGAGGGCTTCCACCGCTTCTCGTAATTTTCCGTCAATGCGTGTCGGTTGATTGGTCTCTCGATTAACAAAGACATGTACAAAATATCCGATGGCGGCTGGTTCGTCTTCTCTTTGCTTAAAAATTCCTACCTCATAACGCACACTGGAATTGCCGAGCTTGGTAACCCGTAACCCTGCTTCAATCACCTCTGGAAAACGTATCGGCTTCAAAAATTGACAATGAGTTTCGACTGCAAATCCAACTGTCTCGCCATTAATATAATCAAGCCCGCCATGTTGGATGAGATACCCATTAATCACTGTATCGAAGAATTCATAATAAACGACGTTGTTGACATGGTGATAGGTATCATTATCTTGCCAGCGCGTCGGGATGTGTAAGTGGTGTTTATAATGTTTGCGTCGATGGTCTTGCGGATTGTTGGTCATAAGTTATTCGATGTTATTTTAGTATAAAAGAAATGGGACAGCCCTAAGACTGCCCTTATAGATTATCTAAATCGGATTGCTGTTTATTCTTCTTTGAGTTCGAGCGACAGTGAATTAATGCAATAGCGCAAGCCTGTTTTATCACGCGGACCATCTTCAAAAACATGACCCAGATGGGATTCACAGCGGCTACAGACTGCCTCTACCCGACGCATCCCATGGCTATTATCTTCTATGAGTACAACGTTACCTGTATCGACAACATCCCAGAAGCTGGGCCAGCCACTGCCTGAATTATACTTGGTATCTGACGAGAACAGATCATGTCCACATGCGGCGCAGGCATACACCCCTTTGGTTTTGGTGTTAACATATTTTCCAGTAAATGGGCGTTCTGTTGCTTGTTGCCGTAAGACCGCATACTGTTCGGCTGTTAATTCTGATTGCCATTCGGCATCTGATTTTTTGATTTTTTCTGACATGTTCATCTAACCTCTCATGTTAATCTGACATATTTATCATACCAGCAAATTCTGAACAAGGTATTTTGTAATTCTTAATAAGATGAGACATAATTATGTAGCATTCGTTAATAAAGTGGTTTTGAAAGTGTGTTCGAGTATCGATTTTCGGTGTTATGTTGTGTGAGCTATTCAGTTACATATATTAAGAGTGACCCGAAAATGTTGTACACAATAAATCATTTATTGTTATAATTAATGTGAAATTAGTTATGCCATTACATATTAAAGCAGATCAATAATAGGCTTTTATTAACTGAGTCAAATGGCACAATTTTCTAATTCATAGCTTTTGTGGATAGCAGATTTGAAGCCCACAATATCCCCCTGTTTCTCACATCAATTAAATTTTTAAATTATACATATTGATGTTGGTTATCATGTTTGATCGAAGTAATGAGATTGTTAGAGATTATGAGTTGCTAGCACTCGTTGGCAGTGGGTCATTTGCGTCTGTCTATAAGGCAAAGCATTGCCTGATTGATAGAATTGTTGCAATTAAGATCATTCATGCCGAACTGCTAGCAGATTACGAATCATTGCAACGCTTCAAAGCTGAGGCAACCATCATTGCGAATCTTAATCACCCATACATTGTCCAATTGAACGAATTTTGGGTAGATGATAACGGCGCATATATCGTGATGGAGTGGATGGCAGGGAAGAGCCTCCGAGAATATCTTGATGAACATCGCGTTTTGCCAGTCCAACGGGTTGCTCGTATCCTAGCCCAAATTGCACCCGCGTTTAGCTTAGTTCATCGCAAAAAAATCATTCATCGTGATTTAAAGCCTGCCAATATTATGTTCGATGAAGATGGTGATGCTCACATTGCAGATTTTGGACTCGCAAAGTGGCACACTCATCCCACAGGGCTATCGACAGCAAATGCGTCCATTGGTACACCTGCCTACATGCCACCAGAACAGGTCGAGTCGAGCGGTGATGAGTTAACAGGAACAGCAGATATTTATAGCTTGGGTATTATTTTGTACGAACTGCTGACCGGTCAGCATCCCTTCGGTGAAAATCTCAAAGTCATTGATATGGTCTTACACCATCTTCGAGATCCATTGCCATCCATTCTTGACATAATCCCAGAACTACCTCTTGGGATTGACGCAGTTATCCACAAAGCAACACAAAAAAATCCCGAAGACCGCTACCAAGATGTGCTGGAACTAGCCGACGCGTTCCAAGATGCGATCAATGAGATCATCGATAATGATCCAATTGCCACCAGTGTATTAAGTCGTAGTGGTGTTGTTCCACCGCGGGGCGATATTCATGCACATCTCTATAAAAAGGCTGGCGCAGTCCTTGAAAAACCACGAAAACTTGTTGGACGTGATGATCTTGTCGAGATGGTTCAACAGAAACTTACGGATGATGCTCGTATCTTACTGCACGGGTTAGGTGGGATGGGCAAGACTGCGATTGCTGCGACGATTGCTTCTAACTACATCGAACAATCAGGTAATTCGGTCATCTGGATTGAACTCGGCAAACAAGACGAACATACTTTTTTTGATGCCATTGCAAATATATTCGGACAACAGTCTGTGATGGCGGGTAAATATGGTGATGAACGTATATTAGCAATTCGTGAAATTTTGCTGGAGCAAGATGCTTTGCTGATTATTGATAATGTATGGAATGAGCAAGCAATGATTCCGATCATGCGCGCAATTCCTTATGGAATGCCAACATTACTGACTTCGCGGAAACTCTTGTCTGTTGATGGTAAGTTGATTGATATTGATCAATTGGGGGATAGTGATGCGCTTCAATTATTAGAACATCATGCTGGTAAGAGCTATTCTGATGACAAATCAGCAATGCGTTTGGTGGAATTATTGGGTAGCCATCCTTACGCGATTGAACTTGCTGGCTCGCGTCTGAAAATATATCTGCATCTTACACCAGATAAACTCATCAGCGATATTGCACAATCCCCACATGATACAGGTCAACTTGGACAAGTCACTAAGCCAAGCGTCAAGGATTTGTTGCAGGAGAGTATTAGCGAGCTTGATGCTCCTTTACGGCATCTGTTGACCATGATGGGGGGGATGGCGACGACCTATGCCACTTTAGCATTGCTTGCAAAAGTTATTGATCAAGATATGGATTCGCTGATTGAAGACCTTGCTGAACTCGAACGAAATGGGTTAATTCGGCTTAACTTTGACAACATCGACCTGCCTCATTATCGTATGCATGACTTGACCTACAGCTACCTATATTTTGAATTTATGAAAACAGGCGAATTAAGGAGGATTATTGAAGCAACCCGTATTTATATACACGAATACGTTTCAAATTACGACGCGCTCGAACTTGACCTTATGAATATATTGGGGGCGGCAAAGTCAGCCCAACGAATTGATGATGACAAAAGCCTCATCGACATTATGTGCCAATTGGTTGTAGAAGCAAATTATTTTGGGGCAAGAGGCTATCCACAACAAGGGATTGATCTTTTGAAGCAAGCAATTTCATTGGCTTTGGAAAGCGGTGATCGAGGAAGTGCACACTATTTGATTGCCAAGTTGGGCAATGCCTATCTGTATTTTCTTGGAGATGCCGAACGTGCTGTTGAAGCTTATAAAGAATCATTGAAACAAGCGCAATTCATAAAAGATCGTGAACGTGAAGCATTATTATGGATTGCTACAGGAACAGCTGTCCATTTTACGGGTGCACCAGAAGAACAGATTTATGATTGTTGGGATAAAGCACAAACCATTGCGGAGTCAATACAAAATGAATATGTTTTAGCATTTGTATACCTCGAAAAAAGTGCCTATGAAATGGAAAAAGAACCTGCTGATTATGAGAAGGGAATCCAGTATGCCGATGCTTCAATTAAAGCCGCTCGCCAAGGTGATTTCTCTCACTTTCTTGTTTCTGGATTACTCAATCGCGCCACAGCAGAGCGCGCGACACAACGTTTAAACCAAGCCCTCGATACAGATATGGAAGCTCTTGCCATCGCAGAAAACCAACAGAATGATTATCAGATAGCCGAGGCAATGTATGCAATCGGCGAAGATTATGATTGTTTAAATGAGCGTGACTTTGCAAGTAAGTTTCTAAATGCTTCCTTACATAGTTTTATGGAGCTTGGAAGTAATTTGCAGGTCAAAAATGTGCGTGAATTTATGCTCGAAAAAAATTATCCTGTTAAAGAAACTTCAAAGAATTGAAGGAATGTAAAGTGAATAAAATGAAGCTAAGTTTTACAATTTTTGTACTTATGTTTTATGTTATTTCAGGAAGTATCGTTCTTGCTCAAAATCCGACTCCAACAAATGAAGAATCACAAGTGCCAACCTGTACGCTTAACCCTAATCAATATACCAATATTGCGACGAGTCACGGTATGGTTACATGGGGCGAGACGACAGATGAGGGGGAAACACAAGCTGCTGGAATTTGGGAACAAGATTCGGTAGCTGATGATTTTATCGTTTCAACAGAGAATGATCTTCTTGAAGTTTCGCCTACACCCGATAAAGTTCTAATCCTAATCATTGATGATTTTTCATTGGATGACCCCTTTAGTCATGGTTGGGATGTACTCACCGTCGCACAAAAGGCATGGTCACGCCTATTGTTGAATTACCCTGATGCCGATACTTTTGTTCAGATGAAGACAGTCAATACTGCACCACATTTCCCAAATGCTGTACAACTTGACCTGCAAGATAATACAGCTGAACTTCTTGTCTACCAGCTACAAAATGTCTATTCATCTCTAAAAGCGTCCTATTCGCACGTTATTCTGAATATGAGCTTTGTGTTTATACCTTGTTCTGGAGAACTTTCGATCTTTGAATCTTTCAGCTTAATGTATGACTTAAATCAAGTCTTTGCCCAGTATTACGAGTCAGGCGGTGAATATACATTCTTAGTCTGGTTGGCAGAGAGTTTACTTAATGCTCTCGAAAATGGTGAGACATTAAATTTACCTAACAGTTGCGAGGATGGGTTCTACATTTATGAGTGTGAAATAGATGATTTAAGCGGTGTAATGGAAGAAAATGACTATGATTCTGTTGAGTCTTTTATCAAAGCAGAAATTATAGACTTCCTAGAAAACCGCGACCATTTAGAAGATTGGACACCATCTATAATATATGATGGACCACCACTCCGCTTTACAAACTTTATAATAACCTCCGCCTTAAGACGAAAACTACAAGCGGAAGTAGATAATCCTTTGCAGACGTTCTTAGCAATGGATTCCGATGCTGTGGATGGGATATTTGTTCCTGTTGCAGGTGCAGGCAATTGGGGACCCGGCGCTGCTTATGCTCCCGGTGCGTGGTCAACGGTTATTAGTGTAGGGGGGAGCGACGCAGAAGACTCGACTAGCTTGTGGATTCCAACGAATCTCGGTGAAGTGAGTGCAACGGCGGCATGGCATAATGTTGCTGGCGGACGTTTTGTATCGGGTACATCATTCTCTACACCACTCGTTAGTGTTATGACAGGTATCTTGAGTGCATATCATGGATGTTCGTTTGAACCTTTGATGGATGAAGCGTTCGACAACTTATATTATGTTCCTGAATTATGGAATCATAATAATTGTAACATGATACCATAATTATAATTGAAAGCAGAAATTAGAACCGACACCGGGCGTACTCTCTACCCAGATGCGCCCACCGTGTTTTTCGACAAGCTCCTTACAGATGGCTAATCCCAGTCCTGCCCCTTTTGATTGTCGCGCCATATCGATGTCGAATTGCTGGAAGCGTTCAAAAACCTTCTCATGTACCGTCGCTGGCATTCCAACGCCCGTATCACGTACCCCAATTTGAACAGAAGACGGCTCAACGATTGACGCATAGAGAACAACTTCACCCGTTGTTGTAAATTTGAGGGCATTGGAAATTAGATTCATCACCACTTGTTGGATTCGGACGGGGTCGATATCTATGGTTGGTAAGTTCGCTGGAATCTCATGCCGAAACTGAACTGTGGCTTCCCATGGTAATCCAGTCGCAATCTCGGTCATGCGCATGAGAAAGTCATTGAGGTCTATGGATTCTTTGTGTATCTCTAAGGATTGCAGTTCATATTTGCTTAACTCAAATATATTATGAATCAAGTTAATGATTTGTTCTAACGCCATCGATGAACGTGATACCCATGTATGTTGTTTCTCGTTCAATGGACTGACTTGGGGATTATTTAGCATTTGTAAGGATAGATTAATTACAGTGGCCGGTGATCGCATGTCATGAGCTAACTGTCCAAGTAACATGGTACGCATTTTATTGGCTTCGACAGCTTCTTGCCAACTATGTTCTAGTTGGGCTGTACGTTCAGCAACCCGTGTTTCGAGGTTTGTAATCATCATCGCATTTTCAATGGATGCTGAGGCTTGGTTTGCAAAGAAGATAAATGGTTCAAGATCATCTTGTCGAAAAGCCCCTGTTATCGTTCTATTTTCAACATAAATCGCACCGAGTACATCCCCATGAGAAATCAATGGCACGCACATCACAGACCGAATTTGTAAATGTTGGACACTACTGCTTGCACTATAACGGTCATCGGATAGCGCATCGGTAATGACGGTAGGGGTTTGTGTTTGGATGACATCATCTAATATCGAGCGACTCAATGTATCGCTATCATTGCTTGGGGTCAGATGGTTACCTGCACGGATCTTAAATTCGACTTGATTGGCGTTGCTGACGATTAAGAGGTATCCCATTTCTGCATTTACAATCGCGAGGGTTTCTTCCATCGCAAGTTGAAGCAAGGTGTCTAGATCATGGGTTTGTGCCATTTCTCGACTGATTTCAAGTATGCGTTTTAACAAAATATTGTTCATTTAGACATCGCTTCATATAAGATGAATTTCAAGTTTTATGTTGTGTGGAATATTATCAAGGAGATTCACACACCTGAGTTTATTTTAGCGTGGAATCGGGTTTTGAACACCTATCTGGGTTTTTACGAAGTGTAGGAGCTTTTACTAAATTGTTGAAATTTGTCTTAATTGTTGTAATGCAGGATGCCTTAAACGTATCCGTCATCTATAAAATACGGATTCAGTAGTTTGAATTCACATAAAGCGCATAGTATTAACCGTGCTAACCTAGACGCAATTGGGCTGACGGTTTTGTTAGAAACTGACTCCTTAAGCAACTGTAACTGTAGACGTTCCTGCCGCAGTAATGGATATGATACCCAACCATGAACAATTACATTTAGAGGTGCTATTGAGTGCAGGGGATTTTCTTAAGGTAACGGTTGGTGATCCCGGAGTCCATGGTGTTGTGACGGGGATACATGGTGTCGGAGTCAATACACCACTGGCGGCGGCGGTTGCTGAGGCAGTTGTCGGATTTGTTAGTGATGAACACATCCCGAATGTTGGAATATTGGTGACCGGAATCGCATCAAGGATATTGGCGGCAACCATTTTATCAGCTGTTACACCCGGAATTGTAACGAGTAATGTTGCTGGGGATGCTCCAAAACTGCAAGACATACTGGCTGTTGCTGCTACTAATTGTGGCATTGTGATTATTCCTTCTGTCTGTCATCTCACTATACGTTTAGATTATCAAAAATTTGTCTACGACGCAATCTAGTTGGGTAAAAATACTAGAAGTATTAACATTACAAACAAAATAGAAAACAACATCGTCAACCCAATTAACCAATGCTTTGTACTAAAGCCACCCATATTTTCATCCATCGGTATATCGGTACTCGCAGAATAAACGGCTACCAAATGATCTGTCCAGTGTTCGACATCAGCAACCTGTTGTCCTCCAATGTCATCTGTAGGTAACGGAATCGCATCGAGAAAAGGGACATTATCGGGCACATGAATGGCTTCCATTACGTCATTCATAAACACAAGAACATCAGCATAGCGATCATCCGATAGCATGAGTGCATTTTGGAAAATGCTGGTCAATTGGTCTAAGTTTGCGCCTTTAAGGTTGACAGGTAAATCTGTTTCGGCGAGTTGGTTTGGACGATGCCATGTTTCATTTAGAATGGCTTGGCTGGCTTGTTGACGCAACGCATCTGTATCGTCTGGAATATTGCGATAATCGAAAATGGGATGTCGACCAAATATGATCTCATACACAACAACAGCAAATCCATAACCATCTGTTCGCGCAGATGGCGGTAGTAAATCCGGTACGAGATAGAGGGGTGTCCCAACACGACGATCTGCTTTATCGGCATATTTGCTAGGAATCCCGATACTAAAATCGAGTAGATAAGGGTAGTCAATACCATGAATATTGCTGGGTTTAATGTCACGGTGAACGATGCCACGTTGATGAACGACACTTAATGTTTCTGCAATCCGCTGTAATGCAATTAATCGTTGCGGGAGTGGGACATACATCATCTCTCCCTCTGCCATTAACTCTGAAAACGCTCGACTCTCAATATATTGCATAACAATATAAGGTCGCTCCACCTCTAAATCATGGTGAAAATGAGTAGGTATGTGGGCTAAATCTGCAACATGTTGTAGGGCAAGAGCCTCGTTTCTAAAGCGATGGAGATGTTTGTTTTTATCAGGGCTTTCTAGCAGAGATGCATTCAAAAATTTAACGGCTACTAGTTGATCTTCATCTGTTCCTTGCCATACCTCACCTGCCGACCCAATACCAATCTGCTCTAGTAAACGAAATCCTGCAACAATTGTATCGGCTGTGATTGCTTGCACCATAGTTTTTGTTATTTACCACCCGTGACGGACTGGCGAGTTGGACCTGGCAACGTGAATTGTACAGTCAAAGACCGTCCAAATTGGACAATATCATTGTGATAGATGCGTTCTTCTTCACCCGGTGTCATCGGGGTAAAGGTCTCACCACGTTGTATGGCTGATCCATATGAGCTATTGGTATCTGTCAGGAAATATTGATTGGAGCTAGCATCTCGACTTAATACCGCATGACGACGGGAGATGCTCCGTTCATCTAATGCAATGAGGATATTGTACTCACGGTTATAAAAACGCCCCATCCCATAACTCGGTGTATTTGGCAGTTTGATTTCTTTCTTTCCTTTAGGATGATTTAGCATTGTCATTTTAGGTATGACTTCACCGAGAGCCGTTGTTTCTGGCTGTGGTTCACGGCTAACACCTCCCCCTGTACCGTGCCCGCGATCCACTAAATTATCAGGATACGTTGGCATGATAGGGGATGTCACAGTCGCGACTTCAGTTTTCTTGTCTGATGGCACACTATTATTCAAAAAGAGCCAATATATAATTTGGATTAGTGCCAATATAGCGAGTGTGATAGGTAATATCCATAAGAGATTTTGAAAGATTACATCTATAGTCATAAATATTGTCCAAGGATGAGTAACTCTACCGTTATTTTACCTCATTATCCTGTAATGGAAAAATACAGTTTATAATGGAAGGGTATTTTTTGATCAATTTTGCTAGTTTTATCTAAAATCGCTACAATGCGACCTATATCATTTATTTGGAGAAAAGATAATCACATGCCATCTGTAAATATTCCCCCTTTGTATTCTATCTGCCAAACATTACCAAAAGCCACCCCTGTAAATATCGATGAACAACTTGATCAAGAATGGGAGCGGTTAGGTCTTGCACAACATGTCGCAGGGAAACGGATCGCACTTGGATTTGGTAGCCGTGGTGTGGCAAAGATCAACATCATCGCAAAAAAGCTGGTGGCTCTTGTCAAAGCATCAGGCGGCGACCCATTTATTGTGCCAGCGATGGGCAGTCATGGTGGCGCAGTACCAGAAGGGCAAATTGACGTGTTGGCTGGTTTGGGGATCACAGAATCATTTGTGGGTTGTCCGATTCATGCCACGATGGAAGTTGTTGATCTCGGTATGACCAGTGTTGGATTACCTGCTCTAATCGATAAGAATGTTGCCGAAGCTGATGGACTTATCGTGACGAACCGGATTAAAGTTCATACAGATTTTCATGGACCGCATGAAAGTGGATTACTAAAAATGTTGGGGATTGGACTGGGTAAAGAAATAGGAGCAAGCGCGATTCATCAGCATGGGACAAAGGGATTGCGGGAATATATGCCTGTGATTGCAAAGCATATGCTCGAGAATATTAACTTCATAGCGGGCTTTGGTACAGTCGAAGATGGTTATCATGAATGCGTCACGCTGGAAGGTTTTCGGGCAGATACCATTGTTGAGGGCGAACAACGCTTATTACAACATTCACGCGATTTGATGCCTCGTATCCCCGTTGATGAGATTGACGTACTGATAATTGATGAGATCGGCAAAGATGTGAGTGGCGCAGGGTTGGACACCAATATCATTGGACGTTGGTTGATTGCAGGCGAACCTGAACCCGAAAGACCAAATATCAAGCGCATCATCATCCTTGATTTAACACCCGCTTCACATGGCAATGCAACAGCCTATGGATTAGCTGATTTTATGTCACAACGCTTATTTGACAAAATTGATTTTCCAATCACGATAAAGAATATTTTTACCAGCGGATTTTTGGAACGCGGACGGATGCCAATGGTCTTTGGCACAGACTTAGAAACAATCGAATCAGCGATTTTTGATGCTTACCGTGGCAGAATGGATCAACATGACAATGCGCGCGTTGTCCGTATCAAGAATACGATGGAGCTAGAAAAAATGTGGGTCAGCCCGAATATTGCAGATGAACTACGGT
>Ga0209475_10004088_pt1 | contig 12827 bp, 9 predicted proteins | sample tdDd471_FD_187128 | JGI IMG/M metagenome (GOLD analysis project Ga0209475, IMG submission 187128) | Marine sediment microbial communities from the Atlantic coast under amendment with organic carbon and nitrate - tdDd47.1 (SPAdes)... | ecosystem: Environmental > Aquatic > Marine > Coastal >...
GTACTGGTCTCGCCGCTGTTTCAGGACGGCGCGCAACCAATCCTGAGTGTAGCCCTTTTCCTGCGGCCGACCATTCTCGTCCTTGACGTACCCGTCATTGTACTTCGTAAGGAGGTAGTGACCCAGGTCTCGCCATTTGTCCACGACGCTCTCGGCGTGCTGGATGGAATAGTCGGTGAGGTAGAGTCGCATCAACTCCGGATCCGATTCGGCCAGCTCGCTGGCGGTGCGTTCGACTGCCGGTTGGAGATCGAGCAGGCGGCCTTCGAGTTCGGCCTGCACCAGCTGGATGTCCTGGATCATATCCGAGTACCTCAGCCCCGCATAGTTGGACACGAAGTTGAATACCCACCAGGCCGAGTCCCAGCTAAACTCGCCCAGGCTACCCCGGGCATAGGATTCGGGGATGCTCTCGATCCCGCAGTACAGGGGCACGTAGCAGGTGAACCAGGTGTCATCCAGCCCATACCAGGTCAGTCCGCCGACGGCGTTTGGGAGCCACGATCGCGACTGGGTCACCATCGAGAACCCTGTCTGCTGGGTGGAGATGGGGCGTTCCCAGGTGTAGCGCAGCTCGTCCACTTCCCAGCCCATGGGCCGCCAGCGATAGGGGTGGCCAAAGGGGCCGGCATCCACCCCCTGGGTCATGTCCATGTCCGTGCCTTCGTAGTGATCGCGCATCAGGTCGAACACATCGGCGACGGTGAGCTTCTGCTCGGGCTCGATCCACAGAGGATAGGGGTCGGCGCCCTTGACGCCACGGTGGTAGTCACTGGAAAAATCCCGGGACGGGGCGCAGCGTCGGAACAAGCTCCAGACCCGGGTTGCGGTGTAGCGTCTCTGCTGGGACGTGGCCGGATGAAAGGCCAGGCGCCAGTTGAAGGGCTTTCCCTTGTCGGCGTCGTACCAACCGTGACTGGCGGCGAACTCGCTCATGCCTGCGGAGTACTGGCAGTTGTCGGGGTCGTCGGTGGGGAAGGTGCCGATTCGACCCAGGTTGGCGAATGCGGCCACGTGTCCGTCAGGAACCCGCAAGGCCACCCAGTGGGCGCCCTGACCGTCGGGTCCGGGTCCGACCATCTCCATGATCCACGCCTCGTTCGGGTCGCCGATGCAGAAGGACTCGCCGGTGCTGCGGTAGCCGTACTCGTCGACCAGTTGCCCCATGATCTCCACGGCTTCGCGGGCAGTTCGCGCCCGCTGCAGGGTCAGGCGCATGAGCTGCCAGTAGTGCAGCATGCCGTCGGGGTTGACCAGCTCGTCGCGTCCGCCGGTGGTGGTCTCGGCGATGGTGACCTGAAGCTCGTTCATCAGGTTCACCACTGCGTAGGTGTGGGGCGGGTAGGGGATCTTGCCCTGCAATTCCCCATCCCAGTGCCGGATCTCCTGCATGGCACCCGGCTCGTGGTCCTGAGCGGGAATCCGGCGCAGGTGGGGGTGGAATTCACCGTCGCAGGTGTAGGTGACGATGACCGAGCCGTCTGCAGTGGCACCAGGACTGGCGATGAAGTTGGTGCAGGCCAGGACGGGTCCGGCCACTGCAAACAACACGAATAGGGTGGTGAAGCAGATTCTCATGATCATCCTTTGCGGCGGAAGCCGGGGTGGTGCCGAGAATGGCGGGTCTCGGCGGGAGAGTATACACGGTTTGATCGAGAACGTTGAGCGTGTATTGGTACTGACTCCGGCCGCGGGAAGTACGATCCCAAAATCGTGAAAACCCTACTATTTTTGCGATATTCCCGGTGACAACCCCTTTTCAGTCATTTGATTGTTATAATGATGATCAGATTTTCGGACCCCGACCCGAGAGGACCTCGCTGATGCGTTTTCTGGTTCTGAGCACCGCTCTGTTGACTGTTGTCTTTTTCTTCGCCGCACCGAACTCGGTGACCGGCGCTGTCGATACCGATCCCGTCCTGCAGCCCTTCGGCTTGACTCGTGCTGAGCTGCCGGCGACCTACTATCTGGTTCGTGGAACCGATGAACTGGAGATTCCTGCAGGCATCACGATCCATGCCCGGCTAGACAACCAGTATGTGGTGTCCGGTCCGGTGGAACTGGTGGAGTCTCTGGCCAGGCAGCAGGTCCAGTTGGCAGTTCAGGAGGCGGGGCAGGGTTGGCGGGATCCGGTCGCGCCGCCGCCGGTGAATGCTGGCGATAAGAACGGTCGCATCGCCGACCCTGCGGTCCAGGATCTGGTGGACCAGGTCACCTGGAGCGGCATGATGGAACGCATCCAGTGGTTGGTGGACTTCCAGACCCGGTACAGCTACGCCACCGAATGCGACATCGCAGCCGACGGCATCGCCACGCGCCTGGACGACCTGGGCCTGGAGGTCGAGTTCCATTATTTCACCCACAACGACCACCCCATGCGCAATGTCGTGGCCACGCAGATGGGAACCGTGCATCCCGATTCGGTATTCGTCGTCTGTGCTCACTACGATGCCACGTCAGAGAATCCCTACGTGCTGGCGCCCGGAGCCGACGACAATGCCAGCGGGACGGCGGGCGTGCTGCTGGCTGCCAGTTTGTTTGCGGATCGCCAGTTCGAGTACACCATCAAGTACGTGCTCTTCGCCGGTGAGGAGCAGGGATTGCGAGGCAGTCGCAAATGGGCCATCGCGGCCCGGGACAACGACATGCCCATCGTCGGGGCGTTGAACTTCGACATGATCGGCTGGTGGACGCCGGGGGTTCCCTTCGATCTGGAGATCGAGACCAACGTCGCTTCCCAGTGGTTGGCCGAGATTGTCACCGACGCCGCCGACACCTACACCGACATGCCCTACATCCTGCACGTGGACGATGGTGCCTGGTGGGGAGACCACTACAGTTTCTGGCAGCAGGGATACGCCGCCTTGAATCATGAGGAGTCATGGGATTGGGGCGATCCCGACTTCAACGAGCATTATCACTCGACGACCGACCTGCCTCAGTTCCTGAGCGAGGACTTCACCGTGGGTTGCACCCGGATCCTGATCGCGGGTCTGGCAACCCTGGCGCGCCCGATCTCCGCTTCGGCGGTGGACACGGCGGAAATGCTGCACCGGGGGCCGGCTCTGGCGGTGCATCCCAATCCGGCCAATCCCCAAACCGTCTTCAGCTTTGAACTGGATGCACCGGGACCGGTCAATATCGAGGTTTTCGATCTGACGGGCCGGAAGGTGGCCCAGGTGGCTGGTCGCCGGTTTTCAGCCGGTGAGCACGCGGTGACCTGGACCGGTCGGGACCTGGCGGGTCGCGCCGCAGCCTCGGGCCAGTATCTGGTGCGTCTGGTCACTCCCGCAGGTTCAAGCACGCGGAAAGTCGCTCTGGTGCGCTGATTTTCGCCGATCAGCCGTGTGACAACCCGCGATCCGATCCGTACATTCAGGTATCCAACCTGACGCATGGTTGGCTCCTGGTTTAGCGCATGGTCGGACGCCTGGCGAGCCAGGATCATATCCGCTCCGGTTCCCTCCCCCGGTCGATCATCGGACCAATGGAGCCGGAGCGGCTTTCTTTTTCGAGTTGCAGACGAGCGGCAAACCCCGGAACCAGTTACCCTATTCGAGTAGTGCAACGCCAAGATTGCAGCGGGCCAATCTCTTTCCCGTGCGAGCTCTTGCAAATGGCTTTCATTTGTGCCAGTCTCGGGCCGGAATCGGAATAAACCTCGGTTTCTGGGGAAAACCGGGGTTTCTGGAATCTGGGGACTACGACAAATTCGGTTAGAAATAGAGAATATTGGCTCTACGTTCGCTGTGGCGACTTCGGAGCGCATAGATGACTTTCGCGTTTTGTAGATAGGCCGACCGGCCAGCCCGGGGCGCTCGGTGATGCATAACGCGTGGTGCTCTGTTCGTTTAGAGGCTTGTTGACAACGAGAATCAATTCGGACAAAATGCATCTTTGTTAGACGGGTTTCAATGGTGAGCCATTCACCATTCCGGAGGGGATTATCGGATGCTGGATGTTGCGACATTCCTGCAGGCAATTGCTGAAGACAAACCAGCCGGCGACAATATGCGCCTGGTGGCTGGAGATCTGACCTTCAGCAAGGTCGAAGAGATGCGCCGTGAGGTCGATCCGGAGATCGACGCCGGCGGTGAGGCCAAGGCTGCCGACTGGAAGGGTGTCCGCCGGGAGTGTGAGGCCTGTTTGCAGGAGCGCACCAAGGATCTCGAGTTGGCCGCATTCCTCACCGAATCGCTCACCTACCTCGAAGGCTGGAACGGGCTGAAGGGCGGGCTGCAATTGACCCGGGAACTGGTGGCGACGTTCTGGGACCACGTGCATCCGGGCTACGACGAGGGCGAGATCATCCTGCCGATCCGGGCCCGGCCGTTGTCTTGGCTGGGCAGCTCGCGGAATTTCCTGACGGCGGTCAAGAAGATCCCCATCACCGCCGCCCTGGGCCAGAAATCACTCAGCTGGTTCGATTTCGAGCAGTCCAAACGAGTGGATCAGGCGAAAATTAAGGCCGACCAGACCGCCTACAACGAGTTGGCCGAAGCGGGCCTGATAAGCGGCGACGAGTGGCGCGCAGCTCTGAATACGACGCCCACCGGACAACTGGCCGAGGTCAGAGCGGCTCTGGCCGAATGCGAGACCGAGCTGACTCAGCTCTCGGGGTTGTGCGACGAGAAATTCGGCGATGATGCGCCCTATTTCCAGGAGTTGGGCAATCTGCTGGGGGATTGCGCGACCATGCTGGATTCTTTCGCCTTGGATCCGCACATGGTCGAGGCGTCCGGTGACGCCGATGCGGCCGAGGCTGGCGCAGCGGGCCCGGCGACCGGTGGCGCGGCGGTTGCGCGACAGGCGCCCGGCCCCATCAGCACCCGGGAAGAAGCCTATCGCCAGTTGCGTGAGGCGGCGGATTATCTGCGCCGCACCGAACCCCACAGTCCGGTTCCGGCTCTCGTGGGCAGGGCCATCGCCTGGGGGCAGATGCCCTTCGAGGCCCTTTTCAAGGATGTAGTCAAGGACAGCAGCACCCAGGACCAGGTTCTGGAGATGCTCGGCATAGTTGAAGAACAGGAAGATTGAAGTTCGTAGTCTGAATTCAACCAATCAGGAGGGCAGTCATGGCCGGTGATAGTGTGTATGGCAAGAAGGAGAGGGTGCGGCCGCCGCGGGTGCATATTTCCTACGATGTAGAATTGAATGGGGCAACGGTGATGAAGGAACTCCCCTTCGTCGTCGGCGTCATGGCCGACCTTTCCGGTCAGCCGAAGGATCCCCTGGCAAAACCCATCGATCGCAAGTTCGCCGAGGTCGATCGCGACAACTTCGACGATGTGCTCAAGAGCATGAAGCCGCGCCTGGCCTACAAGGTCGAGAACACCCTGGCCGACGACGGCAGCGAGCTGGCTGTCGAGCTGGAATTCAACAAGATGGGTGACTTCTCGCCGGAGAACGTCGCCAAGCAGGTCAAGCCGCTGAACGACCTCCTTGAGGTGCGCGGTCAGTTGAAGGCGTTGTTGAGCAAGACCGAGGGCAACGACCGTCTCGAAGAGTTGCTGGAGGCCATCGTGAACAACAACGATGTCCGTGACAAGCTCAAGGACGTGCTCGGCGCTGAGGCTCCGGAAGCAGGAGGGAGTGAATAATGGCGGAAGCTAAGAAGAAACCCACTGCTGTCGAGGAACTGATCACCCAGGATGGCCAGAGCATTCTTGATGACCTGATCAATACCGGTATCAAACCCCGGGACGACGCGGCCGCGGACTTCGGCAAGGGATTGGTCAAGAACCTGGTCGAACAGCTGCTCGATCCGGGCGCTGTCGTGGCCAAGAACGTGACCAAGACCATCAACCAGCGGATCGCCGCCATTGATGAGATGCTGTCGCGCCAGGTCAACGCCATCATCCACGCCGACGAGTTCCAGAAGCTGGAAGGCTCGTGGCAGGGGCTGCACCAGTTCGTGTTCGGGGCGGAGACCGGCGAGAACCTGAAAGTGCGCGTGCTGAACATCACCAAGAAGGAGATGCTGCGCGACTTCCAGTCGGCCTCGGAGTTCACCGAGAGCGCGCTGTGGAAGAAGATCTACGAGTACGAGTTCGGTCTCTATGGCGGCGATCCCTACGGCGCCCTGGTCGGCGATTTCGAGTTCGACCGCGGGCCCCAGGACATCGAGCTGTTGGACCACCTGTCCCATGTCGCCGCTGCGGCCCACGCGCCGTTCATTTCATCGGCGGGTTCCGGCATGTTCGGTCTGGAAAGTTTCACCGATCTGCCCAATCCGCGGGATCTGGCCAAGATTTTCGACAAGAACAACCCGGAGAATACCAAGTGGCTGTCGTTCCGTGATTCGGAGGACTCGCGGTTCGTGGCCCTGACGCTGCCTCATGTCCTGGGTCGCCTGCCTTATGGCAAGGACACCGTACCCCTGGACGCCTTCGATTTCGAAGAGGACGTGGATGGTGCCGACCACGGCAAGTACCTGTGGACCAATGCGGCCTACTCCTTTGCCGGCCGCTTGACCGACGCCTTCTCCAAGTACCAGTGGTGTGTGGCGATCCGGGGACCCGAGGGCGGTGGCCTGGTCGAAGGTCTGCCCATCCATTCGTTCACCACACGCGAGGGTGACGTGGGCGCCAAATGCCCCACCGAGATCATCATTCCCGACACCCGGGAAAAGGAACTCTCGGATCTGGGCTTCATCCCGCTGATTCACTGCAAGAACACCGATTACGCGGCGTTCTTCGGTTCCAATTCGGCGCAGCGCCCGAAGACGTATCAGGAGGCCGAGGCAACCGCCAACGCTGATCTGTCCCGGCGCATTCCCTACCTGATGGCGACATCGCGGATCGCTCATTTCATGAAGGCGATCTGCCGCGACAAGATCGGGTCATTCGCGTCCCGTGCGGATACGGAGTCGTTCCTCAACAACTGGTTGAACAACTACGTCATGTCCGTGGACGACGCGAGCCAGGAGATGAAGGCCAAGTTCCCCTTGCGCGAAGCGCGGGTGGAGGTCGCCGACGACAAGGCGCGTCCCGGATGCTACCGGGCCGTGGCTCATCTCAAACCCCACTTCCAGCTGGAAGAAGTGAATGTCTCGTTGCGGCTGGTCGCGGACCTGCCCGAGGCAGCCAAGTAGACAGAGTGGACGAGTAGACAGAATCGTTGAGGGGGAGTCGTTGAGGGGGCGGCCCAGCCGCCCCGTGAGTGAGGAAACATGAGTCGGGGGGAGTCCCCTGATCAGGGAAAGGATCAATACCATGGCTAGTGACATGTTTATGCAGATTGAAGGTATCGAAGGTGAAAGTACCGACGACGCACACAAGGGTTGGATCGAGATCCTCTCATTCAATCATGGAGTGAGCCAGGCGGCGTCCGGTGCTACCAGCGCCACCGGTGGCGGCAGCACGCAGAGAGCCGATTTTCAGGATTTCTCGATCGTCAAGGTGTTGGATAAGTCCACTCCGTTGCTGAATAAAAACTGCGCGTTTGGAGCGACCCTCAAGACGGTCAAGATCCACCTGTGCAAGGCTACCGGGGAGGGTCAGGCCGTATACATGGAGTACACCATGACCGATGCCATCATCTCCAGCGTCAGTATCGGAGGCGGCGGAGGCGGCGAACCCACCGAGTCGCTCACCTTCAACTACGGTAAATTCGACTGGAACTACATCCATCTTGATCGCCGTGGCAAGAAGGCCGGCAACGTACCGGCCGGTTGGGACCTGCAGGCCAATAAAATGAAGTAGACCACTCCTAGACGGGGGATGCACATGAGCGCAGAGGAATTCCTGGCTGAAGGTCGGCTGGAGCCGGCCATAGAAGCCCAGATCGGGGTCGTCAAGAGTCGTCCGACCGATGCCGACGCCCGCTACCTTCTCTTTGCGCTGCTCTGCTTCAACGGTGAGTGGGAGCGGGCAGTCCGGCAACTGGACGCCTTGAGCGTCCAGGACGAGAAGATCCAGGCTGGATCGCTGGTCTACCGGCACCTGCTTGCTTCGGAGTTGGACCGGGAGGCGGTCTTCCAAGGGGAGGGCCGCCCCCTGTTGCCGGATGATCCTCCGGGTCACGCTTCACAGCGGATCGACGCTCTGGAGATGGTGCTGTCCGGAGACCACCAGGCGGCGGAAAAGGCCATCGACGAGGCGGTTGCCGAGCAGCCCGAGGTGGCCGGTACCGTCAACGGCTCGGCCTTTGTCGCCTTGCGGGATCAGGATGATCTGTTGGGGTCGGTCCTGGAGGTCTTTGCCGGTGGCCGGTATCTGTGGATGCCCTTCGAGCGACTGCAGAAACTGGAGATTACCGAACCGGTGCACCTGTTGGACCTGCTCTGGTTACCTGCCAGCCTGGAGGATTCCGACGGCACTGTGGCCAGCGTGCATATTCCGGCGCTCTATCCCCGGTCCGCAACCGCTGCAGACGAGGTCGTGCGCCTGGGACGACGTACCGACTGGCTGGATCTGGACGGCTGTCTCTTTCGAGGTCTGGGGCAACGCGTCATCGTACACGCCGGCGAGGGTGCCGAGGCCGAATCGGTACCTGTTTCGGCGCTGAGGCAGTTGGTCCTCGGCACATGACATCACTGATCGGCAAGGAGGATCCAGCACGATATGGCCAGCCGCGATTCCGGTGACATCCTGCGCCATTCGGTCCTCGACCGGCTGATCAATCCAACCCCGCGGCGGGGCATGGATCTGCGCATCGGTGTGGCCGAACTGGTGTCCGTTGTCAGACGGGACATCGAGTGGCTGCTCAACACGCGGCGGGCCGTCGCCGAGTTCGGTCCCGAGTTCAGCGAGGCGCCTGCGTCGATTCTGGGTTACGGCATACCCGACTTCTCCCAGTTTTCCGGAGCCAGCGCGGGAGATCGAAAAGCGATCCTCTCGGCTGTCGAGGACGCCTTGCGCAACTTCGAGCCCCGGTTGCAGCCGCGCAGCATTCGGGCATCCATCGTGGAGACGGACAACCCCATCGAATCGGATCTCAAGCTCCGGATCCGTGGCATCCTGCACGTGGATCCGATCCGCGAGGCGATCTCCTTCGATACCAGCATTCAACTCGAGACCGGTGCGGTCCAGATCGCGGTGGCGGATCAATGAAGGAAGCTCTCCTTTCCTATTACGAACGGGAATTACGGTTCATCCGGCGCTCGGCCCGGGACTTCGCCGAACGCTATCCCGCCATCGCCGGCCAGTTGTTGCTGGAGCCGGACAAGTGCGAGGATCCCCATGTCGAGCGATTGATCGAGTCGTTCGCCATGCTGACTGCCCGGGTGCAGCTCAAACTGGACAGCGGTTTCACCGAGATCACCGAGGCCTTTTTGGGCCTGCTTTATCCCGAATACCTGGCGCCGGTTCCGTCGGCCACCATTGTCCAATTGCAGCCCGATACCGATCGCGCCGACGCCACTGCCGGCATCGACGTACCCCGCCACTCGTTGCTGCAGACAAAGCCCCTCGATGGCGTGAGATGCCGGTTCCGAACCTGCTACGACACGACCCTCTGGCCGGTGCAAGTGACCGACGTCAATCTAATCTCTCTGGGTCGCAACGAACCGTCGTGTCCGGCTGATGCGGTAGCTGCTATCCGCATCGTGTTGCGAACTTCGGGTTCCCAGTCCTTCGCCGACCTGCCGCTGGACCGATTGCGGTTTTTCATCGACGGTGACAACCAGCTTGTCCACCAGATCTACGAGACCGTGTTCAACCGTTCATTGGGCCTGGTCGTTCGCCCTGCTGTGGGTCCCGGCGCCACCTTGGCAGAGCGTGCCCCGGCTGTTTTTCAGGACGCGACCCATTTGCGCCAGGTGGGCTTCGTGCCGGACGAGATGGTGTTCGGGACGGGTGGAAACGTGGCCCTGGGCTACCGACTGCTGCAGGAGTATTTTGCCTTCCCCGAGAAGTACCAGTTCGTAGAGTTCACCGGTCTCGAAGGGGCCCAGTCCGCCATGGCAGGTAACGAGCTGGAGATACTGGTGCTGCTGGACGAGCTGCCTCTGGACCTGGAGGGACAGCTGAGTCCGGATACTTTCCGGCTCGGTTGCACGCCGGCGGTGAACCTCTTTCCCTATCGCACCGAGCCCATCAGGTTGACGCAGACGGCTTCCGAGTATCGGGTGGTGCCGGACAATCATGCGCCTCTGGGCTACGAGGTCCACTCGTTGCTCGATGTCGAAGCGGTCGAGCCCGGTGCGGGCAAGTCCACGCCGTATCGCCCGCTGTATGCCTTCCGGCACGGAGACCCGGCCGAGAAGGAACCGGCCTTCTGGCAGAGCCGGCGGCAACCATCGTTGACCAAGAACGACGACGGTTCCGAAGTGACCCTGACCCTGGTGGACAGGCAGGCCAATATCCTCGCGCAGCCACCCGCCGACACGCTGATCGTCCGGGCCCTGTGCACGAATCGGGATCTACCGGCGCAACTGCCTGTCGGTCAACAGGGAGGCGATTTCTTCATCGAGGGACAACCCGGTGTGAGCCGCGTTGTTTCCCTGCGCAAGCCCACGCCTACCCGCCGTAACCACCTGAATTCCGAGGGCCACTGGCGCCTGATCTCGCTGCTGTGCATGAATCACCTCTCGCTGGCTCCGGACGAAAACGATGTCAATGTCGCCGACGGGCTGGCCGCACGTTACCAGGGCCCGGTCGCTCTACGGGAACTGCTTTCCTTGCTCGACTTCAACGAGTCCACCGTCAGCCGTCAGCGTATCAGCGGGTTGCTGGATATCCGCTCGCGCCGGGTGTTGCGCCAGATATCGGTGGAAGGCAGCCGGGTCTTCGCCCGGGGGCTGGAGGTCACCCTCGCCCTGGACGAGAGCAAGTACACCGGCAGTGGTGTGTTCCTCTTCGCGTCGTTGCTGGAGCGATTCCTGGGCCTCTATTGCAGCATGAATTCCTTCACCGAGACCGTGGCGACGGTCCGGCAGCGAGAGGGGGTGCTCAGACGATGGCAACCTCGGGTTGGGGGAGTACCCGTGCTCTGAGCGAGACCCTCTTCGACGAGGGATTTCGCTTCGAGTTCTTTCAGGCGGTGCGCCTGCTGCAGCAGGCCGACACGTCCAAGACGCCCGTGGGCACCGGCGACGACCCTGCGCGCGAAGCGGTACGTTTTCGATCGGACTGTTCGTTCCGGTTCCCCACCGCCGATCTGGACTCCGTCAGCCGGGCCGAGTCCCCCGCAGACGCCGCCAGAATGCTGGTGAATTTCATGGGCGTTGCGTCCCAGAACAGCTTCGGTTCCCTGCCCTACTTCTACACCGAGCTCGCCACCTCGGGAGCACGTGGAGAGGTGCCGGTCTGGCGGGAGTTCCTGGATCTGTTCAATCATCGTCTGATCTCGCTTTTCTACCGGGCCTGGCAGAAGCACCGGTTTCCGGTGGCTTTCGAGAGTGCCGGCGCCTCGGGCCTGGGGCTATTCGAGAATGCGCTGCTTTCACTCCTGGGCATGGGCACCCCTGCATTGCAGGGTCGTTTGCCCTTCAATGACCTGACGCTGGTTTCACTGGCCGCCCATTTGCGCCGCAAGGGAGCGCCGGCGGCGGTCGTATCGGATCTGGTCAGCCGGTACTTCGATATCCCGGTGTCCGTATCGCCGATCACCACATCGTTCCACTACATCGAGGAAAGCGAGCGCAGCCGCCTGGGCCGGACCGCCCACCAGCTGGGGGCGACCCTGACCCTGGGAACGAAGGTCCGGGTCACCCAGTCGAGTGTCCGTCTGCGTCTGGGCCCTTTGACCTGGGACCAGTACCAGGAGTACCTGCCGGGTGGCGCGGGGCACGCGGCCCTGCTCGCGCTGCTGGAGCTGGCCGTCGGGCCCGAGTACGACTTTGAATTCGTGATGGTTTTAGCGGCGCAAGCCGTACCGAAGCTGAGGCTGGGAGTTGCTGGCGAAGAGCAACGCTGCCGGTTGGGTTGGTCCTCCTGGTTGTGCACTGAGCCGCTTGTGAGCGATCCGGCCGATGTCACGGTACACGCCGAAGCATGTTGATGGACTGAATCCCCGCGAAGCTGTATGCGGGGAACGGAGGGAGAAAATCTTGGGTCTGAATCTGAAATCCCTGATCGGGAAACTTACGGATAACTCCAGGCGCGGTCTGGAGGGTGCGGCGGGCCTGTGCCTGTCGCGAACCAACTACGAAGTCGAGATGGAGCACTGGTTCGTCAAGCTGCTCGAACCGGCGGACAGCGACATGGCTCGCATCCTGAACCGTTGCGACGTGGATCCCACGGAGGTTCTGCGGGATCTGAACCGGGCCCTGGACCAGTACAAGACCGGCAACGGCGGTCGACCCCAGCTGGCGCCGGCCATCGAGGACCTGATCCGGGAAGCCTGGGTGCTCAGCTCCATCAACTACGGTATGTCGAAGGTTCGCAGCGGAGCTCTGCTGCTGGCCGCGTTGAATGACCGGGTCATGGGGAGGCAGTTGCTGGATTCGGCCAAGGGCCTGCAGGACCTGGACCAAGCCAAGTTGCAGGCTGATTTTCTGCAACTGGTATCCGGTGGTCCGGAAGATCGCCAGGTCTTCACCGCCGTGGGGGGCACCGAACGGGCGCCGTCCATGGAGGCCGGAGGCGGCCCGGGCAGCGAGGCCCTCGACCAGTTCACGGTGGACCTGACCGCCGACGCGTTGGCGGGCAAGATCGACCCGGTACTGGGACGCGATCAGGAGATCCGCCAGATCATCGACATCCTGACTCGCCGCCGCCAGAACAACCCGATTCTCACCGGCGAGGCCGGAGTGGGCAAGACCGCGGTGGTCGAAGGGTTCGCCCTGCGTCTGGCCGCCGGCGATGTGCCCCCAATCCTGCAGAACGTGTCCCTGCGCAGCCTGGATCTGGGCCTGTTGCAGGCCGGAGCAGGCGTGAAGGGTG
>Ga0209475_10004091_pt1 | contig 12819 bp, 9 predicted proteins | sample tdDd471_FD_187128 | JGI IMG/M metagenome (GOLD analysis project Ga0209475, IMG submission 187128) | Marine sediment microbial communities from the Atlantic coast under amendment with organic carbon and nitrate - tdDd47.1 (SPAdes)... | ecosystem: Environmental > Aquatic > Marine > Coastal >...
AAGTGATTTCATTTTCAGGATTAGAGTATCGCTCATTTTCATCTTCCCGAGAAAGAAACCGAGTATGCCGCAGGTGGTAAGGTGCATGGGGACTGAAAAGAAAATTCTCAAAATTGAACCGGAAAGGCCAAAATGTATTTCAAAAAAAACATTCTCTATTGCAGAGAATCCGAGAGCGAAAAAAATACCTGAAAGAACTGCCTCAACAATACTAAAATTAGGATAACGAAGTTGAATCAGAAAAATTGCAATCAGGGCCGCTGTTTTTTCAACCAGCCCCGCTTTAATAAAACCTTTAAAAAAAATATCATTTGAAGGAAGAAGACTGGCAATGGCAGGAGCCAGGATAATAACCAGAAGGGCCGCAGCCATACCGGTAGCAAATGCCTGGAGATGTTTTATATATTCAGGACGAAAATGAAAATAACGGCGGTAGATAATATAAAACATCAACACCGGAGAAAGGACCAACAGCAGTTTCGTCCAGATCATAATTTTCCTTAAGCTCCCAAATTGCCCGTAAAGTAATGAGACATCACTATCTTATCGGTATAATATACCGGGAAAATTATTGCAATTTCAGAAATTAAAAGGGGCAGAACAATACCGCCCCTTTTAATTCTTAATTGTTTTTATGAAGATATATTCTTCATTCTTCTTCTGTTCAGGTACCAGGTACCTGTTATTAAAAGGATAAAAAGAGCAAGCAATGAAAGAACCGCGGAAATATCGCCCCTGGCAATAGCCAGCAGGTACCCTGCCATGCCGCCGGGCTCGATTTCCCAGTCCATTGAATCCTTTGAATTGTGATTAAGAGTTGCAAACTGGTTAACAACAGTCAGGGTGCGGTCAGACCTGCTGGCCCCACTCATCTCCACCTGAAAAACCTTCCAGTAACGGAGGGAGTCACTGGCCCCGCTTGGAAATGGAATCTCCTGCCACATGCCCATACTATCATAGATCCTGAGGGTTATCGGTTCGTCATACCAGCTTCCCGTGCTTGAATACTTATGAACCGTAAAGGTATAAATACCATCAGAGTAGAGGGAATTGTCATCCAGCTTAAAGAGGTTAATGGTTTCCGGACCATAGCCCTTGGTGTTATCCTGAACCAGTGAAGTAGTGGCAAAGTTACCCACCGGATCTGCTGAAGATGAATAGCTGTTGGTAGCTTCGGTATAAGATTTCTTATGCCACGAAACATGAAATCGACCGTCAGAAGATGAGTCACTCTGACCGACAACATGAAGGTCAAGGTCTTTGGGACTTCCACCCCAGAGAACTGTAACCTTCAGGCGATACGGCGCCAGCACCTCACTGAGGGCCTGTCTTCCAAGAGCGTTATCACCGTCAACAACCTGGTTATCAACAAGAAGATCGTAATAGTTATCCTTTGAAATATTAATGCTGTAAGTCCCGGGATCAAGGCTCCCCGTAGAGAAGGCTCCAGTACCACTGGAAGAGAGGGTTTCCACCACCGTGCCGGCCCAGTTTTTTATCTGGATAACCGCATCAGCTATTTTTGACCCGTCATTGGCGTCAATAACAGTACCGTTAAATATACCCGGTGAAGCTGCAGACGAAACAAGCACCATGATACCCTGGTCGGAAACAGCTCCCAGGTTGACAGAAACATTATTCTTAACAGCGCTGTTATACCCTGATGTGGATATATCAATACTGTAGGCATTATCGCCAACTTCTACATCAGCAAAGGTAATAACTCCGTTGCCATCAGATGAAAGAGTAGCAATGACTGAGTCATCGGCAGAAAGCTTCAATACAGCCTGGGCTCCCGCCAGGTCCTGGCCGGAATTATTTTTAATTTTCAAGGTTATTGAACCCGTAAGGGTGATGCCGTTAGAGGCCGTACCGAAACCGCTCCAGTTGCCTGCCGAGTCAGCTGCCTTTATTCGGGCATAATACTTAGAAGCAACTGAGGGGTTTGCCGGCCATGTGTATGTTTCAACTTTTCCGATTGAAGCGCCGTCGGTGCCCCCGAAAAGAATATTGCTGAAGGCGGCATCAGAGGCGACCTGAAACTTTACATCTTCCACGTCACTGCTATTGCTCCAGGTAAATTCCAGGGCGGAAGACGAGCTGGTTGCCCCGGAATCACTGACGCTGATCAATCCCGGAGGACTCTGGTCAATGGCAAAAGAAACAGTAGTAGGAGCCGACTGCCAGTTGCCCGCCTGGTCGCGCCCCAGTACATTAAGGTCATAACTTCCTTCATCAAGAGTAAGCGCAATATTTGAACCGGCATCGGTTTCACTGCTCCAGGCTCCGCTGTTGAACTGATACTTATAGAAGGCCACACCGTCACCGGCAACATCAATATCAACGACGCCATTGCTGGTTGCCGCCGATGGATATCCGCTTACTACAGCGGCAGGCGCCGTCACGTCTATCTGCCAGGAAAAACTGGTCGCGTCTCCATCAGCCTGCCAGTTACCGGCGGCATCCTTTGCCACCACCAGTATTTCATGACTCCCTTCAGCCAGTCCTGTTTCTGCAAGAAGCTCTGCAGCATTAATCTCGCTGCTCCAGCCTGAGTCATCAAGATTATACTTATAGGCTGTCACATCAGCGCCTGCAACGGTTACATTAAGCCCGGTCTGGTTAGTCAACTGCAAAGGAAGTCCCGTAAGAATCGCGTTGCTTGCGGTCTTATCTATTTTCCATGAATGCTGAACAACATCAGCCTGAATATTTCCCGCCGTATCCATACCGCGGACCTCGAGGGTATGACTCCCCTCTGAAAGATCAGTAAATATCAGACCGGTTGCAATGGCGTCAACAGTCTGCCACTGTCCACTGTCGAGGCGGTACTGGTATCCCGTCGAATCGGCCCCCTGGACAGTAATAGAAACATCATCAGAACTGGTAGGATCTCCGGGAGCGTTCTGCAAAGTCAGATCTTCCTGGGGCGGAGTCACGTCAATGGTCCAGGTAAAAAGCGCCGCATCAGCAGCATCCTGCCAGTTGCCCGCCGCATCACGCCCAATGGCCTTAACGGTATGACTTCCTTCAGTAAGAAGAGAAGAATCAAAACTAAAAGAGTTAGTCCCTATCGGGATGTCGCTGCTCCAGTCTTCTGAATCGAGACGGTAGCGGTAATGAGTAACCCCGGCACCAAGAATGGAAAAGCCCTGGTTCTGTTCGTTTGAGACAGAGGAAGGAAGAGCCATCGGCTCAAATGAGGCCGCTGGCGCTGTCAGGTCAACACTCCAGGTATGACTGATAGCGGATGCTTCATTCCCCACGCTATCAACACCAATTACCTCAATGGTATGACCTCCTTCAGAGAGATCAGAAAGGGGTACCGCGTCACCTGCCGAAAGAAGACCGCTCCATGTTCCGCCATCCAGTTTATATTTAAAATAAGTAACATCATCTCCACCAACCCGAATATCCGGTCTTACTTCAGAAGAAGGATTATCTGGAAGTACCGGCAGGGTCACCGACGCCGGCGGCGTCAGATCGACATTCCAGCTGTATGAAGTGGCAGCAGTTTCTTCCTGCCAGGTACCGGCATCATTTTTTCCAATTACATAAATTGAATGACTTCCTTCACTAAGATTTGTTTTTGTCACCGCGGTAGCAATGGCGGTTTCACCACTCCATCCTGAACCATCAAACTTATACTTATAGGCAACTATCGCATTGCCGCTTACATGGACAATTGCGCCATTGCTGCCCGTAGGGCTGTCAGGCTGACCACTCAAAAGAGCAACCGGTACCGAGGTGTTTATTTTCCAGGTGAAGCTTGTGGCGTCCGATTCGTCCTGCCAGTTGCCTGCCAGGTCGCGGGCAACGGCCGTAAGAATATAGGTTCCATCTTCAAGATTTTCGCGTTTAAGGCTGCCATTGAGTTCGCCGCTCCAGTCTTCATCATTAAGTTTATACCGATAGGCGAAGGCATTAAGAATAGTAACATCGATATTCTTATCAGTAGTTATATTAAGGGGAAGATTATCAAAGGCTGCCGCAGGCGCTGTTGTATCAACAGTCCAGTTGAATTGAGACGGGGCGCTTTCAGCCTGCCAGTTTCCCTCTGAATCCCGGCCTATAACATCAAGGCTGTGACCGCCTTCAGCAATACCGGCCTTAGCGACTGCCGTACCGGTATCCCGCTCTCCGCTCCATTCACCATTGTCGATACGGTACTTATAGGCGACAACATCTTCACCGGCAACCGATACATTTAAATCAGTTATATTCGTTACAGAGACCGGGGTATCGGATAAAGCAGCCAGTACCTTCCCCCGGCCTGGATAATCACGGGCTGATCCAGCCATTTTATTATCCGCCAGGTCAGCAACATCTTTTATAAAACACTGGTAGGTAACCCCGTAGGCCATACTCTCCTGAAGCTGAACCTTCACGGTGGTTCCCGATTCAATGGTCAAAGAATCTACCGGCAAAGCCGTACCACTGCTTGTAATAATATAATTAGTTCCCTCAAGGGCGCTGGTTTCTTCAACAGGTTCAGAAAACTCTACCACCACAGAGTTATCCGACACTGCCCGCACCGTGTTGATAAAAGGCGGGGAAGTATCCTGACTAATGGGATTATCGTCAACATAGGGTTCTTTGCCAATATGAGTTTCAATACCGCAGCCGCTAACCATCAAGATAACTAACAATGCTGATAAAACAACAGGAAGTTTTTTCAATTTCATAATCTTCATAATAACATTTCCTCTCGCAGTAATATTCTGACGACAAAACACATCAATAGCGTTCACCCATAAGGAAAAATGAGCACCTTGTTAAAATTCTACTTCTATAATAATAACAAAGTTTTTAATTAATGTAAATCGATTAATTTACGAGGAGATTCTTGTGACATGAAAATGAAGGTAAGAGAAACCAGAGTGATATAAAAAATATTTGTCTTTGCCCTACTAATAGTATAGTATAGTGGAATAAACTTAAACCCTCAACTCTTATGTGGAGCTGCAGCTATGATAAAAAATATCTTCTTTTTATTCGTCATTGGAATTACCACAATAGCCCTTACAGAGAACTCCTTCGCGCAGAGGAAAAAAAAGCCCCTGAAAAAACCGGTGAAAATTACTAAAAAAATCCCTGCAGAAGATAAAGAAAATAAAGAAGATAAAAAGGGAACCGGTATATACGGCAAGAATATAAAAATACATATCTTCGGTGGTGGGGCTATTACCTACCCGGGGGGAGACATAGTAACTGATACTGATGCAAATGCCGCCGGCCAGGTATCCTATGGTTATGAAGCAGGTATCGGCATTTCATATATGTTTCTGGGTGACCTAGTGGGCATAAATCTTTCTACCCGTTACGGGGTAAACAATATGACCATAAAATATTCCGGCTCTGACCCCAATGCGGGCACCTATACATATAAAACGTCCTTTATGGATACCTCTATTGGCGTAAAGGGGTACATTAACTTCTTATTTCTCTATTATGAAACCGGCCTCTCCTTCGGCATAAAACCAGGCAAATGGGATCGGGAAAGCCCCTCAGGTACTGAAGCCGAATCCACATGGGCATCAGCCCACGATCTTAACTTTAACATTTCCTATTACATAGGCGGCGGTCTTGCCTGGCCGGTTACAAAATTAATTTCAATTGAATTCGGCTTTCGCTATGAAGTTGGCTTTATATCGATTATTGAGGGACCAACTCCACTTGACGGCATATCTGACGCCGATAAGTTAACCACCCGATATGCCGGTCTCCGTGCCGGTGTGACCTTTGCTTTGTAAAACTGGAAGACAGGATAATTCATCTTAGAGTAATTATCCAGCGGCACATGATGCAGAATAAAGCTTAAAAAATTCTGCATCATGCTGCGACCATATCAAAACAAGAATTATTTAATTTCTATTTTATCTAAACCAAGAACCTGCTGCATATTATAAAGTCCTGGTTTTTTACCCGCTAAATATGCAGCACCTTCTAAAGCTCCAAGTGCAAACATAGCTCGATCTTTGGCGTGATGATACATTTTAAATGTATCGAATTCTGATTCGAATACTATTTCATGGTTTCCGATAATCTCCCCTTCTCTTAATGGTTCAAGGTGACGAACGTCATGATTTGATGCTTTTTCAGCTACTTCAGCCAATGTAATAGCTGTTCCTGATGGTGCATCTATTTTATGAACATGGTGCTCTTCATATACATTGATATCTTTTAAATCTTGAAGTTTTTTAGAAACTAATTCTGTTGCTTTAAATAAAACATTTACGCCTATAGACATGTTTGTTCCATAAATCACTGGAATGCTTTTTGCTGCTTCATTTACTTTTTCAGTTTGTTCAGGATTTAATCCTGTTGTTCCAATCACCATTGGGACTTTATATTTCACACAAGCTTCCAGGTTTTTCATTGTTCCATCTGGAAGAGTAAATTCGATTAAAGCATCGGCTCCTGCAAGCGAAGCATTATCAATACTGACATCAATTCCTTCGCATTGTTCTTTTACTTTTGGATGCCCTGAATGTTCCAATAATGTATGAATGGTAAAACGTTCTGGTTGCTGAAGTGCACGCTGGGTAATTTTTCTTCCCATTCTGCCATGACAACCGCTCACTGCTAATTTAATCATCATATTCTCCGAAGGATGCGTGTTGACCATATGTGCTTAAAGCTTCTTTAATTTCTAAATCTCTTTGAAATAAGCTTCAAACAATTCTAGTTTTTTATTTTTGCACTTATATCTTCATAGGCAACAAGTGCAGCGGAAGTGTTCAACAGTACAGGCATCAGTTTCCTATCTATACCTTTTCGTATATAGAGGGCTTTATCCATTGAAGTGGTACCAATAACTGCAATGAGAATATCTCTATCATAAATTTGATACCCTATTGTACTGTTTGATGTTTTCCATCCACCACCTACATTGCTGCTCTCAGGCTTCATTTTTACAGTATAGGTACTGCCATTAAACCTGATATATCCTGTTTTACTGCTATATGGTCCGTCTATATATAGAAGAATCTTCTTATTACCTGAAACAAATTCACCCAGAAGATTATTCTTTTGTAATGTTTCTGATTTCATCTTTATCTTGAATAATTTATTCGTTTCTTTTTCAACTTCAGCACTGGCAGCACATTTTCCTCTCCAGTAAAAACCGTCTGGTCCCGTTAGTTTAAAACTATAGGTCTGTTTTGCTGTTACCGTTTTCAACGATTGGGAGAAAATAGAAAAACCTGAAGAATCGGTTTCTGTGCCTGATCTATCGGGAAAAGCAGTGTAAGCACCGATAGTTATTTTTTCATCAAGTATGCCAAAAGTTAGTTTTTCTTTAATATCAATAGCATCAAAAGAATTTCGATCGCTTCCTTCGGGAAATATAATTTTCAAAGATGAACAGGAAGAAAATATTGCAAGGGAAAAAACCAATAAACATATAATGTGCTTTTTTAGCATCAAACTCTCCATGGACAAAATAAACTATTGGAAATACTGGTATGATATTGATCAAAAGCACCGTCAACACAAGGCTTTTTTTTAATTTCTCGGTTTGACAAAAAACCAGCATGGAAAACTTATAGAAATACCGTTAAAGGTATCGAAGCAAAACCAGTAGCGTGCTATATCATGATTTTTCACCTCACCTTTACAAAATTATCCTTTTCGTCAAGATAGTATCAACACCCGTCACCGTGCTCTCCAAAGACAGAGACTTGTCAAAATCATAAAAAACATTTTTTTGTTGACTAGAATATTATTCTAGAATATATTTCTAATATGAACGACAAAAGATCAAAAAAAACTAATGCTCGCAGGCTACAGGTGATGAATGCCGCCCTCCAGTGTTTCAATGAACAAGGTATTACTGAAACTTCCATTGCCCATATTTGCAATACCTCAGGTACCAGCGTGGGAAGCCTTTATCATCATTTTCAAAGCAAAGAGGGTTTGGCCGCAGCTCTCTATCTCGATGGTATACGAAACTATCAGCAGGGTCTTATGATGAAGTTGAAGGTAAGCTTAAATCTGGCTCAGGGAATTTCTGCCATGATAAAGCATCACATATTCTGGGTCATGAAAAACAGGGAGTGGGCAGTCTACTTATCCAGGAACAGGCATGCATCGTTCATGGTCGACAAGGATGATGAAATGCTCGCCATGAACAAGGAGTTTTATAATACCATAGCCCAGTGGATGCGACCTGAAGTCAATATCGGTGCCACCTCAGAAATGTCACCGGATATTTTCATTTCTGTCATTCTTGGCCCCTGCCAGGAATATACCAGGCTCTATCTTGACAATAAGGCGGTCACTAAACCAAAAGAAGCTGTCAGATTATTGACCGAAGCGGCACTTCGATCATGTAAACTCACAGAATAAACCGGGAGGTATATCATGGAAAATATAATTTATAATCTTCATAAGACCCCCAGAAGTTTTTTAACCTATTTCAGAATCTTTGGCGGTGTACTATACAGTCAGGAGAGAAGAAAAAAAAGAGAAGCAAATGTTTCTGCTCGCAGGGAAGGAGCGGTTCTGTCTTCTCGTTTTTACAGTGCTTTTTGTAAAATTTGTGACATCGAAGAAACGGATAACCTCAATCCCATTTATCCCGCAACTATTGTGTATCCTTATATGATGCACATCCTTTCATCTCGCCATTTTCCCTTTTCAGTTGTATCAATACTGAATATTCGAACTACAATAGCTATTGGTACACTTCCTGCTGTCGGAGATTTGTTCGATACAGTTTCTGAAGTATCAGAACTGAGACAAAGGAAAAAGGGTGTGGAAGTAGATATTACCTCGTCAATTTACTCAGACAATAAGCCCATGCTGCATGTTGTGACTACCTATCTTGCTCGAGAGGCATTTATACCAGGGACAGTTAGCAATGGCGAATTTAAATCATTGAAGTCAGAGGATAATGCCAAAGATATAGCTCAATGGTACCTGCCTGCAAAAAATCGCTGGCTTTTCGGTAAAATTTGCGGTGACACTAATGGCATCCATAAGGCCGCCTGGTATGCCAGACTCTTCGGGTTCAAACGGGATTTTGCACAGCCTTTGAGAGTACTGGCAAAATGCATGGATTCTCTTTCCCTCAGAGAGGATAGCTTCCCCATGAAAATAACCTATGACCTTAAAGGACCGGTATACTACAATAACACCCTATATTTAAAGGGAAATAATACTGGAGACCTAAGAAACTTTCAGCTGTATTGCGGCGATAATCCCAGGCCCTGCATCTGTGGTGTGGTAGAAGGGCCTCACTTGTCCTGAAACTTTTCCACAATAATCCAATGGTGACGTTCCCGGATCTCTTAGCATCTCGGATACATATTCAGTCTTGCAGCAATCTGACCTAAGGAGCTTTTTCCCGGCATGCCGGCGCCGGGTATTTTTTTTCCAATTTTTTTGTTTCATCATTGAAAAAATAGTCTATACTCTATAAATAGACCGATAAAGCATGTTACCAGAACCGGAGCCGGCATAGATAAAATGTTTACGATTCTTCACATCGACAACAGTTCTTTTTTTCGCCATGTATTCAAAAAGACCTTTGAGAAAAAAGGCTACACCTGCCTGTCAGCACAGGATGTAAACACCGCCTTTGCCCTTCTCCAGGGCAATAAGGTAGACCTGATCGTAACAGGCATTGAGGTTCAGGGGGGGGGCGGCGAATATTTCACCGAAAGTGTAAATGCCAGTGAATACCGCAATGTACCGATCATTGTCTGCACCAGTACCGATTCAATGGAAGAAAGACAGATCATGTTCTCCAAGGGAATCATAGACTACGTGCCGAAAACAAAGGATTTCGCTGAACACCTCCTCAACGACATTCAGAGGCTGACAAAGAAAGACCCTGCCCGGGAAGAGATAAAAAGCATGAGCATTGCAGTCCTCGATGACAGCAAAATGGAACTCGGCATTATTAAAAACATTCTCCAGCTCAACAAAATTACCAATATTGATTATTTTTCCGACCCTGTGCAGCTCCTTGCTTCAAAAAAGCAGTACCATGTCTATTTTATAGACGTCGTACTTCCAAATATATCAGGTGAACAGGTAATTCTGAATCTGCGGAACCGGTACCGCGACAGTGTCATCATCGCGATTTCAGGGATCGACAACTACAAGGTCATCTCTAACATTCTCAACATGGGGGCCGACGACTACATGATCAAGCCCTTCAATGCCAGTATCTTTATGGCCCGGCTCACCTCGAATGTCCGCACCTATCTCCTGGTGAAGAGACTTGAGAAAAAAAATAATGAACTCGAAATGACCTCCCGAATAGACGAACTGACAAAAACATATAATCACCGGCACATCCATGAATGCCTTGTGACTGAAATCCGCCAGTCTCAGGAAGAGAAAAAAGATCTCTCGATAATACTCTTTGGTATTGATAACTTCTCCGCCATCAATGAAAAATTCGGCCACCATGTCGGCGACAAGATCATCAAGACTACTTCAAAGACCATCAGTGAAAGCCTCAGCCAGATCGATTCTGTAGGCCGTTACGGGGGTGTGGAATTTCTCCTTGTACTTCCCGAGACCAATCTTGAAGAAGCCCAAAAACTTGCAGAAAGAATCCGGCAGCGCATCAACAAGATCACCTTTAAGGAGCAGCGTCTTTCTGTCAGCGGCGGCGCCGTTGAACTTGCAGAAAAAGAAAGCGCTATGGATATGATACGCAAGGCCGACTCCCTTCTTTTTAATGCCCGCAGAAAAGGAAAGAACCGTTTAGAAGTTAACTTCGACTGGGAAAACTATTGACAAAAAATCATGAAAGCTCGAAAACGCTTTGAGCTTTCATGACAGCAAGACCCCCGCAGCAATGGAGAAAAACGTGCAGGAATACCTGAAGCAGTTTACCGAAAAAACCCTTATCGCGACCCGTGCCGGAGACCTTGAACGGGACAAAATCAAGGCTGAGCTTGAATCACTTCTCGCGGAAAAGCCCGCTGACGCATCACCCGACATGATCAATTACCTGCAGTTTCTCATTACCGTGGCAAAGGGAGAAGAGGCAGAGGAGTTATGGGGGAAGCTACACAGTGACCTTCAAAATATTTTCGGCGATGTCATGAAGCAGATGAAGGGTTCCGATATCTCCGAGGTACTGAAAGAGCTGACCAAAAAGGCTGTCCTTGCCCGCCAGTCAGGTGAAAACACCGAGGCCGTTGCTGCAGAACTTGAGATGATTCTTCAAAACGCCCCGAAAGACGGCAGCGACAGTGTGGGCCGCTACATTACCTACCTCCTGGCACTGGTTCAGGGCAGCGAGACAGAAGAACTGGCATCAGGTATTGAACAGGGACTCGCTGATATTTTCCATGCCGTCATGCAGGAAGTTTCCGGCATGGACATGATGAAGTTTTTTGACCGCCTGACCGAATCAGCATTTAAAGAGGCCAAAACAGGAAAGCCTGACCAGGAGATCTCTGCGGCAAAAGTCATTGAAGAAATGCTCCAGGGGAGTACCCCTCCGCCCCAGGCGATTGTAAATTACCTGCAGCTCCTCACAGCGGTACTGGAAAAAAAAGATACCATCGACGACCTGCTTTCAGATATTGCCCCGGAGTTTCAGGCGATATTCAACCAGCATCGAGAAAATAATTAAAAAAAAGCATTACCGAAAAGAGAGGCTTACTGCGGGATTGAGGCACATAAAAAAAACCTACTCATCAAATAAAAAGAATTCTCCATAGATAACATCACTGCTTTTTTCAGCTTCCTTTTTCAGGGCTTTGAAATCTATACCGGTTTCACTCTTTTCAACAGGAAAATTATCACTGAGGATAATCTCTTCTATAAGAATATCTTCAAAAAGATCTTCTTCAAGGGCCTTTTTTACCTTTTCACCCGCATCAAGGGCATTGGGCGCCCCGACAAGGGCGTTCATAAATGCGCCAGCACTGCCGGTTTCTTTAAAGAAATCAGATTCTTTACTTGCTCCAACTTCAGCAGTTACAACATAGATGGTTTTATTTTTCATAAGCATGCATTCTCTGTATGGTTAACTGAAGAGAATATTCGGGGTCCAGTAAATTCTCTTAATTATTTTATCGCTGAAAATCAATCAGAAATACTGAAATCAAAGCGCATCATCCGGCCTCTTCTTTCAACATCAATGGCGACTTTTGATTCTTTTGAAAAATTCTGCCAGAAGCCGTAAAGTTTCTGAGAGCTGTCCATTTTCTTGTCATTGACCCGCATAATAATATCACCGCTTCGGGCGCCAATTTTATAAAAAAAGTTATAGGGCCGTACTTTCTTCAGACGAAAACCTACAATTTTGCCGTTTTTCCGGTAGGGACTGATAACAATACCCTTAAGCATGTTTTCCATATTGTTCTTCAGCTGCTGTTTGATCTCTGCACGGCTGATATTCTTCTTAAGTGTTCCCCCGGCTGTCGATTTGCCCTTTGCCTTTCCCGACTTTTCTTTCTTTTTGCCGTCATAAATCTTCAGAACCTCCCGCCCCGAGGCTCCCTTAAGAACAACGGAATCCATACGAATACTGACCAGTTTATAGCCGTATACATCTTCCCAGAGCCTGAAGATTTCTTTTACCTGTTCAACAGGAGGCGCACTGCTTCCCTTACGCCCCCGCCGGGAAACCCGTCGCCGGGCTCCCTTTCGTATAAAGGCCCGGGCAATTGATGAAGGCCCGGTGATGGTGCCAATCAAGTTCAATTCGTTCAGGTCAGTATTAATAACTTCCGGTGAAGAGGAGACATTCGGACCGCCTGCCGCAGGATTGGGGAAAAACTGTGCATCTTCAAATATAGTCTTTTCATAGGCCTCAAAGGGCTTACGGGACTTTTTGACAATGCT
>Ga0209475_10004095_pt1 | contig 12814 bp, 10 predicted proteins | sample tdDd471_FD_187128 | JGI IMG/M metagenome (GOLD analysis project Ga0209475, IMG submission 187128) | Marine sediment microbial communities from the Atlantic coast under amendment with organic carbon and nitrate - tdDd47.1 (SPAdes)... | ecosystem: Environmental > Aquatic > Marine > Coastal >...
CAGATAGGTATCCTGACACCAAATGCAGCCTTTGGAAGTGGCGAGAGACGGACCGGAGTACGGTAATCGGCTGGTTTCCTTCGTCCAGGGCGCGTGAGAGAGCGTTTTCCAGGCCTTTTTGGTCGCCGTTTGCCGCCGTCTGGGCGACGGTATCCAAAGAAAAGCCGCTGTTTCCGCCGGTACAGGCTTTTGCGTCGGCCAGCGAGACGACCGTCTCATCGCCCTTAAAGAGAACGATTTTATCTAACTCGGAACGGGTCAAGCGCCGGTCGGCGCCTAGCTGTTCGATCAAATAAGACCGTGCATCGGGCTCGATGGACAGGCCCGCCGCACCCAAGGTTTCGGTAATCACCTGACCCAAGGACCGTCCGTCATCGGCGTAACAAGGGACGGCGGCAAAATTAGTTTCTTTTTCAAACAGCTTACGCAAGGACGATCGGGGCCCAAGCTCCCCGGCTTCCAAAATAATAAGAGCGTCGCCGCTCGGATGTTCCGCAAAGCCTGAAAAAACCTTCGTTAGGGAGTCGCCGGCATTTAAGATCCGGACGGCGCGCCGTCCGCCAACCATGGAAATCGCCGCGGCTTCATCGGCAAGCAGGGCGGGGTCTTTTCGCAGAACGTCGCCGGGCAGGTCGACGACATTGAACGGATCCGGCGGATCGCCCGCGGCAAATTTGGTTAAAGTATCAACCCGCTCCCGAACCAACCCTGTATCCGGTCCATAGACAAGAACCGCTTGAACCGACGCGTCGGGCGACTTGAGAAAACCTTCGACTTGCCGAGCAGCTAGTTTGACCAAGTGTTGTCTCTTTTGTCGATTTCCGGTTGGAGCTTGGGTTTCGACGGATTAAGCAAATAAGCGGACACCCGCGTCTTAATATCGTCTGCTAGGAGGCGAATCGTTTTTCGGCGGGCATCGTCTTCCGCCGCCAGTTTATAGGCTTCCTTGGCAATCAAATCATAGGCGGAAACCGCACTGGACTTTCCGGATAATAAAGTGATGCCGGACCTCAAGTCGTGTAGTGAAAATGTCGCATACAGACGGAAATCGACATTTGTGGTGGTTTCGTCTTCACGCTTGAATTGATTGCTGATTGATTCCGTCAAATTAACACTCAAGCGATATCGAGGTTTTGCGGGAGAACCGGTAGGGTTAAAAAGAGTCAACAGCCGGTTTCTCAGCAGCTGACCCCGGCGGTCTTCGATTGTCCCGATATGGACTAGCGCCAATTCCTGGGACACAGGCGCCGTACTGTGTTTGCCGTACATCGGACGGAAACCGCACCCGGCAACAACACCCACCAAAAGAAGAACGATAACTGCTTTAGACCACCACATTGACGATCCTATTGGGGACGACGATGACTTTCCGGACCTCTTTCCCCTCAATAGAGGATGAAACGTTGGGGAGGGCAAGGGCCATTTCTTCCAAGGTTTTGTTGTCACAGTCCCGCGCCACTTCCAAAGTCCCGCGGAGCTTGCCCTTCACCTGAACCGCAATGGTGACGGTGTCCTCAACCAAAAGGGAGGGGTCGGCGTCGGGCCAGGCTGCTTCAGTTAGTGAGGTTTTATGGCCCAATTGCTGCCAAAGCTCCTCCGCAAGGTGCGGCATCATCGGCTCAATCATTCGAATGACCGCCTCATAACAGGTCCGCAGGACCCAGGCGCAGCCGTTCTCGATCCCTTTGAGTTCGCCAGCAGCGTTGGTCAGCTCCCGGATACGGGCGACGGCCTTATTGAAATGGAAGGTGTCGAGATCCTTGGTCACCGCATGAATGGTCTGGTGAAGCTGGCGATAAATTTTTTCGCAGGCCGGGTCGATCTCCTCAGGCCTGTCCGAACCGATTGGAGCAAGCGGACATTTCGGCTCGGTGACCATCCGCCAAAGGCGATTGGCGTAGCGCCACGCGCCCTCAATCCCGGAGTCGGTCCAGTCCAAATCCCGCTCGGGCGGGCTATCGGAAAGCATGAACAGACGGGCCGTGTCGGCGCCGTAGGTCCCGATAATCAATTCGGGATCGACCACGTTCTTCTTGGACTTGCTCATTTTCTCCGAACGGCCGATGGAAACGGGCGCGCCGGTTTCCCGATGAACCGGTTTTCCGTTGTCGTCTCTAATCACGTCGTCCGGAAGCAGCCACTGACCATTTTGGTCTTTATAGGTTTCGTGGCAAATCATGCCCTGTGTCAATAGGCCGGCAAAGGGTTCTTTGACGCTGATTTTCCCCAACCGCTCCATGGCCCGCATGAAGAAACGGGAATAAAGCAGATGCAGGACGGCGTGTTCGATGCCGCCGATGTATTGGTCGACCGGCATTAAATGATCGACCGTCTTCCTATCCCAGGGCCGGTCGGCGCGGGGTGAGCAAAACCGGGCGAAGTACCAGGACGATTCCATGAAGGTATCGAAGGTATCGGTTTCCCGCCGGGCGTCTTTTCCACATTTCGGACAAGCCGTTTGTTTCCAGGTGGGGTGGCGGTCCAGCGGGTTGCCGGGTTTGTCGAAGTCGACATCGTCGGGCAATTGAACCGGCAGCTGGTCCTTCGGAACCGGAACGATGCCGCAGTTATCGCAATGAACCACCGGCACCGGAGCGCCCCAATAGCGCTGACGGGACACGCCCCAATCGCGGAGCCTGAAATTGATTTCGCTGTTTCCGGAACCGACCTCTTCCAATCTATCGATCATCGCGCGTTTGGCGTCCGGTACGCTCATGCCGTTGAGGAACCGCGAGTTGATCAAAACGCCGTCATCGACAAAGGCTTCGTTTTCCACTTTAAATGCTGCCGGGTCGGCGTCTTTCGGTGCGACGACCGGGGTGACGTTCAGCCCGTATTTGCGGGCGAAATCCAAATCCCGCTGATCGTGGGCCGGACAGCCGAAAATGGCTCCGGTTCCATATTCCATCAGCACGAAATTGGCCACGTAGACCGGGACGTCGAAATCGAGCAGCTTGTGGGAAACCGTCAGTCCCGTATCGAAACCTTTTTTCTCCGCGGTTTCGATTTCCGCCTCGCTGGTCCCCATCCTGTTGCACTCTTCAATGAAGTTCTGCAGATCGGGATTGTTTTCAGCCAATTCCAGCGCCAAGGGGTGGTTGGCCGAAATGGCGCAGAACGACGCGCCGAAAAGGGTGTCGGGGCGGGTGGTGAACACTTCCAGCCGTTCGTCCCGACCGTTGATCTCGAAAAACATCCGGGCGCCTTCGGAGCGGCCGATCCAGTTTTCCTGCATCAGGCGGACACGGTCCGGCCAGCGGTCCAGTTCTTTGAGGCCGTCCAAAAGATCGTCGGCGAAATCGGTGATTTTGAAGAACCACTGACTGAGCTTGCGTTTTTCCACCGGTGCGCCGGACCGCCATCCCTTGCCGTCGACCACCTGCTCGTTGGCCAGAACGGTGTTTTCCACCGGGTCCCAATTGACCCAGGATTCCTTACGGTAGGCGAGGCCGGCTTCCAACAAGTCGAGGAACATCGCCTGTTCGTGCTTGTAGTATTCGGGGTGACAGGTGGCGATTTCCCGGTTCCAGTCGTAGGACAGTCCCATGGATTTAAGCTGATCGCGCATGGAGGCGATGTTCGCATAGGTCCATTTGGCCGGATGGGTTTTGTTTTGGATGGCCGCGTTTTCGGCCGGCAAGCCGAAGGCGTCCCAGCCCATCGGGTGCAAGACGTTAAAGCCGCGCGCTTTTTTATACCGGGCCACCACGTCGCCGAGCGTGTAGTTGCGGACATGTCCCATGTGAATGCGGCCGGAGGGATAGGGGAACATTTCAAGCACGTAGTATTTCGGCTTATCGCTGTTTTCCTCGACGGCGAAGCTGTTTTGCTCTTCCCAAGCCCGCTGCCACTTGGCCTCGGTTTCCTTAAAATTATAACGCGACATGATCTCTAATCTTTAATATTGGCCGGTAACAGCATATCAGGATTTAACGAAAAAGGGGCTCTTCAGCCCAAGAGTTATTGTTCGACGGTTTCGTTACGCAGTTGGCGCGCCCGCGTCAAGATGGCGTTCTCAATATCGGTGGGAACGTTAGCGCCGAGGCCGGAATCGATCCACTGGCCGTTCGGGTTCCTGATCTGTTTGAAAACGGAAACCCGCACACCGTCGGCCCGTAGCGCGCGACCCAAAATATAAATATTCATCTTAAACCGCTCGTCGGGCGTTTCGACCGGCGTGTGCCAATCGGTAATGATCACCCCGCCAAACGGGTCGGCGGAACTAATCGGCATGAACGATATGGTATCGAGCGTGGCGCGCCACAAAAAGCTGTTGACCCCGATCCCCGCCGTCCCGTCCTCTTGGCTGCGTTTTTTTTCGCCCCCGAAAAACATGCCGCCTTCGCCGAAAACGGTTTCACGTTTTTTGCGGTCGGGCGCCGTGGGGTCGGGTTGGACGTCAATCGATTCGCAGGCGGCGATGCCCAATGTCCCGGAGATCAGAAAACCCAGCAAAAGAAAACCGCGACAAAATCTCCACACCGAAGCCATCGTGCTCCCCCTAATTTAAGTATAAATCCGGCCCTTGGCCCATCCTAACGTTGGTTGTCCTTTTATATATATGTGTCAACGAGTTTGAAAGGGATATGATGCGTCGCTCGAAATGCCGAAAAGCTCTTGCTCGGGGTTCATCGTTTAAAGGGCTCTTAATGGGGCGGCCATGATGTTTGTTGCAAAGATGACACAGTGAGCGGTTGTTGTTGCAAAAGGATATTTGGTTTCCTTGACCCACCCCCTCTTTCATGGCTCTATGTCGCCATTCGCAATTCTTTTTGACCACTCTCGTGAAATGGTTTCACGGGTTTTAGGGAAATTCAGAGGGGATACTCATGAAAAAAGTTCTCATCGGCACTTCCGCACTGGTCGCCGCTAGCTTCGTCGCTACCGGTCCGGCCGCTGCTGCTGAAAAAATCACATTGGGCCTCGGCGGCTTCATGAACCAGTGGGTTGGCTTCGCCGACCAAGACGGTAGCTTTGAAGGCACCAACGACTACGGTTCGTTCGACGCCAAGTCCAACACCGAAATCTACTTCCAGGGTTCGACCAAGCTCGACAACGGCCTGACCGTTGGCGCCCAGGTTCAGCTCGAATCCGACCGTGAAGCCGGCTCAATCGACGGCAACGTTGCCTACATCTCCTCCGCCGACATGGGTACCCTGTACTTGGGTGGTGGACTTGGCGCATACAGCCGCGTGACCGCCAATGCTCCGACCGCCGCCTTCGACGGTGCAACCTCGGGTTCGCAGGAAAGCCCGGATCAGTGGGTCAAAAACCCGAACTCGACGGTCTCCAATGCTAACACTCAGCACGCCACCGGTTCTGTTAGCAGAATCTTCTTCGTGCACGTTGACGCCGGCGCCGAAGATGACAACGGCATTGCCTATGTCTCCCCGTCGTTCAGCGGCTTCCAGATCGGTGCTTCCTACCACCCGAGCACGGCGACCGACATGGACGCCAACAACTATAAAGACGGTGCTGTCGGTGGCGACATGTCCCTTATGCAAGTCGCCGCCAAGTACACCGGCAACTTCGATGGCGTTGGCCTGACCTTGTCGGCTGGCTACAACGAAGCCGATGACGACGATACCGCAGCTTTCACCGATGGATTCTCCCAGTGGCGGGCAAACGGTACCATCAGCTACGCCGGCTTCACTTTCGGCGGTGGTTACACCAAAGTTGACCAAGACCGCGTTTCCGACACCAATGACGGTTATGCTTGGAACGCTGGCCTGATGTATGCCACCGGTCCGTACAAAATCAGCGCCAACTACTTTACCTCCGAAGTTCGTGGCGCCACCGGCACCGCTGGCGACGATGTCTACACCTACTACGGTGTCAACGGTTCCTACAACATGGGCCCGGGCGTCGACATGAAGGCTTCTATCGGCAAAGTTGAGTGGGACGACGAAACCACGAACCTGTCGAACAACAACGAAGGTTGGTTCGCCGCTGCCGGTCTGAACCTGGCTTTCTAAGCTAGTTTCACAGGCAACTAAAGATTTAGGGGAGCGCCTTGGCGCTCCCCTTTTCTTTTTGCCGCCTTTGTTAAAGGCTGTAAAAAATCTCTCACACCCTGAAAAGGCCAATCCCGGCAATTCCCCAGGGTTTGCTAATCTTCAATTTTCTTGCTGTTTTGATAGATATCCCACCTAAGGCCACGGCTTTGTTCCCGGTTAGAGTGCGGAGCTCCTCGAACCGATACGGCCCAAGCGTTATCTTTCCCGGATGGCTGATTGTTGGGAAAACCGGTGAAATCAAGGCTAGGTCGAGTGATGACGCTTTTGCTTTCACCGCGTTGCGGCGGGTATGGACGGCCCCGCTTGTGATCCAGGATTTCTTTAAACGGCGTGGGTGCCCAGGCAGCCTTCCAAGTAAACGCTCGGGCCAATGAACGCCGTCGGCCCGGCAGCGGTGCGCCAGTTTCCAGTCGCCGGCAATCAGGACCTTAATATTTTTCCGGTGAGCCAACGTTACCAATTCACGGGCCATTTGTTCCCGATTGGGCGCGTCATAGTGCCGAAAAATAATGGCGCTATCTTTCGGCAGACTGGAGAGGAGGCGTTTTGGGTCGGGGAGGCGCTGACTATCGGACATGACGAAGAACCGCGGAAAGCCTTGGTTCTTCCAAGGCCTTGCGCCGAGAACCCGCCTGAACACTTGTAAGCTTCCGGTCATCGGTGTATCCGTAGTTTCAGTTTCTCTCGATAAAGCTTTCCCTGGCCCATGACGCAAACTATCTCTATCGCCGAAAATTTAAAAGAAATTCAATCCGCTATCGCAGCAGCCTGCAAGGCTTCAGGCCGTTCGGCGGAGGACGTATCGTTGGTTGCCGTCAGCAAAATCAAACCGGTTGAAATCGTCCGTCAGGCTTTGATCGCTGGCCAGCGGGTTTTCGGCGAAAACCGGGTGCAGGAAATTTGCGATAAATGGCCGCCACTGAAAGAAGAGTTCGGCGGCGTCGAACTCCATCTAATCGGCCCTTTGCAGACCAACAAAGTGAAAGACGTGTTTCCGCTGGTCGATGTCATTGAGACCCTGGACCGGCCGAAGCTCGCCCGGTATCTCGCTCGGGCCATGGAGGAGACCGGCCATCGGCCCGATTGTTTTATTCAGATCAACACGGGATCGGAGCCGCAAAAAGCCGGTATTTTACCCGAAGACGCCGACGCCTTTATCGCAACGTGCCGGGAAGACTACCAACTCCCGGTCAAGGGCTTGATGTGTATTCCTCCCGTCGATGAAGAGCCTGCCTTGCATTTTGCGCTGCTACGGGAAATCGCCCGGCGCAACGGGTTGGATCAACTAAGCATGGGCATGAGCGGCGATTTTGAAACCGCCATAAGGTTCGGCGCGACTCATGTGCGGGTTGGAACGGCTATTTTCGGCGAACGCCCTAAGCCTTAGCAAATCTCCATTTCTGTTTCCGGCCCGCAGAGGGCTAGCACCTCTAAAAGATCGGATAGGCTCAAGGCGATACACCCCGCCGTCGGTTCATAGTGTGGCTTGGCGACATGCATAAAAATCGCGCTGCCCTTGCCCGGCACGATCGGATCGTCGTTGTAGCCGATGACGACGATGATGTCGTAAAGGGCGTCATCTCTCCATAAGTCTTCGTGGTTGGCGGAAAACGGTTTTTTTATCTGCTGATTATAAAGTGGACTTTGCGGATCATCGCACCAGCCTAAATTTCGTTCGATAACCTGGACCGGTAAACAGGTTTGCGGTCTGTCGATGCGGTCGGCCCGGAAAAAAACCTGCCGTAATGCATAACGGCCTACAGGGGTGATTCCGTCCCCCTCTTTTGTCTTTGTCCCGATTCCTTCCCGGCCCAAGGCGCAGCGGTAGGTCTTTTCAGCCAAAAGTATGCCTGGTTCGGAAACCTTTAGCCTTGTGATAAAACCGGGCATTAAATTATCTTCTTTCCTTTAAGAATCTGACGGTCAAGCTTCCATCTCAGTCAGACCGACCTTTAGCATGATAGGAATAAGTTAAGCCAGAATGCAAAAAACGCTTAGCGCCATTGGATCTCTGATTGCAGGCCAACAATGGGATAATGCCTTTACCGCTGCGGATGCCGCCCTCAAGCAGTACCCGGAGGAGGCCGCCCTTCTTCATATGATGGGCCAGATTCTTATGGGCAAACAGGCCCATGGCGACGCCGCAGATTTTTTTGAAAAGGCTGTTGCACAGGCGCCGCGCGAGGCTCTGGTTTGGAACAGCCTCGGTCAGGCCCAATTCAAGTCCGGAAATTTTGCATTGGCCGCCAAATCCTTTGATAAGGCCGCTCGTTATAAAAAGAACTGGCTCGATCCTTTAATCAACAAAGCGATGTGCCAATGGGAGGATAAGCAGCAGGGCAAGGCCATTGCGACTTTGCAGGCGGCCTTGAAAATAGCGCCCGGCAATCTGGAGGTTTGGTTGAAGATCGGCGCTTATGAAATGGCGCGGGGGCGGTTGGAGAAGGCGCTCAAGGTTTTTAAGGATGCCAATCGGTCCGTTCCAGGCGACCCAAGCGTCCAGCATCATATTGGGTCAGCCCTTTGCCATCTAAACCGTTTCACCGAGGCAAAAGACGTTCTTGAGCCGATCATTCAAAGGTATCCTGACTTTAAGGCCGCCAAAGAAGCTTATGTATCCTCCTTGTTCGGGCTCGGCGATTTCGCCGGAATTATCTCGCTTCTCGGGGGAGAGGAAAAACTAGTTGATACCGATCCCCGGTTGGCGCGTCTTCTTGCCCAAGCCTACAACAGGGTGGGAAAACGTGAAGAGGCATTTGCACTGCTCAATCAAATGGTTGGTCAATATCCCGATGACCTCGAATCAAAGGTGCTTTTCGCCGATATTTTGACGGTCATCGGCAAAGGTCAGCAGGTTGACGAGCTTGTGACGGAGGTTTTGGAGAAAGACCCCGACAATGCGTACGCACTTCACCTTCTATATGCCAAGCGCAACCGTATTCCTTCCGACGAGATAATCGCGTCTATTCAGGCCGCGTTGTCGCGCAATACGACAGTTCCGATCGATAAAATTAGGCTGAATTTCCTACTGGGCGATATCTTCAGCACGCAGGGCAAGTATGATGAGGCGTTTCGGCGGTACCTGGATGGAAATAGGCTGCGGCAACAACTGCATCCGTATGATCGGGAAAAAATTGATGAACGATTTGGTTCAACAATACGGATCGCCAGCCCATCATTTTTCTCGGAATTCAATTTTAACGGTGCCGACTGTCGGCATCCCATCTTCATCGTCGGCATGCCCCGCTCAGGAACCAGCCTCGTTGAACAAATCCTAGCCAGTCACCCCGAGGTGTTCGGTGCCGGGGAGAGAATGGAGATCGAAAATTTTGCCTTGGAAATAAAAAAAGAGCACCCCAGGGTCAGTTCCTACCTCGAAGTTCTCTCTGATTTAAAGGCTGCGCAGTTGGACGCATACGGCGCTAGGTACTTTGAGATACTCGAAACTCAGAAAGACGGTGCGACGAGAATAACCGACAAAATGCCGGGAAATTTTATGCACCTGGCCTTGATCGCCAAACTATTCCCCAAGGCGACGATCATTCATTGCAACCGCCATCCATTGGATACTTGCCTCTCCTGCTTCACCTCCAATTTCGTTGGTGAGCATGACTATACCGACAGCCTGGAAGCCCTGGCCCACTATTACAGACACTATGCCGAACTCATGGCCCATTGGCGTAAGGTTCTGCCATTGCCGATTGTCGAGGTCTACTATGAAACCCTGGTTTCCAATCCGGAGCCGGAAATCCGCCGCTTGGTGGAGGCTTGCAATCTGCCTTGGAATGACGCCTGCCTCTCGCCGCACAAGACGGAGCGGGCGGTGGCAACGACTAGCCGTTGGCAGGTTCGCCAGCCGATCAACAAAGGATCGGTTCACCGGTGGGAGCGTCATCGGGAAGATCTTGAGCCTTTGCGCGCCGGCCTTGCTGACCTGGTAGACACCTACCCTTATTAAGCGGCTCTAAATCTTCAAATTGGCCGTCTGGCCCTGCATGCGTGCCTTGGCATCGGTCCGGTAAAGATCAAGACCGTGCATCACCTTGGTCGAGAACCATTCCGGGCTGGTTTCGGGGGCTCGCTGCTCATTTTTGGCGCTCTGTACGGTTTTTTCAGCTTGCAACTGGGCCTGATTTTGCTGGGCGTGACGGAGCGCGGCAAAGGGATCGGCTTTTTGTGGGACCGATGCGGCGGCCGCCTCGGCCAATTGTACGGGGTCTTTGCCTACATTAAGGGTTGGCGAGCGGGTCCACCAGGCATTGGCCACCTGCCCGTGCGATGGCGAGCGAAGCCCGGCGAAGGCCGAGCCGGACCCATCGGCGGCGGCGATTTGGTGTTCATCTCTTGCGACGGGAGCGTAGTCCGGGTTGATCCAGCTGCCGATTTGACGTGGCGCTTGGGTTTGCCCGGCGGCGCTGGCGACCATCGGTTCGCTTGCCCCTTGATCGTCCTGAAGCATCGCCAGGACATGATCGCCCGTGTCTTTTCCGGTGGCGCTTTCAAGGGCGACATTGGCAATCGCCGCCCCCGCGCCGATCGGACCGCCCAATAAAGCGCCGCCGACGATTCGCGGCAAAGCGCCGATGCTATCGCCGGTGACCGAGCGGTATAGGGTGGAAACGACGGGGATATGCTGGAGGGGATTGATCATATCGATGAGATCGAAGAAATCGAACCCGTCGTCGCCAAAGGCCTTTAGGGTATGTTGGCCGTTCTTTGCCGCCTCCGCACCTGATGGCGTGGCGACGGCCAGATGATTTTGCGTTGCTGCTGTTTCCATGGCGTTTTCGCCTCTGGTTGTTCCCGTTCACCAGAAGTAAAAGCAAAGCAGATGCCAAATTGATTTATTGTTTGATTATAACTGTTTAGAGAACCAGAACTATCCGGTATCTGATTTGGTGTCGGCAAGAACGTCAGTACATGGGCAGATGTTGCCGATGGCTTGATAAGGTCGACGGGGCCTTTTGCTCCGCTCCGGGGCCTTGGAACGCCTAAGGCAAACAAGTTGCCAAGGGTTCCGGGCTAAAACAAATGGCCGCTGCGGGTCGCTTTGGTCTGCAGGTAGAGCTCATTGTGCTTGTTGGACGGGAAGGCATGGGCCACCCGTTCCTTGACCGCAACGCCGAACCGGGCCAATGCCTCGACCTTCAAGGGGTTGTTTGTCAGCAGGTTGACCGATTGAACGCCGAGAATTTTGAGCATTTCGGCCGCCGGTATATAAACCCGTTCGTCGGCATCGAAGCCCAACTGCTCGTTGGCGTCCAGGGTATCGAGGCCGTTATCCTGCAGCTCGTAGGCACGCAGTTTATTGACCAAGCCAATGCCGCGGCCTTCCTGGGCGAGATAGAGCAAAATACCGCTGCCCTGTTTGGCGATTTCCTGGATGGCGCCGCGCAACTGGTCGCCGCAATCGCAGCGTAACGATCCCAACAGATCGCCGGTAAAGCATTCGGAATGCAGCCGCACCAAAACCGGTTTTTCCTTGTCCGGCGCGCCGATGACGATAGCCAGGTGTTCGATGCCGCCGTCCTGGGGCCTGAAGGTGACGATGCGGGTTTCTTCCGAATCGACCAAAGGCACCTTCGCCTCGCTGACAACGGTCAGCGACTGGGCGATGTTTTGCTCGTAGGAGAAAATGCTCGACGCCTGAACCACCAAAAGGTCGTTGTTTTCGGCCCAGGCGACCGGATAGGCGGCGGCTTTCGGGTCGGCCAATTCGGCGGCCACCACGGCGGGCAGCATGCGGGCGATTTTGGCAAGCCCGACGCCAGCGCCTTCGCAGCCGAGCGCGCTGACCGGCTCGGCGGCAAAGCCCCCGTCCAATTTATTACCGGCTAAGGGATCGACCATATCGCTGGCCATCCAGGCGGTCAGGCCGTCTTCGTGCCGCAAGGCGACGGTCGGCGAATCGACATCGGGAAGCCCGAGAACTTCGGCCCGTTTGCCGGTAATCACCAAAAACGGATCGCTGTTTGACAGCTCGCGCAACCGGTCCATGGCGGCGGGCGTTGCGCCTTCGGCGGCAAGCACCAGCATAGTCGAGGTCGAGGACCCGCGGATCACCACGATGGCGCCGCGGCGGAGGTCGGAAACGGCCCGGTCGACGGCGCGGATTTCGGCCTGATCGGGTAGCGCTTGGTTGGCGGTTAAAGACGAACGGTGTGGCATGCCCCGTAGTTACCCCGAATCAGCATGGTAATAAAGCACTTCTTGATATGGGGACGGACCAATTGGTTGAAACCCTTTGAATTTTGCCGATCCACGCAAATGTGAACGCGATGTGATAGGCCATGGGCCTTACAAGGCTGTTCTGTTATAGTACAACCGAGGGACGGGATGCGAACCGGCGTTCCGGAAATTGGAATTTTTAAAATTATTTCAAAGGCTTCTCAAAAAACACCATTTAGGGTGAGGGACCATGACGACGGGTAAGCGGATACTTCTGGTTGACGACGACGACGACTTGCGGCAGATGCTGGGCGAACAACTTCAGCTGCATGAAGAGTTTACCACCGATGTCGCGATCAACGGCGCGGAGGCGCTCGAGGCGATCAAGAAAGAGTATTACGACATCGTCCTGCTGGACGTCGGCCTCCCCGACATGGACGGCCGCGACGTTTGCCGTTTGATGCGGCGCAACGGGGTCAAGTCGCCGATCATCATGCTGACCGGCGCCGATACCGATGCCGATACGATCTTAGGCCTCGATGCGGGCGCTAACGACTACATTACCAAACCGTTCCGTCTCGGCGTTTTGATGGCCCGGCTGCGGGCCCATATCCGCCAGCACGAACAAA
>Ga0209475_10004097_pt1 | contig 12807 bp, 14 predicted proteins | sample tdDd471_FD_187128 | JGI IMG/M metagenome (GOLD analysis project Ga0209475, IMG submission 187128) | Marine sediment microbial communities from the Atlantic coast under amendment with organic carbon and nitrate - tdDd47.1 (SPAdes)... | ecosystem: Environmental > Aquatic > Marine > Coastal >...
AACTGTTTTATGTTTTTACTGACTTAAATGTTATAAAATCTATCTAAGTGGTATTAATTTATCAAGAAAATATCTACATTCATTATATGACTGTTCATCATCTATATATAGTATAACAGCATATCCCTCATTGTACTTTTTAGCATTTTGCAGCATTTCTTTATATATGTACATATCATTATCATTAATAAATGCATCTCTTTCTTTTTCTCTAATGGCCATATTTATTGAAAATGATTCAGTATATGGACAGAAATAGAATAAAGCTTTGTTCTTTCTGAATACTTTTAAAGAGTAGGCTTTATAGTATGTCCATTTATTATCAAAGTTCTCTGTTTGCTCCATTATAAGCTTATAATACTTATAACATTCTCCTAAAGAATCCTTTAGCATTTGGTCATTTGGTATTTGGGTCTTATCAGTAAATGCGTTCTCTCTCATTTTAACCTCTTTTCATCTAAATAGTTTAGTATAGAATAACTTCTGTTTTTTTAGTATTAATCTAACTTTTATTAATTTTGAAACGTAACACAGTTTTTAATTTTTCTGGTTCAACTTTTCTAAAATCACTTATATAAATCTCTCTATGAGTTTTTTCAATTCGTACATAATTTTGAGCCTTTGCATACTCTTCCATTTTATCAAAGCTTTCTTTTTCATTATCGTATGGACCAATGTGCATAAATGTGCAACAATAACCATCATCAAACTGACGTAAAGATAAATCTTTTGTTAACTCTAGTTTCTTTTTACTAAAAGCTAGTTCTTTTGCTGCATTAAATACTTCTTCAGTAACGAAATCAGGCTGCATTATGCCTATTGTCCACTTTAAATTATCTTTATTAAACTTTTCATACTTAATGCCATCTACTATGTCCCACACTCCTTCAAGAGGAGGCACAACATAATTAAAAAAGTTTGGTATCTTAAAGATTTCATTTTTATAGCTCATGCTTATTGTGTAGGATAGACCATATAATGCTTCTATAGACTTTGAGAATGATTCACTTGTATTAGGGTTGCCGGTGCCTTCAAGCACAGCATATTGTAATGGGGGTATTTCTATTATAGTAGGTTTTTTGCTTGATGGTGAATATATGTTTTTATACTTCTTTTTGAAATCTACTTTATCCATGTTAAGCTCCTAGTAATATATTATATTACAATTATACAACATTTAATATGACAGTAGTGTGTCACATTAAAGATTATGGATAAAACTATTAATTAGCTCTTTCAATTAATTCACTATATGATACAGTAGCTATATCTTCTTGATTTATATAACTAATAATTTCTTTAAACGTTTCTGTACTAACGTACATATCAGTAGAAGGTGGATTGTCTGATACTTTATGAAATATCAAAATGATATCTCTATCCCCAGATTTAGCTTTGTTAATTCTGTGCTTTATATTTTCGATGGATCTAGAACCATAAACATTTATTATTTCAATATTATGTACTATATTGTTTTCAGTTATATAAAATTCATTAAGAGAGCGTACTGCGCGAAAATTGTTTTTGATGGCCATAGAAACATGATTACTGTAATATTCTCCCCCAGGAACAATAATTATATTATTACCATGGATAAATCCGTAAGTTCTTAACAATATTCTATTAAACTTGTATTCTCTTAAAAGTCCCTTTTGGTCATACTCCAATTCTTGGTTATGAGTGTATGAGTGATTAAGGATTTCATAACCATCTCTATATAGTTTGCTTAATTGTTTGTAGTTCAAATATCCACTCTCACCTATTCTATTTCCAATTACAGCAGTACTGGCTGTGTAATCATACTCTTCTAAAATAGGGTATGCAACATTATAGACACATTCAAATCCATCATCAAATGTAATAGCAACATTTACATCACTATCTTCCTCCGCGTTAACCTTATTTGAAAATGTGTTGTATAATCCAACTTGAAATCTTGATAGAAGTACATCACACACGTTGCTTGTTTCTGGAAATAACTTAGGTGAAATTATCCAAACTATTATTATAGTTACAATAAGTAGTAAATTGAATTTTAATATAACTCTTTTCATAATGCACCCTTTGTTTCTGCAAGCATTACACTACGTTCTACCTTTTTCCATTCAGTCTTGTTTGTTAAGTATTTGATTGTCCCACTTAAATATACAAAAGAAAGAAATGGTTTTAAGAAAAATATATCTAAGATTACTGATATTATAAATTTCTTTTTATATGGATAAATATATCTTGTTGATATTACATATGCACAGGTAGAGTAAAATATGTTTATTATTGTACAAAATATAACTATAGTAAATGCAAACTTTATTTCTAAAGACGCAGCAATATATATTGTCAGCATCCATGGAAGCATACATGAAAATACCCCAATACATATTGCTTCAAATACAAGATAAAAACTAATGGGTTTTGTTAGGCAGGTAGATAGTAGAAATTTTGAATGATATATTATACAGTCAATAAATCCTTTTTGCCATCTTATTCTTTGACGGTATAAATCTTTCATAGTCTCAGGACATTCTGTGTAGCAAGATACATTTGGTAAGTAAGCAATTCTTTTTTTAGTCTTATGTATATATTGCTGAATTTTGATAGTTATGTCTATATCTTCACCTAGACTTTTTCTAAACCCTCCAACCTCAACAAGAACAGATTTTCTAAATGCACCAAAGGCACCAGAAATAATTGCTAGAGAGTTTTGTCTTGCTAATGATAATTTATATATAAAAAAACCTTTTAAGTAATCAAGAGATTGCATCTTAATTAGTATTCTCTTTCCTAAACTTAGTTTTTTCAGATAATCAGCTTCCTTAGCTTGAACAATATGGATAGCTCCACCTGCAGCTACTACGTTTTCATCACAAAATGCATTATTTAGACTAGTCAGGCAGTCAGGCATTAATAGACTATCAGCATCTAGGGTTATAACGATATCATTTTTACTTAACTTAATTCCCTCGTTCAAGCTCAAAGCTTTACCTGTGTTTGGTTTATGGATACAATAGAAGTTACCATATATATCTGACCTAAAACAATTGAATGGAGAGTTAGCTTTAATAGGAATTAAAGTTAACTTATCATTAAGAACTGATAAGGTATCATCTTCTGAGCCATCATTAATAAAGATAACTTCAAAATCACAATACTCTAGTTTTTTTAAAGCCTCTATTGTTTTACCAATACAAATACTTTCGTTGTAGCATGGTACTAATATTGAAAAACTATGATTTTTATGGGATTGCATTGTAGTTTTATGGTCCTTTTTTAGAGCAGTAAGTAAATGATATAAAGGAAAGAATGTAGTTAGTATTAGTAGCAATTCAATAAATATCATTTATTTTCTCCCTTTTATATAATTCATACGGTACAATTTTTACATAGTCTATTAATACTTTTGAAGGAAATACAGTATTTGCATCAGGTGCTCCTGGCCATACTCCCCCTATAGCAAAATTGATTATTAAATACATCGGCTCATCAGGTATATCTCTAGTTACTTGAAAGATCTGTTCATCATCTATGTACCAAGCTAAGCTTTCAGGTGTCCACTGCAGTGTATATGTATGATAGGCATCATAATCTACAATATTACTTTTATATGCAAATTTACGCTTTTCTCCATTGTGATAATGGTAAACAAAATATACAGTATCTGGTTTATGGCCTACAACTTCCATGATGTCAATTTCTGGATACGAAGTATCGTTGGCAGGAAGCATCCACACAGCTGGGAAGAACGATTTGCCCTCTGGATATTTTAACCTGACAGTTACTGTACCATATAGAAATTCAATCTTAGATTTTGTATTTACAAGTCCTGATGTATACAGCTTGTCTTCGTTTTTTGCGATTATTACTAAATTATTATCTTCAATAAAAACATTATCTTTTACATAAGACTGCATTTCTTTATTGTAATTATCTTCACGTTCCATGACATTCCAATAATACTTATTTAATTCTTGCTTATCAAAACCATCAAATAAGACTTTGTTAGGGTCATAAAATGATGATTCAACAGGAGTTAGCAGGGGTGACTCTTTGCGAATAATCACATTCTTTTGTTTAGATATAAAAACCATGTGTGGCTGCTTATGATGAATATATTTGTTTTCTTCTGTAAATGTATTTTTAAGAAAAACAGTTATTGTCATAATGAAAACAAAAGCAATAATTACAACCATTAAAATTTTTGATTTCATACATTACACCTCTTTTTAATAAGTAAATATTCTTTATTTACTTTTGTGTATTCTTTACTTTAGTAATTTTAGTTCCCTAATAATTTATTATGCTAATATCTATGATTATTTATACTTGCCTATTCGTATATGCTGAAATAAAACAAAATAGGACAAGTAACTCTTAAGGCTAAATATTGTTTGATATCCAAGTAAAATGTGGTATTATATAGTAAACAAAACAAACAAAGTAAATAAATAGAAAGGATATTAAGATGGAAAGTAAAAAAATTGTTTTTTATGATACAAAACCTTATGATATAACATCATTTGAGAAGGTTAATCATGATAATTTAAAATATAAGTTTTTAGAAAGTAAACTTACGGTGGATACAGTTCCGCTAGCAAAAGGAGCAGATGCAGTATGTGCATTTGTTAATGATACAATAGACAAAGAAGTAATTGATGGGCTTTATGAGATGGGAGTACGCGTTGTTCTAATGCGCTGTGCAGGATATAACAATGTAGACATCCGTCATTCTTATGAAAAAGTTCATGTACTAAATGTTCCAGCATATTCACCATATGCTGTTGCAGAGCACGCTATGGCGTTGCTTTTGACATTAAACAGAAAAACCCATAAAGCTTATGCTAGAGTTAGAGACAATAATTTTAGCATTAATGGTTTAACAGGTATAGATCTTAATGGAAAGATTATAGGTGTAGTGGGAACAGGTAAAATTGGGCAAATATTTATAAATATTTGTAAAGGGTTTGGAATGAAAGTCATTGCTTATGATAAGTTTCCAAACCCAAACTTAGATATAGACTATGTAGAGTTGGATGAGTTATATAAAAAAAGCCATATTATTTCTTTACACTGTCCATTAACAAAAGAGACCCATCATATGATAAATGACGAATCTATAGATATGATGAAAGAAAGCGCTATTATACTAAATACTTCAAGAGGTGGGTTAATAAATACGGTATCTTTAATAGAAGGACTTAAGAATAAAAAAATTGGTGGAGCAGCTCTAGATGTATATGAGGAAGAGATGAACTATTTCTTTGAAGATTTTTCAGAAGAAATAATTCCAGATGATGTGCTATCAAGACTTTTAACTTTTCCCAATGTATTGGTCACTTCACACCAAGCTTTTTTGACACATGAAGCTTTAAGCAATATTGCAGAAACAACTATTAGCAATTTTAATGAGTTTTTAGGCGATAAATATTTTACAAATGAAATCTGTTACCATTGCAAAAGACATAATGGAAAGTGTGTGAAAGATGAAAAAGGAAGATGCTTTTAAATATAAATAATGATTTTAGGTAATTACAAGTAATATTATATAAGGAGGTATATTATGAAAAAGATATTTAGAGGAGTGTGGATATATGCAGTTTTAGGACTTATTACGGGAGTATTCTATAGAGAATTTACTAAGTTTAACGATTTCACTGAAACTACAATGCTATCAAGTGTACATGTACATATGATTACATTAGGCAGCATATTTTTGTTAATAGTTTTAATTCTTAATAAGCTGTTTGAACTAAATGGCAATAAGGGATTTGCTGCTTGGTTTTGGTTTTACAACATAGCATTGATTGGTGTACTTACAACAATGGTTATAAGGGGAGTTTATCAGGTAATCGGAATAAATGCAGAAATGCTATCACATATAGCAGGAACTTTCCATACTCTTACAGCAGCGTCACTCATTTGGTTTATGTTTATACTTAAGTATGCACTATTTAAAAAGAGTAACTAGAAAAAAGAAAAAACTAAATCAAAAAGTTTGTTCTATTTAATCTACATTTTATGATTTAGATAGTCGTAAATGCCTTTAGTTTGCTAAAGGCGTTTTTAATGTATAATAGTTATTATCTAAATAATAATAATTTAACTTTATTATAACACTTAGTATAGTTAATAATATTAAATTAACATTAAAATAAGTATTTATCGAATTGTTAATGAAATTATGGTAGAATGAATGTGCAAATTTATAGGGTATTGAATAAATAATTAAAAAAATAAATTCTTTTCCATATATATGGAACTTACTTGAAATCATTACCGTCTAAGATATGTAATACATGAGGTAGGTTTAGCGGTAATTCATCATATTGAATTTCTATATAATAGATATTAATTACAATATTTACATTATGAGTAAAATATAAAACAATTGACATATTTGTAATATTACCGTAAGATATACACATGTTAACATAATATTCATATATCTGAAATAATTATATTTGTTTCAGTTAAAATTATTATAAGCTTTTCAGCAAGGAAAGCAAAATTTTTTTGCTGTTCAAGCTACGAAAGGAATGGCTGATGGAGCTATTAAGAATTGAGAACCTTAAGAAAATTATTAAAAAAAGAACTATAGTTGATAGTCTTAATATGACTGTTAATTCTGGTGAAATTGTAGGATTTTTAGGGCCGAATGGAGCAGGAAAAACTACTACAATAAAAATGATTTTGGGTTTATTCAAGATTTCTGATGGAAAAATATCCATATGTGGAAGAGATGTAGAGACAGACTTTGAAAACGCTATGAAGAATGTTGGGGGTATTGTTGAAAATCCTGACCTATATAAACGAATGACTGGTAGGCAGAATCTTCAATATTTTGCATCCATGCATGACAACATTTCTAAAAAACATATTAATGATGTATCAAACCTTGTTAAAATGAGTGACAGGATTGATGACAAAGTTAAAACATATTCTTTAGGTATGCGTCAGCGTGTTGGCTTGGCACAAGCATTGTTGCATCAACCAAGGCTTTTGGTTTTGGATGAACCAACAAATGGATTAGATCCAATAGGCATTAAGGAAATGCGTGATCTTCTAAAATATCTAGCAAAAGAAGCTGGTACTGGTGTACTTGTATCAAGTCACTTATTATCTGAAATGGAGCTAATGTGTGATAGGATATATGTAATTGACGAAGGAAAGTTGATTGGCGAAAAGAAGATTGGTGCAACTGAAAGTGATAACCACCTGGAAGAAATATTTAAATATTCCTTTGTAACATCTAATAATGAAGTTGTACATAAATTGTTTAAAGAGATGAAAACAAACTGTGAAATTACAAATACTGAAACAACTTTAGTTATGAAACGTGGGTTAATTCCTTCAATTATTAAGCAAATCATGGATAAAGAAATAGATATTTATGCTATCAACCAAAGTCAGCGTAGCTTAGAGGATGAATTTATTTCTATGACTACAGGTACAAAAGGACAAATAAAGTAAGGGGAGGGCATAGATATGAAAAACATAAAAGAATATTTAAATCAAATTAAACTTGAAACAAAAAAAATACTAGGTTCAAAGTTATTGTTAATTTTTATTGCATTACTTTTAATTATGAGTATAGCAGCACCTATTCTTTCTACGGTAGAATTATTTAAGCCAAGATATTACTATGGCGGATACGGTGAGGGTGAATTAGTAGTAAATGATATAGAAATTGATGAAGAGAGTATTTTTTACTGGGAAATATACCAACTTAACGATACAAAAACATGGCTGCAGGATCAAGCGACATCAAGTACTGATGATTTGGCTTTAGAGTTTGTGGATATAATGCTTAATGATTATTTAGCATTATCAAAGGATATTGAATCCCATCAAGATTACAGAGCTAATGTAGTATGGAGCAGAAGACAGTATTATGCAACCATCTTTATTATAGAACATATTGATGTCCCTGTAGAGGATATGCAAGAAATTCTAGAAAAGTCAAACTCATATTATAGAGATATGGCTTCACTAAAAAAAGAGTATTATGAGTTAAGTGATGAAGACAGACAAGAAAAGCTAAAAGAAGCTAAGGAAGCTTTAGAATTAAGTGATAAAATAATACTGTATGGTGACCATCAAGCATATTTTGACTATATGTTAAATGAAGCAGAAGCTAATCTAAAGAGAAATGAAGAAGAAATAGAAAGACTTGAACAAAGCATAATTGAAGATCCATCTAATGAAGAAATTTTTAATGAGCAAATTGAAAGTATCAAAAGACAGATGGAGACTCATGACATAATAACAATGCCTATCCTCCAGTATAGAATAGACAATGACATTATTCCAGGAATGGACGATTGGAGAGATACTGCTTTACGTCATAAGGAAAGTGCGCTATATGACGTACACTACAACAGTGAAATAAAAACACAAGAAGAATTTGAAAAAGAGCAGCACCTTAAGTGGGAATATGAAACCTATGCTAAGTACAAAAAAGCAATGGAAAAAAGAGTTGAAGATGCAACGAATAGATTACAAGTTGCTGAAAGATCATTAGAGAATGGTAAACCAGATATGGAATTTGTTCCACAAGGAACAAGAAAAAAAGTGACAAATTTCTTATGGTATTCTTTAATTATAGCTGTATTTGCAACAATATTTGCTGGTGGATTGATGGCAAGAGAATTCCAATCAGGGACAATACGCTTATTATTTATTAGGCCAAAAAGCAGAACAAAGATTGCTTTATCTAAACTATTTTCATTAATCTTAATAAGTGTTGTATTGTATGCATTATGTGTATTGCTTAATTTAATTACTAATGGCTTTATGTTTGGATTTAGTGATCTTGGTTATCCAAACTATACAATATCAGCGGGGATTAGAGGTGTAAGTTTCTTTGCATTCATTATGCCAAAACTACTTGCTTGTTTTGTAGTTGTAATCTTTGGTGCTAGCATTGCTTACTTCTTGTCAATCGTAACAAGGAACACAGCTTTGTCAGTATCTATACCATTAGTATGCTTTGCAGGATCTTTAATTGCAATGGGTATAATCGGATATAGTGACAAATTCAAATGGATTATTTACACTCCACTGCCTTATGTAAACATGCCACAGATATTAACTAGTAGTTATTATAGTCCACATGGTATTGAACCAATAATTCCATATGGAATTGGATTACTATTAGGTATCTCAGTGATTTCAGTAATTGTAAGTACTATTATACTGAGGAAGCGTGATATTACTAATTAAATATATACATAATTTGAGCAGCGTCATATGACGTTGCTCAAGGTTATATTTTCTATAAATCAATATTGAGTGGAATAAAACCTACTGATATTATATAATTATTACTTAGATAGATAAAACGAATTTATATACGGAGCAAAACTATGAAAGACAACGATTTTTTAAATTCATACAAGAAGAATGTAGATGCAGATGAAAATATGTTTATTGAGGAACCTTCTACAATAGACAAAGTAAAGACATCTAATAATGGAGATAATGAGCAGAAGGCAACTAGGAGGACATTAAGTCCAAAGGGTAAAGCTACTCGTTCAAATCCTTCTAGGCAGGTAGCTGCACCTGATGATAGCATGACCTATGAGGAGAAGAATGCGTTTTATGCTCCAAATAAATATTCTGCTTATGCTAATGCACCTGCGCCTAAAGGTGGGGGTGGCAATGGTACTCAGAGAATAATTGTAGTAACACTTATGGTGATACTACTTTTTGCATGTATATTTATGGTTGTTTCATTTTCTAATCAAGTAAAGGTCATCGATTTTATTGGATGGGTAAAGAATGACTTTATGCTATGGGCAAGTGAGAATAAAATAATCGCACAGGTTGAGGAAACATACAACGATGAAATTGAGCAAGGAAGAATCATTTCGCAACTTGTAGCTCCAGGGGAGAAGATTAAAAAGAATCAGTTCTTGAAAGTTTATGTATCTAAAGGTCCTGACATGGATGTGGAGTATTATCTTCCTGACATTATGAATATGACAAAGGATGAAATAGAAACTTGGGCTAATAACAACCTTATGAGTAAAGTTAGAATTAGTGTTGAAGCCAGTGATACCATTGAAAAAGGTAGAGTAATTACTTATGAAGTAAATGATAAAACTGTGATTGACAAAGTTAAACGTGACACACCAATCTATGTTATTATTTCCAAGGGGAGTGCTGTAGAAAACGCACCTTTAAAAGAAGTGAGAATTCCTGACTTTAAAACCTTAGGTATATCAGCATCCATGGTATTTGCACAGGAAAATGGGTTAGTAATGACTATTAACCGAATATTCGATGAATATGTTCCAGAGAGTACTATAATCTCTCAAAACTTGAGTGTTGATAGTATAGCTCATCCTGGTGATACAGTAATTCTGACGGTATCACAAGGAAAAGAGAAGTTTATGCCATCCTTTAAGCAGTTAGACAAAAGTGATGCTATGTCTTTGGCAGGCCAGTTGGGAGTTCCCCTTAAAGTTAAGGAGAGATACTCATCATCCGATGCAGGCAGAATGATATATCAAAGTGTATCAGTTGGTGAACAAATAACTAGTGAGACTACATTAGAGCTAACATATTCTCTAGGTCCTAAAATAGCTGTTAGCAACTTTGAAGGGCAGCAGAGGTTTGCAATAGAGGAGTGGTTAAGTGGTGTTAATGAATTTGGTGCTAGGATAGATCTTGATATAACATATACACAAAATAGTGCTTTATCAGGTACAATATTGTCACAAAATATAAAGGATTCCTATGTTTACAGAGATACAGTGATAAAAATAGTAGTTTCTACAGGTAATGTTATATTTGTTCCAGACTTTGTTGCTGTACCAGGTGCAGGATATGACTTGGCAGTAACAAGAGAAAAGGCCGAGAAGATGGCAGAAGGCTTAGGTATAATATTACTATTTACAGAAGGCACAGACCCATCTAGGCTTCCAGGTGAAGTATGGTGGCAAAGTGTTTCCGCTGGTTCAGAAGCCGCTGTAGGCACAATAGTAAAGCTTAAATACAATCCTGTAAACATTACGCTGAATGTTCCAGACTTTATAGGAAAAACTGTTGATGAAGTAAAAGCTATGCCTGAGTATGATAATTTAAATATAATATTCCAGCTAGGTGAAACTAGCAGTACAGGAAATATAATATACCAACAATCTGTTACAGCCCACAGCACAGTAGCATACGGAACAGAAATAATATTACAAGTCTATATACAAGAATAAAATAGACTGGAACAAAATACCTTATCAAATATGATAAGGTATTTTTTATTTTGTGATTATATCACAGTAAAATATCCTTTAGTATGTTAATTTATAAACACAAACAAAAGGAAAGGAAAAACACAAATGAATGATCCTATGATTTACATAGCAATCGCAATTGTTGTTTTTATAGTGTTTAGGATGTTAGGTAATATTGGAACAAACAAGATATCTCAATCAAAAGCAAAAGATATGATGGGCGATGACGTAATTATTTTAGACGTAAGAGAAAAATACGAATATGCTTCAGGGCATATAAAGGATGCGGTAAATCTACCTTTATCAAGTGTAGAAAAAAGCATAAATAGAGTATCCAAAGATAAGAGCAAGGTATTGCTAGTATATTGCCAAAGTGGAGCAAGAAGCAGCTCTGCTACTCGTGCACTAGTATCTTTAGGATATAAAAATGCATATAATTTTGGCGGAATAGCAACTTGGAAATATGGAATAGTCAGATAAGATTAGTAGGCAACAAGTAGTTTCTTTTTCTTTCAAGGGGTTGTCCTAGTGGTAAGGGCAACCCCAAAATAATTTTAATATGCATGTTTTATTTACTAAAAGTATCAGTCAACTAAAATACCTGGTGGATTACCAGTTCTTTTTGGCAGATTATCTTTCTTTAATAATTTTGCATAATACATCATCGTTACGACAATCATGCCTGCTGATTCTAGGCTTTTGCGTGAAAGAGTATTGTAATACCAACACCCTGAAACTGGTATCAAATTGTTTTTATAAACCCAGTCTTTTAAGCTTAACAATATAGTTTTAGCTACACCAAGTTTACGATAATTAGGATTAGTAAACATACCTATTGAAGTATAATGTTTTAGTACTGCCTGTTTTTCAATAATTCCGCATCCATATAAAATATTAGATTCTTCTAAAATGAATATGGTATCTGCTTTAATCCTATCTTCAAGTGTTTGGAAACCACCGCTTGGTTCATCAAAAAAATCACCACATACATTATAGATTCTTTCAATATCATTAATGTTTGCAACTCTAAAAACTGCATTGGGTATTTTATTTGACTTATCTACATCTTCTTCACTGTCAATAAAAAAGCATCCTGCTCTTTCAATTTCGTAATCCCATTCTACCAGAAGCACATTCATCTGAGGGTCATTTGATATAACCATTACTTTTTTTATTCTGTGTTTATTAATTACATCTTCAAATATATTAGGTGCTTTAACATAATAAGGTTTTGATACATAAAAATAGTTTAGTGTTTTTGCAACTATTGCATAGTAGCCTACAGTTTTATTATCTAAAAGTATTTCATACAAATCACTATTAAACATCTCGTCTTCTAGATATGAATCTATTGGGAATGGTAAACTATAAATATGCTTTTCTATGATTGGTTTTAAGTCATCTAAATTAGACTTTTTTGTAACTATTATATTCATCAAATACACTCCAATGTTATTTGGTAACTAATTTATGCAAATATTATCCTTTAGACAATTATATAGGATTTTGTAATTGTAGACAATAATTATAATAGAACTATTTGATATTATGTGATTATCAACAAGCAAATAGGTAAGAT
>Ga0209475_10004107_pt1 | contig 12779 bp, 10 predicted proteins | sample tdDd471_FD_187128 | JGI IMG/M metagenome (GOLD analysis project Ga0209475, IMG submission 187128) | Marine sediment microbial communities from the Atlantic coast under amendment with organic carbon and nitrate - tdDd47.1 (SPAdes)... | ecosystem: Environmental > Aquatic > Marine > Coastal >...
GGTTACGTGGGCCGCGATGTTGAATCCATGATCCGTGACCTGATGGAAATCGGCGTGAACATGGTTCGCAAGGAAGAGACCGAGAAGGTCCGCATCAAGGCCGAGAAAAACGCTGAGGAACGCGTGCTCGACCTGCTCCTGCCGCGCCCAAACTCACAGCCCTCAGGTGCTGCCGGCTATTTCTCGGCTTCACAGTCCGGCGATATCGAGGAAAGCCACGAACCGCCCAAGGACGATGCCACGCGCGAGAAATTTCGCCAAATGTTCCGTTCCGGCCAGCTCGATGAACGCGAGGTCGAATTGGACGTCACCGTACAATCCGGCGCGCAAGTAGAGATCATGGCCATTCCCGGCATGGAAGATATGGGCTCCAATCTGCAAAGCGCGTTTACCAACATGTTCCCCGGCAAGCGCAAGGCTCGCAAGATGAAAATCAAGGACGCCTATCAAACTCTCATCGACGAGGAAGCCGACAAGCTCATCGATCCCGAGGCCGTCAACGAACTGGCTCGCGAACGTGTTGAGCAACAGGGCATCCTGTTTGTGGATGAAATGGACAAGATCGCAACCCGTCACGACCAGGGTGGTGGCGCATCGGCAGATGTCTCCCGTGAGGGTGTGCAGCGCGACCTGCTGCCAGTGGTCGAAGGAAGCGTGGTCAACACCAAGTACGGCATGGTCAAGACCGATCATATCCTGTTCATCGCAGCCGGTGCTTTCCACTTTGCCAAGCCGTCCGACCTGATCCCTGAACTTCAGGGGCGTTTCCCCCTGCGCGAGGAGCTTGATTCCCTGCACAAGGAGGAGTTCTACAGAATCCTGACCGAGCCGAAAAACGCTCTTACCGTGCAGTACAAGGCCCTGCTCCAGACCGAGGGCGTGACCATCGACTACACACAGGAAGCCCTTGAAGAAGTCTCGGCCACGGCTGAAAAGATCAACGAGGAAACAGAGAATATCGGCGCACGCAGACTCTATACCATCATGGAAAAGATCCTGGCCAACCTCTCCTTCGAAGCCCCGGACAAGTCCGGCCAGAAGGTCGTCATTGATCGCGATTACGTTCAGGAGCAACTTGGCGAAATCGTGGAAAACCGCGACCTTTCCAGATATATTCTCTAGGAATCACGAATGGATAATAGTATCGAGCTCATCGGCGTCCCTTTGGATGCGAACTCCTCGTATATGCGAGGGGCCGTCGGTGGACCGAATGCAGTTGTAGAGGCTCTGCACTGTGATTCGGCCAACTTGTGGACCGAAACCGGCTTTGACCTTTCAGAAAAGATCAAGGACAAGCGTCTGCTTGAACTGGGCGATTCGCCAGCTGCCCTTGAACAGATACAGCGAGCCGCATTCGAAGCCGGAAAATCAGATTCCAAGCCAATCTTCATCGGCGGAGATCACTCCATCACCTACCCGCTGGTCAAAGGGATGCGCGAAGCTCACGGCGAGTTCGCCATCCTGCATTTCGACGCTCACCCGGACTGTTACGACGTATTCGACGGCAATCGGCTCTCACATGCCTGTCCGTTCTCGCGCATCATGGAAGAGGGATTGTGCTCTCGCCTGGTCTCGGTAGGAATCCGCACCGCAACCGAACACCAACGGGAACAGAGGGAACGATTCGGTATTGAATGGCTGGAAATGAAAGAACGGAATGAATGGCCCACCATATCCTTCGACACCCCGGTCTATGTAACCTTCGACATGGACGTCCTGGACCCGGCGTTCGCGCCCGGTGTGGCCCATCATGAACCGGGCGGCATGTCCACCCGAGAAGTATTGGATATCATTCAGGCCATCGACGCACCGATCATCGGCGCGGACATCGTTGAGGTCAACCCCGACCGTGACGTGAATGGCGTCACAGCCATGGTCGCTGCCAAGATTCTCAGGGAAATAGGTGGGATGATGCTGGCGAAGTAGCGCACGACGCTTTCCGCGCCTGCGCACCTAAAAAGAGCCTGAAATCAAGCTAACTAAGTGATTTCAACAGGGCCTTGATATTCTTGTAGTCCTGGTCCTGAGAGTAGACATGATTGAGAACCAGGATTGCATTCTTTGTCCGATTTGCCTTGATGAAGACCTGCCCCATAACATAGGCGACTGAAAGATTGCCTTTGTAGAAGGCTGAGTTCAGTTCGATGGCCCGCTCAAATTTCTGGGCCGCGCTCCCAAAATCCTTGCCCTCCACATAGGCCATGCCCATATTGAAGAGAATACTCTCATCCTTGGGAGCAAGCTGTGCTGCCTTGACATATGCGTCCACCGCAGCCTCCCAGCGCTTCTGTTTGCGCAGAACCATCCCCAACCTATTGTAAATGGACCAGTGAAGGTCGACCCGGTAGATGCTTGCCAGCCGAGTGCAAAACTCCAGGATTCGGCAAGCGGCAATGGGGTCAGAGTTGAAAATTTTGTCGCCGTAATCCTCGGCCATCTGAACGCATTCCGGCAGCTTCTGAGCATGGGCAAGCTTGATGGCTTCTTCATAATGCTTTGCAGCATTTTCAACATCGCCATTCATGAAAGCCAGTTCGCCGAGCTCTTTCTTGCGACCAATATGCATGGGGGATAGTTCGTCAATCTTCACCAGATAACGCAACGCTCCGGACTGGTTGCCATCTTCCTTGTAAAAATCAACTATCTTCTTGAGCGGCTCAAGATATAGGGGAGCATTTTCCATAGCCTTGAGATACATCTTCAAGGCGTCATCACGCTTGGAGAGACCTTTGAGAGCATCGCCCATGATCATCAACCCGGCAGGGCTGCCCGGCTTTTCCTTAAGGATATCCCTGGCCACACCGTAAGCCAGTGCAAACTCGACCTTCCTAAGTCTCTCTTTGCCTTCACGGACCATCTTTCCTACCAGGTCCGGCGGCTCGAGCGTGTTTGCAATTTTTTCAATGAGAACGTTAACCGAGACCGGCTTGGTTATGAAACTGTCAGCACCGACTTCCACGAATTGGGCCACCATTCGTTCATCTATGTCAGTCATCAGGATGATGACAAAAACATCCGGAAACTCGCCCTTGAATTCTTCAATAAACGGCAGGCTCGACTGCCCTTCGATCTCGCTTTCAATAAAAAGAAACGGCTGCTTCTGGTATTCTTTGTAAACACGGACTTCTTCCTGGGCGCGGCGACTATTAGTTACAATCCGGATTCGCTCCAGATCGATCTGAAGTTCCTTGTAAAAGGAATTGCGGAAATTCTGAAAAAAAGTCTTGTCCTGGCTGACCACGAGAAACAGGCCATCCAGCTCTTCTACAAAATCAATAACAAGATCTCTGTAGCGATTAATTGCCTGCTCGTCGGACTTGAGCAGGTAGACACTTTTTTTCTGCATTTCCTTGTGTTTTTCGTCAACCTCCTTGGGGGCGGATTTGACGACGTACACACTTTTCATGCTACCGCGCTTCTTCATTCCAGCTCATCCTCCACAAAACTATGACCATACGAAAATTGCCTTTCGTTCATTATCTATAACTTTAGACAGTTAATCAATAATTAAGCAATAGCATTATAATCCACCGCCAGGCAGTCGACAGCAATTCGCGACTTGACGCATAGACTATTACTAATACGAATAAGCACAGCAATTAGACACAACATCACCCCTATGGGAATCTGCGGAAATCGTGGAGCGGAGAACGTGTAGGAATAGAAAGCAGTAATCGCGCACTTGATAGCACGCAACGTTTTCATCGAAAACATGTATTATTTGATTAGCTTGCCTATGACGTAAGAATCGAGCTTCTCAAACATGACGCGAGTCGTATCCACCCAGATGCCTCGGGTCAGACATTCGTCGGCCATATCGCAATCGCTGCACGACTTATCGGCACAGGCGCAATCATCATACTGAGGAGGGCATTCCATGATACGGACAATGTCACCCACCGTGATCTCAATCGCTGGTTTGGCAAGGAGGTGTCCACCCTGGGGTCCGCGACGACTCTCAATAAGCCCCGCCTTGCGCAATTCACGAATGAGTTTTTCGAGATATTTAAGTGGAATGTTCTGGCGCGCAGCAATATCACGACTCTGGACAGGCCCTTTACCGTCGTGCAGGGCGATGTCGAGCACCATTCTGGTGGCGTATCTGCTCTTGGTTGTTATGCGCATACTAATCCACTGATTCACACATCGGCAGGCGATGACAATACGACAGAGGGAAGCGAACCCAATGATTCGACGACAAGACAACCTGTCTGTCGAACACCCCCACGTGCCTGTACCGGCTGTGTTGACTCTGATTTGACGGAAATTCATATCCGGCCCGGCGGGTAATCCCACCGGGCCGGTTTTTTACGGCTATTGCAACCAGGCCGCCAAAGACGACTGGTTAACGTCGACCGCTACTCGTCGTCTTCTTTCGGCTTCAGGTGATCGGGCACGATGGCCATTTCGATCAGCAGAGGCTTGAGGAAGGACCACTTGATGCCGATCTCGAACTCTTCTTCGAGGTCGCGGATGGCATCCCAGCAGTTATGACAAGGTGCGATGACCAGTTCAGCCCCGGTTTCGAGGATCTGATCACGTTTCTTCTCAAGTGCCACGTTACGTTGCGGGCGGTACTTACCGATACCGTTGAATCCACCACCACCACCGCAGCAGTAGTTGTGTTCGCGGTTATCGGCCATTTCAATGAAGTACTCCGGTTCAACGATGTACGACATGATCTCACGGGTGATCTCACCAAGGCCGTGGTTACGGACATAGTTGCAGGAATCCTGCAGTGTGACCGGACGTTTCAGCTTCTTGGCGGGGTCGATCTTGAGACGACCGGTCCGCAATATCTCGGCAACCCACTCCGTATAATGGAGGTAAGGTGCCGGAGTAAGACCATCTTCACGTCCCATCCAGTACGGGCCTTCAATGACGGTGGCACGGTGTGCGTGACCGCACTCAGTACCAAGGACACGTTTGGGCTTGAGTTTCTCGATGGCTTCGTAAACGGTCTTGACCTGCATGGTGCAAGCTTCCCAGTCACCAGCGAACATGGACAAGGAGGTTTGCTCCCAGCCCTCAGACGGCATGGTCCAGTTCGTCTCAGTGAGGTGGAACAGGATGGCGGCTTCGGCGATATCCTCAGGATAGTGCTTGGGCTCACGAGCGTTCAAGGTGTACATGATGTCCGCACCTTCAACGTCCATGGGGATCTTCAGACCCGGCCATTCTTCCTCGGTCTCCTCTTCCATCCACTCGCAGGTTTCGGTCCAGTCTTCCGTCGTAACGTTCATCTGGGCACGATAGATGCGGTGCATGCCGGCGCCGATCTTCAATTCCCAAGGTACGAAACCCTGAGAGTGAAGAAGGCCGCGCAGGTAACCGAACATGACACCCATGTCGATGCCGTGCGGACAGTAATGGCCGCAACGGTTACAACAGGTGCACTGGGACCAGGCGACGTCCATGCAATGACGCATGAACTCGTTGGTCACGTTACCGTTCTTTTTAACGATCTCGCCCAAAGTGGACTGGATCTTATAGGCAGGGACCTGTTTGGGGTCCTTGTCGTTACATTCGTAGAGGAAGCAGGCATCTGCGCAGAGGCCGCAGTGAGCGCACATTTCGAGCCAGGTCTTGAGCCTGGACTTGAGTGTGGCTTTCAGCGATCCCTGGAGTTTCTCGACATCTACGTCGAGCTCTTCCATCTCTTTATAGTACACCTTGCCGCTGGTATCACCGAGAACCTCGTTGAGGTGCTCCTCGGTGTTAATCGGCGTTCTATTGCAAAGCTTTCCTTCAGGCATTTTTCCTTCTCCTTTTTAGCTGCCGACTTACCAGTCGAAGCTCTTGTACTTCATGCCACCGCGCTTGATTCCGAAGTCCATGCCGAGCTGGGCACGGGTCCAGAAGAAGCCAACAGCGTGGAACAGCTTGGTGAACGGCAGAAGCACGATCCAAGCCAGGCCACTGATGATGTGGGCAAGCAGCCAGAAGTTGTAGTCGCCGATTTCATTAACAACCAGATAGCCGGAGATGAAAGGAGCGATGGAGACAATAAGAATGAACCAGTCTTTTGCATCCGTAATAATACGAACCTCGGGGAGGATCATGCGACGGATGGCAATGCACATGGCAGCCACGAGCATTGCGACGGTCCAGAAGTTAGCTGCAGCCATGGACATGGTCGGCCAGGAAATCCCGAACCGCTCCATGAGGATTACAGCGTGACCTTCGAGCATGAGCGGAACGCCCAGCAGGCCGATGTGGAACACGAAAAACATAATCGTGAATCCGGGTTTTGCCCTCCAGCTATGATTGCCGAAGGGGATCAGGAATGCCAGGATGGAGCGGATGGCTCCCTTGGCACCGGCAGCGGGATGCGCGGTATAAGCGACGCGATCAAGCTTCCAGTTCAGGCCTTTGATATAGAATATAGTGCGAACAGTCAGTCCAACTACGGCGACAATAAATGCCAACCACAATGCCGGACCTGTTAACAATTCATACATGGTTTTCTCCTCGTATGCTGATGGACCTAGTCTTTGTCCCGGCTAAACAGGAACTTCCAATAGGCCACGAAGACCACCAGAGACGCACCCATCAGGAGATATACCCACCCTTTGGTGGCGAGCAGGAAGTCCTGTAAGGTATAGATTGATTGTACCATTTTTCTCGTCCTCCTAGGATTTAGTGCTCATCTTTGTAGTCAGGATGCTCATAGAAAATGGGCGTCTTGCTACTGATGATCTTGAAGCTTATGACGATCATGGTGACAACAAAGATGGTCACACCAACTTCCTGCCAGCTAGGTACATAACGCATCTCGGAAGGCAGGTGCCAGTTGAACGCAATCAGGGAAACGTTCAGACGGTTAAGGACGATGCCCAAAACAGTCAGAAGCGCGGTCCACTTGATCAGCTTGAGGTTCTTCTCACGTGCGCCGATGGCGTACAGGAAGCTAGGCAGGAGTACGAAGCCGAGAAGCTCGACCAGGAACCACTGACCCCAACCGGTGTTAAGCAGGTGCCATTCGTTGTCAGAGGCAATGCCAATGACCTTGATGAAGAAGTAGCCCATCAGGACCCAGGAAGCGCCCTTGGCGAATCCGTAGTAGAGGTCATCAGACTGGCCGAGGTAATCATCACTCATGACCTTGTGCATGGGCTTGTGAGAAATCCACCCCTCCAACATCACCATGGACATACCGGCTGCTGCTGACGATACAAAGAAGAACGTCGGCAGATAGCTGGAGTACCACAGCGGATGCAGCTTGGCCGGGGCGATGATGTACAGCGCGCCAAGCGAAGACTGGTGAAGGGTAGAGAGCACTACACCGAAGATGGTGAGCACAATGGTCATACCGTGAATGAGTTTCCTGAGTTTCTTCTTGCCCAGCCATTCCAGCGGAGCAACGGAGAATTCAAGGAACAGAACCGTCAGGTACAGTGCGACACACAGACCAACTTCGAACAGCATGGAAGTGGTTCCAGACTGGACAACGAAGGGGTACGGGAGGCGCCAGGGGCGACCCAGGTCGTACTGGAGAGCAACGACAACGAAGAGATAGCCGAGGAACGCGGTCAAAATGGCCGGGCGAACAGCAGCGTGATGTTTCTTCATGCCGAAGAGGTATACGGCCGAGGAGGTTACGTAACCACCGGCGGCCAATGCGACACCACAGAGCAGGTCAAACCCGATCCAGATGCCCCAGGGGTTGTTATTATCAAGGTTCGTTACAGCACCGATACCCCAACCGAAGCGCCACACCGTGAGGGCAGCACCCATGAGCAGGATAAGACCGGCAATGATATTGAACGGAGTCAACAATGATTGCTTGGACACGGATTCAGTAGTCATTTACGCGCCCTCCTCTTCTTTTTCACCATCGCCAGCTGCGGCAGCCTCTTCGGCTTCCTTGAGAGCTTTGGTGACTTCACGCTTGACGGTGGCTTCCTTGTCGTTACGAGCCCGCTCCATGGCGGCCTTCATATCTTCGCTAGCCTTGTCTTGCGTTTCAGCGATGGCCTTGGCAACTGCGTCGGCTTTTTCCTTTGTATTGATCTTGTCGGTACGCTTGGTGATACCGTAGACGCCTGCCAGAAGCAGGGGCCACAGAGCGGGAACCATTGCGACGACGGAGAGTGCGCCGGAGTTCAGTTCGGGACCGGAGACGGTACCGAGGTCTTCACGCAGGCCGATCTCGCTAAACGGTACGCCGGAGATGAACAGCCAGCTAGTGCCGCCCACTTCGTTCTCACCGTAGATGTGATCGATGTATTTTTCCGGATTGGCCTCAAGGCGATTACGGGCGATCTTGATGAGTTCATCGCGCTCGCCGTAAACCAGGGCTTCTTTCGGACATTTATTCACACAACCGGGAACCGAGATCTTGCCAGCATTTATGTTGGCGTCACAGAGGTCACATTTAATGACCTTGGGAGTGATCGGATCGTTGTATGTATAGGTCGGGATTTCAAACGGGCACGCGATCATGCAGTAACGGCAACCAACGCAGACCGACTCGTCGTAAACGACGGCGCCGGAAGGCTGTTTGGAGAATGCCGCGACGAAACAGGCGGATGCGCAGGAAGGCTCCAGGCAATGCATGCACTGAATTTTCCTGAACACGGGACCGCCACTGGTCTCGTACTTGTTGACGACGGTGTACGCCTCGTTCTCGGTGCGACGAGTGGTCTCGGTCACAGAGAGATCGGTAAAGGGTTTCTCCGGCTGCGGGAGGTTATTGACCTCATTGCAACCGATCTCGCATTTACGACATCCGATGCAGCGATTGGCGTCAAACAAGACTCCTTTACTGCCCGGATATCCTTCAAAGTGTACGTTTCCACCGGCTTGAGCCTTAGTGGGGAGTGCGGCTGATACGCCAGCTGCCCCCATCAGGCCAAGGAAGTTTCTTCGTTTCATGGATTCGCTCCTAGTGTATTTTCACCGGGTTCGGATTACTTCTTTTTATGACAGCCTTCGGCGTCATCACACGTCGTATTCTGAGGCTTTTCGAGCTTCATTGCAGTGTGACAACTCATGCACTGGCCGTGGTAGGCAGCCTTGAGACCCGGCATATTAGGCTTAACCGGATTGAAAGGCGCGCCGTGACAGCTGGAGCACTTCGGGGGAGTCTTGGAGGCCGGGCTGTTATGATGGCAACCCTGGCACATAAGCGTTTCCTGACCGTGGAAGAAGCCCGCCATGTTGTCGTTCTGCATGTCCTTGATCAGGCGCTTCACGATCTTGCGGTGCGGGAGCTTTCCGGGCTCGAACTTATCGGACAATGTTCCGATGACAACCTTCTCGGGGATATCTTCGTCAGCGATGGTTGCGACGGTCATGTTGCGAATGGCAATGACTTCAGCAGCCTTGGCAGCGATGACTTCCTTCTCGGGAACGATGCCGTCGACGTACAGAGTCTTCAGAGACTCGTCGTGACACTTGACGCAGGATGCCTTGCTAGGTGCCTTGATCTCAGCCATCTGGCTGTGACAACCGGCACAAACGGCCTTTTCTTCCTGCTTGGCTTTGTGGCAACCGATGCAACCTGTCATGTTGGTGACAACGTGCATGTCTCCGGCGAGTTCGAAGTACTTGCCGTCCATAGTGCCCTTGCCAACATGGCAGGAGCGACAATCGGCGGTATAGCCTTCATGACTCTTGTGGTTGAAGGGAACCGGGCCGATGTTGGCCTGGGCCTTACCTTTGACCAATGCAACCAGCAAAGTGGCGTCAGGCTGACCGCGCTTGAGGCGAGGTGTATCCTTGACGACCTTGATCTTGGCCTGGTCTGCGGCGGAGTGACAACCGGCACACTTGGCGGGACCGGAATCCTTCTTCTTGGCTGTGAAGTCCTGGTGACAGGAAACGCACTTGTTGTGTGCAGCCTGATCATAGGACCTGACGGTCAGTTCGGGAGACTTAACGGTCGGAGTAGCGAGGTGACAGTTACGGCAGTTCTGCTCCTTACCCTTGTCTGCGACGAGCTCTTTCTTGGCCTTGTCGTAAACATGGTGACAGCTGCCGCACTTCTCGTCGCCGCCGGTAGCCTTGACATGGCGGTAGTGCAGGGATTTGTCCATGGCGATTGCTTCCCAATCACTGGGGAGCGGCTTGACCGTGTGACAGGAACGGCACTGGCCGTCCAGAGGACCGGTCTTCTGCCCGCTGGCAACCATATCCTTATGGCAGCCGATGCAAGCAGTATGGTAAATACCCTTGATCTTTTCGGCATCGTCGTCAGCGAGCCGTTTAAATTTGATGGACAATTTCCCTTTGGAGTCCTTCTCGTGACACGCCGCACAATCTTTGCCCTGCTTGGACAAAGCATCAGTGTGCTGGTCGTGATAGAAGGTCACCACGGGCAGTTCAATCTTTCCAAATTCAGCCAGCGTATCGATTGTCACTGTGTCAGCACGAGCCTCAGAGGCGGCTTTCGCCTGGGCCTCAAGACCTTGTGCTTCCAGAAAGACAACCGAAGTAGCAGCGAACACGAAAAGAATTCCAGCCCAAAATAGCAGTCTTCTTCCTTTCTCCATAACGCATTCCTTAATAAGTTAGTGGAATACTATGCACCCTCTCCAACCAAACCGCCCCTCGACGAGTGCGCATGCACACACGGCATGCGCCCGCCGACGCCCGCACACAAACGAAACACTTCGCCTGAACGGTCGCCGGGACGCTTCACAGGTTGCAGCACGCGCCACAGGCGCTAGTGCAACGAGCCCCTCAAATCCAGACATTCCTCCACTGGCAATCCCATACGACACATCCTTAGCTCAGGACGCACCAATAGAAATCACCAGGCGGAAAAACGCCCAATATCCGAATAAAACAACACTTGAGATTAGCCCCTCAGCTAATTTCACCTGCAAACGTAAGCCTGGCCAGACTCGATACCGGTTTTCCCCTCGGGATCGAGCTTGGACTCCTGCTTGCAAATTGAGCTTAAAAACAGGTGGTTAGACCTGTTTTTCCCTCAGCTCAAAATCCATACCATAGCAGTATGAATTATTGTATACCGATTTGGTATACAATCCTAAAGATCGCGTCAAGTGATTCCGGGGAAAAAACGTGCTGATAAACAAACGTGCCGGAATGGTTGTCACTTTTCCGTGAATCGGAGAAGCCACCCCTGAAGCGTTTTTCTGCCTCAGTTCATTCTCTGGCGGATGGGTCATAATTCCATACCTTTACAGTATGAAATCATTCTTCTCCTCTTTGGTAGACAATCTCGAAACTGACGTCAAGCCGCAAAATTGCACCCATTTCAAACCCGATCACAAAAACAGCTGGCAAACATAAACTTTTTAGATGTTTTTTATAATATAACGGGCTTGTCTGTTCTCTTACATATGATAATAATATGCATCAATTCGATACTCCAACCATGCTACTTATTAGCGGAGGCATGGGGATGATGACCAAAACAACGCACCCTGCTCCAAGGACAACATGAGTAAATCACTTCCAATGCAGTTAAGAACTTTCTGTTCAAACTTATCCAAGTGGAAGAGTCGTCCTCTAGCCGGGATTCTGCTGCTAACCACCATTGTTGCCATCGCCCTGCCGTTGATCAACGCCAAGGTCATCTACCCGGCGTTCACGGACATCATCACCTCCGCGATCGAAGAAGACGCCCAACGACTTGCCGCGCACACCATCCCGCCTTCGATCAAGTACTCCGAGCTCACCCACGAAATGCTCGACAGCCCATTCTTCGCGGCCATCTATAAATTGGAAAACGACTTTGGACTCATGAAGATCAAGGTCTTTTCATCCAATGGAGAAGTCCTGTACTCTACCGAACCCACCGAGATAGGTCACTTGAATACCAAGCCATATTTCAAGGAAGTGGTAACCAAGGGGCTGCCATATACAAAACTCGTCAGCAAAAACACTAAGACTCTTGAAGGCGAAGTCATCACCAGTGATGTGGTCGAGACGTATGTCCCACTCATGAATAATGACCGGTTCCTCGGTTCATTTGAATTGTACTACGACATCACCAAGCGCAAGGAGCGCATGGAACAATTCGCCACATACTCGACCGCCGCCATGTCCCTGCTTTCTCTCTGCCTGCTAACCGTCGTGGCAGTGCTGATCAGAAAGGAGACTGCCCGGGCAGCCGCCCAGGACGAAGCCTCTGCCCTCAAGGACGAGGTTGAAAGGATCACAAGACACGACCTGAAGTCTCCCATAATCGGACTCTTGAACGGAATAGAATATCTAGAAAATTTCACCACGTTGGACAAGGAACAGGCAGACATCACCAGCGACATGCGGATCACGGCCAACACAGGCATGAACATGATTAACCGCAGCCTCGACCTCTACAGGATGGAAACGGGCAACTACAGGTACGACCCTGCGACCATGGATATGCTGGCCGTTTCGCGCAGGGTTGCAGCCGACCTCGCAGGCCTTGCAACCCCGAAGGGCATCAATGTCCTGATCACCAAGGCTGGCAACATCCCGAACGAAAGCGACTCAGTGTGCGTCACTGCCGAAGAAACGCTGTGTTACTCGCTTATCTCCAACCTACTCAAAAACTCCATCGAAGCATCTGAGACGGGAGAGCGCGTGACCCTGACCCTGAACGAAAACGAAAATATCAGCATCACCATACATAACAATGGAGTCGTTCCCGAAGAAATCAGGGAGACATTTTTCGATAAATACACCACTGCGGGCAAGAAATCCGGCACAGGCCTGGGGACATATTCCGCCAAACTGATGGCCAAGACCATGGGCGGCTCAATCGAAATGGACACCTCCGAAGAGGACGGCACCAAAGTCACCGTAGTCCTGCCAAAATCAAC
>Ga0209475_10004117_pt1 | contig 12749 bp, 9 predicted proteins | sample tdDd471_FD_187128 | JGI IMG/M metagenome (GOLD analysis project Ga0209475, IMG submission 187128) | Marine sediment microbial communities from the Atlantic coast under amendment with organic carbon and nitrate - tdDd47.1 (SPAdes)... | ecosystem: Environmental > Aquatic > Marine > Coastal >...
TCATCTTGGCACGCCATTTGCTCTTTCCCCTGTAGCCATAACGGGCTCTTCCCGTTAAACCACCCGGCCGTAAGCGACTCACCATAACGCGTCATCATGCCGGGAAAAAATCGACCGAACCGATCCAAGCCATCAAACCGGGGCATGCCCCATTTCAGACATATGGAGGAAAACATGAGCGTTCTTGTAGGAAAGCAGGCGCCTGATTTTCAAGCCGTTGCCGTAAAAAACGGAACCTTTGACGAAACCTTCAAACTCTCCGACCTGAAGGGCAAGTACATCGTCCTCTTCTTCTACCCCCTGGACTTCACCTTTGTATGCCCCACGGAGCTGCACGCATTCTCGGACCGTCTTTCCGAATTTGCCGAGCGGGGCGTCGAGGTGGTGGCCGTCAGCGTGGACTCACACTTCAGCCACCTTGCCTGGCTCAACACCCCCCGGACCCAGGGCGGCATTGAAGGGGTCGGCTATCCCATCGTCTCTGATATCCACAAAGGAATCTGCAAGGACTACGATGTCCTGGCAGAAGAGCACGGAATCGCCCTTCGCGGCCTCTTTCTCATCGACCGCGCGTTCGTCGTCCGACACCAGGTGGTCAACGACCTTCCCCTGGGGCGCAACGTGGATGAAGCGATCCGCATGGTGGATGCCCTGAAATTCTTTGAAGAGCATGGCGAAGTCTGCCCTGCGAACTGGAGCCCCGGAGCCAAAGGGATGAAGCCCTCCGAAGAGGGGCTCAAAGAGTACTTCGGGTAAATGCAGAAGAACGCAAGTGACGCCCCCGGCGTCCCTGCCGGGGGCCAAACTTTTGTAAAAATTGACAAACAGGCTTGGTAAATAATTTCAAAATCACACTCCGATCAAAGGCTGATGTGATTTGCCCCGAGGAACGAGGTGTAACGTCCATCCGCAACCTGCCTTCAAGGTGGCACACCTTGCCGCCGGAGGCATGCTTTTGCCCCGAACTTTAACCATAGAAGGCAACCTTTGTGCCCCGTGGCAAAGCTCTGAAGACGAGAGGCCTCCGTCTGTTTAAATGCAGCGTTACCCCTTTTGAACTTTGATTTTTACACTTTCCAACCATTCAATGGTACCCTCCCTGGTTTTCAATACTGAATTTATGGGAGAGTCCACGTGGCACTATATACAGAAAGAAGGGGCAGCGACATTGATCGGCCCGGAACCTGGGTAAGGTACAAAGAAGAACTCTGCGACAACTGCATGGCGCTGTGCTGCTACCTCGTCATCGAGGTCACAGCCCAGGACCTCATTCGCATGGGGATCACCGATGAGGATGAGGTGGAGTATGACATGAGAGGCCTCATAAAGCGCCTGAAGAAAGAGGGCGTCATCACACGCGGCAATCTCTCCAAGGGCAAGTTCACCCTCACCCAGCGCAAACAGGGCGGCTGCTCGTTTCTGGACGCAAAAAACAAGTGTACCGTTTATGAAGACCGCCCCACGGTGTGCCGCAAGCACCCCACCGAGCTCTCACCCCGCCTGGGTTACTGCCCCTGGTCACCGGCGGAATAACGACGACGATGCTCATATTGCCCTGTCTCCGGCGCCCCTGCCGGGTGCCATACATTTGAGAAGGTGGACAAGCAGGTCTTTACATCTCTTGATCACCTCTTTTTCACTGCCATGATTTCTGCGGTACCCACGGTGTGTTGGTATGTGCCGCACCAGAACAGGCACCCATTTCACCAACTCCTTTGGAATGGAAGCGGTGCCGTTGGATGGGCAAAGCGCGAAGCGTTCCCATCATTGGTCGAACTATCAGCAACCCGATATTTGTCACCGATGGTGATGGACACGGCACTGCCTTTGCCCATTCTACAGGGGGGCAAATGGCATCCTCTACCTGCTTTCAAGGTTTTTCGCTTAAGTGGCTTTGCCACCCTTGCCGCCGGAGGCAGGATTGTGCTGAACAACCAACCCGTGTTGGTCCCCCCATCAGCCCGGCCAAATGCCAGCCCCGACAAGCACGCATGTGCACGACCGGTTGCAATCACCGGGTTAAAGGAGTAAGGGTATTGCTGCTGCGATGCCCTCGCCGCCAAACGTTGCCAGGCCCGTCTTGAATCATCTGCGGGCTGCCCCATTTGTGCCCGCCCCGCATCCTGTCAGCGGGCCCTGAGCCTGACCCTACTAAGATATCTGCATCGGTGAAGCCTATGGAAACAGCCATTGCTCTTGAAAACGTCTCCTATTCCTACACCCGTCACACGGTCCTTGACGACGTCACCCTGACTGTCCCAAAAGGGGACTTCGCCATGGTGGTGGGCCCCAACGGCGGAGGAAAAACAACCCTCATCAAGCTTATATTAGGGCTCTTCACCCCGACTGCCGGCCGGGTAAGCCTGTTCGGCAAAAAACCAGATTCCGCATGGAGCCGGGTGGGGTACATGCCCCAGTACACCCATGTGGACATGGCCTTTCCTGTGTCGGTACTGGACGTGGTCCTCATGGGGCGGATTGAGAACAGCAGGCGATGGCGCTACACGAAAACAGATCGGGAAGCCGCCCACCATGCCCTCTCGGAGGTGGGTCTCTCTGACAAGGCAAAACGCCCATTCAGCAGTCTCTCCGGCGGCCAGAGACAACGGGCTCTCATTGCCCGGGCCTTATGTGGCAACCCGGACCTCCTTTTGATGGATGAACCCACGGCCAACGTGGACCCGGCAGCGGAAGCCTCCATCTTCGAGCTCCTCTCCGAACTCAACAGCCGCATGACCATCCTTGTGGTCTCCCATGACCTGGGCTTCGTCTCCAAGGTGGTCAAGAGCGTCATCTGCGTCAACAGGAAGGTCCTGGTTCACCCCACGAGCAACCTGAACGGCACGCTGATCAACGAAATCTATGGTGGGGATCTTCGCATGGTGCGTCACGACCACCGCTGCAGTCACGACGGGCATTGCATCAACGACAACCTCCGGCTCCGATAAATGATGCACAGCCAGGGTATGTCTCAAAAGCTAAGGGTGCCCCCGGCGGCCCTGCCGGGGGCCAAACTTTTGCCGATCTGAAAGAGTGGGTTTAACAAACAGGTCTTTATATTTAAGCCCTGGAAACTCTCGATTCAAATGCGGATGTGATTTGACCCGAGGAACGAGGGGCAAAGCGCATCCGCAACCTGCTTTCAAGGTGGCACACCTTGCCGCCGGAGGCTGCTTTTTAGGAGCTGAATAGTTACGAAATAACGTTATAACGACTTGGGCCACCAACGCAGCCCGGCAGCGAATGTTCTCGGCTCGAGGAACGAGAGCCGAGAACATTCGCTAACCCGCTTTCGAGGTGGCACACCTCGCCGCCGGAGGCAGTTTTTTGCGTGCTGAACAGTGACTGTGTAAAAAGCGAAGCCTCCAACATCAAGGGTGGCGAGACCATCATCATCAACCCAAACACGCTTGAAATGAGCCCATGACCGACTTCTTCTTCGCACTCCTCGACCCCAGCAACAGCTTCCTGCGACTCGCTCTCATGGCAGGGACCCTTGCCAGCTTCTCCTTTGGTATCATGGGGACCTACGTGGTGACCCGGCGTATCGGCTACCTGGCCGGTGCCATTGCGCACTGCGTCTTCGGTGGCATCGGTGCCGCCCTCTACCTCAAGCACCGCTGGGGCCTCGCCTGGCTCGACCCCATTCACGGCGCCCTGGCAAGCGCCATGGTTGCCGCTGTCATCATCGGCCTCGTCAGCATGAAGGCAGGGGAACGCGAAGACTCCATCATCGGAGCCCTCTGGGCCGTGGGGATGGCTGCTGGGCTTATCTTCATCGACCTCACCCCCGGGTACTTCGAACTCTCAAGCTATCTCTTCGGAGACATCCTTCTCATCTCCGGGCAGGACATCGTTCTTGTGGCAGTTCTTGATGTTGTCATCATCGCCCTTGCCGTGATCTTTCACCATACATTCCAAGCTGTCTGCTTCGATGAGGAGTTTGCCACGCTAAGGGGAATCAACACCCCCTTCTTCTATATTCTGCTCCTGATCATGACCGCCGTCACCGTTGTTCTCCTGGTGCGTCTCGTGGGCGTCATCATGGTCATCGCCATGCTCACCCTCCCCGCAGCCGCCGCCTCCACCTTAAGCCGGCGACTCTCCACCATCATGGTCCTGGCCATCGCCTTTTCCCTGCTGTTCAACTGGAGCGGCCTGGCCTTAAGTTACACCCTGGACCTATCGGCGGGTCCTGTCATCATCTCCGTGGCCGGTCTCGTCTACCTGGGACTCCTGACGTTGAACCGCCTTCTCCCGACCAGGGAGTGACACCGGCTCTCCCATGAATGAAATCATAAGCCCGTCACCTCCGCGGTAACGGACAAGGGTACCAACATCTTATCATCCGAACAGTGGACGGTGGTTTGAACGCAAACCGCGTTCCGCCATCAAAAATCGATGAAACCCCCGCCGTACGGGCTTTACAGCCACATTCTGTTAACCACATATTCACTGTTCATATATCACGCACAATCCAACTAACCCCCTTAAACGTCTATCCATACTCACCGACACCCAGAAAAATTCAAAACACCAAAATCTCTCATACGGCCTGTAAACTGGGCATATTTTTTTTTACCCCCCTGACGACCCCTCACAATGCACAATTAATCGATTGTTTTTCCAGATCATTACGATAAGATTATTTGACCGTGCCGTTCTGATGTGTGATACATCAGACAGAAGATACCTATTGATTCAATGCCCATTCTTGGCTAAGAATCATTCCCGACGTATCACATGTTCCTCTTTTATGAACCCGTTCGACGCCGAGCGGGCAGGGTTGGGGGATCCTGTTAAAAGAGGAGCGGAAGACCGGCTATCGGTCAGGATGAATGAACTGCCACTGGAACAGTCGTACGGGCCATCGAACCGACTTGCAATGCAGCTTTTCGGCCAGATACCCCTCCCCTTTCCATTGCGCACTCTCCATCCTTTGTTATTTATTTCATCGTTGGAGGATTTATGAAGTTTTTATTCAAGGCGATCGTCTTACTGCTTGCAGCTGCGACACCCGCCTTTGCCGAAACCAAACAGGGGATTAACCTTGATTCTTTTTTCGAGCCCATTTCAAACTTTCTCACCGGTTTTATCTTCTACAAAGTGCACCTCTTCGGCAACGACTGGTCCCTGATCGTCTGCCTCCTCATCTCCGCAGGCCTTTACTGCACCCTCTACATGGGTTTCATCAACATTCGCGGGTTCAAGCATGCGGTCAGCCTCGCCAAGGGCGACTACCACGATTCCGCTGCATCAGGTGAAGTCTCTCACTTCGGTGCACTCTGCTCCGCCATCTCCGGGTCCGTTGGCATGTCCAACATCGCAGGGGTTCCCATCGCCATCATGATCGGCGGCCCCGGTGCCATCTTCTGGATGATGTTCGCCGCCTTCATCGGCATGTCCTCCAAGTTCACCGAGTGCACCCTGGCCACCAAGTACCGTACCTATAAAGAGGATGGCACCGTCAAGGGCGGTCCCATGTATTACCTCTCCCAGGGCCTGGCTGCCCGCGGTATGGAAGGCCTCGGCAAATTCGTCGGTAAGTTCTACGCCTGGGGTCTTGTCCTCGGCTGCCTCGGCATCGGGAACATGTTTCAGTCCAACCAGATCTACAACCAGCTCAAAACCCTCTGCGGCAACGAAGGCGCCATCATGCACATGGGTTGGCTCGTGGGGCTCATCGGTGCTGTTGTTGTGGGCGTCGTCATCATCGGCGGCATGAAACGTATCGCTGCCATGGCCACTCGCATCGTACCCGTCATGGTCATCACCTACCTGGTACTGGTGGCCATCGTTCTGTTTCTCAACGGTTCCTTTATCTTCCCTGCCATCAAGCTTATCATCGCGGACGCCTTCACCGCCAAAGCAGCCGGCGGCGGTATCGCAGCGGCCATGATGATCGGTTTCCAACGCGCGGCCTTCTCCAACGAGTGCGGTCTCGGTACCGCGGCCATTGCCCACTCTGCCGTACAGACCGATGAGCCCGTCACCGAAGGCTTCGTCTCCATGATCGAGCCCTTCATCGACACCATCGTGGTTCAGTTCGCCACCGCACTGGTTGTTGTCACCACCATGATCGCCGTCCCCGAGTACGTGAACATGGGACTCAACGGCATGCCCATGAGCTCCTGGGCCTTCCAGCGCCACTTCCACTTCGCCGTCTACCCCCTGACCTTTGCAGCCATCCTCTTCGGATTCACCTGCGCAGTCTCCTGGGCGTACTACGGATTGAAAGCCTTCGAGTACATCGTGGGGGAAGACCCCAAAAAGGCCCTGGCCTACAACCTCTTCTACTGCCTGGTCTACTGGGCAGGTGCCATGATCAACCTCAAGTATGTTGTCAACATCGCAGACGCCCTCATCTTCGTGGTCTGTGTTCCCAACATCATCGGTCTCTACATCATGGCTCCCGAAGTGAAAGAGGAGCTGAACAACTACCTTGCACGCCTCAAATCCGGGCAAATCCTCTCCAACAGTGAGAAGAGCGCACAAGGTGCTGCCTCCGTAAAAAGAGCCGCCCAAGCGTGATCAGGAAACGTGGGCCCATTGTCTCCCTTGCGATGCGGCCCGCGTTTCTTCTCCGTTCTGCCATAAAAAAACGGGAAGGGGCCTTTGCCCCTTCCCGTTTTCGTTTTTTTCAGCCTGAAAAAAGATGCCTCCGGCGGCCAGGGGATAAATCCCCTGAACCCCAGGTTCGCAAATGCTCCGCACCCTCGTTCCTCGGGTACGTCACATGTGCTGACGGGCGACGCCCGTGAACAACGGTTGAGGCACGTCAACCGCCTTCGTGCAGCCCGGAAGGGCGCTTCGTGTTCTTCGTGGTTTTTCATACCCCTTGGGGGCATGAAGACATCGAAACTTTTCCGAAGTGCCTTATCAGTAAGGTGATATCCCTTACCCACCAGCCTTTTTAGCATTAAAGCCTTTGGATTTCAGAGCCTCCACCAGCTTGTCCCGATGATCCCCCTGAATCTCGATCACCCCGTTTTTCACACTTCCGCCGGTGCCACAGAGCTGCTTCAGCTCCTTTGCCAATCCTTTAAGATCCGCCTCGCTGCCGGGAACGCCTGTCACGAGGCTCATCCCCTTTCCTTTGCGGCCCTTGGTCTCACGCATCACGCGCACGACCCCATCCTGCTTTACCGCAGGGGCGGATGAGGCGCCCTTCTTCTTCTTTTTACAGGTACACCCCTTGGCCGGCTTGCCGCAGCCAGGGCATACCCTGCCCGTCTCCGTGGAGTACACCAGACGGCTGTTGGAATCGTTGCTCATTGACGTCATCTCCCATGATCTCGTTATCCATCATCAACACGGCCTTGCCCATGGTTTTTTACATGTTTCACGTTGGGTTCATAGCATAAATCGACGCTTAGGGCTAAGGGCAGAAGGCAGAAGGCAGAAGGCAGAAGGCAGAAGGCAGAAGGCAGAAGGCAGAAGGCAGAAGGCAGAAGGCAGAAGGCAGAAGGCAGAAGGCAGAATATTAAACAAGTGACGATTGTCAACAAGAGTGTATCTCTTCTTATCCCATGGACAAAAGTTCTACCCTGAAAAAAGAAATCGGTCAGACCTCACGGACCTGACCGATGTCACAGGAAAAACATCGAAAGACAAGAGCATTCGCAAACCTGGATTCAAACTCATTAGAGCGTGTGACACTGTTTGTGCCAACCACCAGCCTTGGAAACCGCGGCGAACGCTATTGCACTTTGTCCTGAGGTACGAAGGAAAAAGTGCAATGGCAATCAGCTTTCGAGGTGGCTCACCTCGCCGCCGGAGGCATGATGTTTGTTTTACCTTATTCCTCGATCACGTTGTTGAGCCGCTGAGGGTTGTCGGTCATGATGCCATCCACCTTAAGCCAGTTCATCTGGCGTTTCATCTCGATCTCGGTATTCACGGTCCAGATATAGCACTTCATCCCGAGGATACGAATTTTGGACATGAGGACCTGAGTCATCATGGCGTTGGGGAGGCAGAGAACGTCAGCAGGCATTTCATAGTCAGGCTTCTGCATGATGGAAAGGGGGGTAAAGGTAAACTCCAGCACGCCGTCGGTTGTAAAAATGGTCTTGATGTCAAGGTCCATTGCGGCAGATTTTTCTTTGATAAGCTCCAGCGTGGACTGGTCGAAACCGCCAAGAATGATATGGTTTTCCAGGTTAAATTCTGCAATGAGAGCCAGGACCTTGTCCACGATCTCGCCCCCTTCCTGCTTGATTTCAAGCACCATGGGAATGAAATCCTCAGGCTCTGCATCCGCGGGTGCCATCAGCTCAAAGGCCTCCCGAAGGGTGGGGATCCTGTAGCCATTTCCTGCATCAAGGGCTTTGAGCTCTTTAAGGGTCTTATCGACAATGGCCCCGGACCCGTTGGTGCAACGATCCACGGTCTCGTCATGGGAGATCACCACGACCCCGTCTTTCGTCATATGGACGTCCGCCTCAAGGGTGTCGGCACCCACGGCAAGGGAGTTCTGATAGGCTTCGATGGTGTTCTCAGGCATCAGATCGCCACCGCCGCGATGGGCGATGTTTTTGAATCCAGTGTGGTGTTTCATAAAGTAGTTCGGGCGCTCCTTGGGACCGTCTGCGATGCGTTGCATCACATCTTCCCAATTGTTCACCACTGTATCCGGATGAATCCAGCCATACCCTTCGGTATCCAGAAGCCAGAAATCGGGCTCATAGTTGACCTGATAGGGAATGTAGAAAATGTCGTTGGCTATGGCGCCATAGCCATCCTGCCGTACGGTATCCCCCACCATGGCAAGGCACTTCGTGGCACCGTAAAGATGTTTCAGGGTCTTCAAGCACTCGGCCTTAAATTCAGGGCTGTGTGGGTAAGGAAGGTCCTCTTTCACAATAATGGGGATAGCCCGGGTATTGCCCTGTTCAAAATGATCAATCATCTGCTGCCGGCAAAGGTAACGGATCTCAGGGGACATGCCGGTGATGAGAACAAGGTCTTTGCCGGCCTCAAGGTGAGCATCCAGCTCTCCTTTCACCTTGTCATCAACATAGGGCCAGTCCCCCTTGGTGACATTAAGAAAATTGATCCAGTCTTGGATGGCATTTAAGCCCCCGGTGGCATGAACGGTGTTGTCATGATCGGCAAAGATGACCTGGGGGTTGGGGTTGTCCCCCTCACCCTCATCAGGGTATTCGGCAAGGACACGAACAATGCCTAAGGAATCCTCAACAAAAAGACTCGTGTCCAATGGGTGGGAAGCCCGTGCTTTCAGTTGCAAAACACCGGGATTCAGGAGGTTCTTTGCTACCAGGTAGCTCCCAAGGCCATCAAGGATAACTTTGCCATCCTCACCGGTGGTATATTCGCCACCGAGTGTAACCCACTCCGACCCTTCTGAGCTCCGAGCATAAAATTGTACTTTTGCGCCTTCGACTTTTTCAGCCAGCAAGAGCTTGGCAAAGGACTCGCTCTCCTTATCAGCCACCTTATAGACGATGGCATTAGGCAAAATTTCATTTGCCCCGGCCCCCTCACCGGTGACCCCATCAGAAACCACAATGATTGTGTTCTCAGGTGTCAGGTCCGAATCGCACCCCATGATGCCAAACGATACCAATATCAACAAGATGGCCAAAAAAACCTGTTTTACTCTCATCCCCTCTCTCCTTCGTTACGCGGTTAAAAGATCACACCCCACCGACCCCATATGTATGGTCGTTCTGTTAGAATCATGTCAGAATTTACAATTTATCATCGTTGATTATCACAAATAACGTTCATACGATCAAACACAATATCACTAACAGCTATTTTTTAACCTACAATTCCAAGTGGTTAACCACCTGGCACCACCCAGAAACGCCTAATTGAGCAAGTCGATACAAAACATTTGAGTAACGATTCAGTCCCTAAAAAGCAGCCTCCGAATCGAGTGTTTCCAGAGCTCATCTATAAAGGTCTGTTTATCTAACGTTTCAAACGTTTGATCCCCGGCAGGGCCGCCGTAGGCACAAGCTGAATAGTTACACATTTGACTGATTAAAGTGGTGGGTTTGATACAGAGGGATGGAGACGGGTTTCGGGTTAAGGCTCAGAGAAAAAAAACGTACGAGTCACACATGAATGCCGCTGTGATTTAACCTGAGGAACGAAGGTTAAAGCGCAGCGGCAACCCGCTTTCAAGGTGGCCCACCTTGCCGCCGGAGGCTCTCTTGTCTACACGTATGGCGTTACAAACCCTCAGGCGGAAAGGCGAGGACGTCATCGATGGTGTCGGTACCGCAAAAAAGCATCACAAGGCGATCCATGCCAAGGGCGATGCCGGCGGTGGGGGGCATCTGGGGTAGGTCTGCGAGGAATTTTTCAGGGATGGGCCAGGTGGATTTGCCAAGGCGCTCTCTCAAGGCCACTTCTTCTTCGAACCGCTGGCGCTGCTCCACGGCATCGGTGAGTTCGGTAAAGCCATTGGCCAGCTCCAGCCCTTCGACGTAGAGTTCAAAACGCTCGGCAACGGACGGGTCGGACTCCTTGCGCTTTGCAAGGGCCGCCATGGGCGTCGGGTAATCGCAGAGCAGCACAGGGGTGTCGCCGCAAAGGCGGGGCTCCACTTCAAGCCCCATCACCTCATCAAATCGATCATCGGCCAGGGCCTTCTCCATGGGAATTGAGCCATACAGGCCGTACGCCTCGTTGACCGTCAGCCGCTTCCACGGCCAGCCCAGGTGGATGGTCTTCCCCTTCACCTCAAGGGTCTCTCCCAGCCCAAGATCCCGGGCAATCCGAAGAAAAAGCCCCCGGCAATCCTCCATGAGGGATTCATAATCCGCATGGGGGGTGTACCACTCCAGAAGGGTCATCTCAGGAATGTGCTTTGCCCCCCGCTCCCCTTTTCGAAAGGCCTTGGTGATCTGAAAAATCGGGCCGGACCCTGCGGCCAGAAGCCGCTTCATGCAAAGCTCCGGTGAGGCCTGCAAATACCCGTTTCCTGCTTCCAGCGGGTCAATGTGCGCCTCGGGAATCGGTGCCGGCACGCACAGAGGCGTCTCCACCTCCAAATACCCCTTCTCCATAAAAAAACGACGAACCGAAGAAGTGATCGCGGCCCGCCGCCTGAGATTGTCTAAGTTGATCTTCATTATATAAATTCCAAATTTATAAAAATGGAAAAAAGCAGCCTCCGGCGGCGAGGTGAGCCACCTCGAAAGCTGATTGCGAATGCGATTTGTCCTTCGTTCCTCAGGTCAAATCGCATTCGCCTTCGGCTCGAGCTTCGACCGACTCCAACAGTGTCGGCATCTCGATCTCCATTACACGCTCCGAAGAATGTCCATAAAACAGTTCTGTTTCACACGTTAAATCCCATGGAAATAGCTCCGGCAACCAAAAAAACCTTTGTCACGTCCTAACCGAAGGCGTTGGCGGAGACACCCCATAGGACAGCCAGTTCGCCTGGTGCTCGCTGGATGCGCGGAGGGTGAAACAGATTATAGAGTTGTGGCATGCGCAGACCGTGATGGCAAGGCCACCAGGAATGAAATAAGCCTACATCAAGAAACAGATAAAAGTCTGTTGTCTTATGCCCGGGGCAACCGTGCGTCACCACCGACTGCACATGGAAAAGCCGCACCGGAATGAGATCCCGCAGCTACCGCGGTTGCACTTGTCGCCGAGGAACGAGGCAACAAGTGCAACCGCTATAAGCTTTCGAGGTGGCTCCACCTCGCCGCCGGAGGCCCTTCCCCCTACCCGTCGTAGAACTCCTGTTTGTCGAGGTCCTGCATGGTGCGGAGGGTATAGGGGCCGCCTTTGGCCTCATCGAACCACTGTTCGGCCCTGGAGCGGCAAGAGGGGCAGACGTCTTTTGGAATATGGACGCCAAAAAGGTGGTGTCCGGTATCGGACGAGGAGTCCACTTTGAGGGCGCCTTTGCAGTTCTGGCAGACGGTGACCTCGTCGATCTGCATTTCGTAGATCATGTCGGTGTCGTACATGATGTTGCGTCGCCTGCTGACAGACGTATGGTTTCCGACGAGCTTGGCGCGCAGGGTTTCTCGTTCGCGCCAGGTAGAGAGAACAGCCTGGCCCACCTGGCGTACCTGGCGGGTGACCTCTGCGGGTTGGGCGATGCGGGCGGCATCAAAGCCGGGCTCTTTGATGCCCGAGTAATCGATGCCTGCAAGGGCGAGGATAATGCCGGTGTTCACGTAGGGCAAGGCCCCTTCGATGGAGTAGCCCCCTTCGAGGACGGCGATGTCAGGGCTCAGCATCGTTGTAAGTTCAGCGTAACCCTGGGCCGAAAAGTTCATGTTGGTGAGGGGATCGGAGAAGTGGTTGTCCTGACCTGCGGAGTTGACAACAATCTCGGGCTGAAAATCCTCGAGGATGGGCATCACCACGTTTTCAATAATCCAGAGATACCCTTCGTCGGAGGTAAGGGGCGGCAGCGGAATGTTGACGGTGGTGCCCAGGGCATTGGGCCCGCCCAGCTCTTCGATAAACCCGGAGCCCGGGTAGAGGGTTCGGCCGTCCTGGTGAATCGAGATAAAGAGGGTATCCGGGTCGTGCCAGTAGATATCCTGGGTGCCGTCGCCATGATGGCAGTCGGTATCGACGATGGCCACACGGCGAACCCCGTGCTTTGCCCGCAGGTTTTCGATCATGATGGCTTCGATGTTGATATTGCAGAAGCCCCGGTTTCCGTGGACCACCCGCATGGCGTGGTGTCCCGGGGGACGCACCAGGGCAAACCCCTTCTCAACGGCACCGCTCATCACAGC
>Ga0209475_10004118_pt1 | contig 12748 bp, 15 predicted proteins | sample tdDd471_FD_187128 | JGI IMG/M metagenome (GOLD analysis project Ga0209475, IMG submission 187128) | Marine sediment microbial communities from the Atlantic coast under amendment with organic carbon and nitrate - tdDd47.1 (SPAdes)... | ecosystem: Environmental > Aquatic > Marine > Coastal >...
GCAAACAGCGCTGGGCGCCGCAACCGTAGCATCACATAGCGCTGACGACCTCGCCGCTTTGCGTAAACAGGTTACCTCGCCCGGCGGGACAACTGCGGCTGCATTGAGCACACTCGAAGAGGCCGGCATACGTGATATCTTTCGCAAGGCGCTAAGAGCGGCGCGAGATCGCTCCGTGGAACTTGGGCAAGCACACAAAGAAAGTTGAGCGCCCGGGCCGAGGTTACAGGCAGTTGAACAAGCTGAGGCAGATCCAGGCAAGTATGACAAACAAAATGAGAAAAGGAAGAGCCTGAAAATATGCAAAATGGTCTGGTCTATATCCTGCAATCCCTGATTGATCTGTACCTGATGGCATTCGTATTGCGTCTGGCTATGCAATGGGTTCGTGCAGATTTTCGTAACCCGATAGTACGGTTCGTACTGACCGTAACGAATCCGCTGGTACTGCCGTTGCGCAGTTTTGTGCCGCCACTCTACAAGATTGATACCGCGACACTAATAATTTTTATGTTGCTGCAGTTTGCGGCTACCAGCGTTCTGGCGCAACTTAGCTGCGCGGTCGGACCGGACCTGCTTACCCTGTTCGGCCTTTCTATTCTCCGCGGACTCAGACAGATACTGAATGTTTATTTCTACGTAATTTTTGGCCACGTCCTTATGAGCTGGATTGCCCAGGGCAACTACAATCCATCGCTGGCGATGATAGGCTCTATGCTCAAACAGCTTGCCCAACCGGTCCTGACACCGATACAGAAATACATTCCGCCTATAGGCGGTCTAGACCTTTCGCCACTGTTCCTGTTGCTCTTGCTCGGGGCGATCACACGCATGCTCTATAGCCCGGCGCAGCAACTAGCAGGGCAATTCCTGTGCCCATTAGGTGTAATACTCTGACGCACGATCGGCCTTTCAACTATTCGCTCTGCAGGTATGCAACAACTGCCTGACTAACAGCTTCAAGGTTCTCAGGGGTTGCCTCGCCCTGGAATAATTCAAGCAATTCCCCATCCGGTGTGACCAATACGATTGCAGGTTGGCCGTTCAGCGGGATACCAGGAGCTTCAGCAAAGCCTGCAAGATCCTTAGAGAAAATTGTGCCCGCCTGGCTAAGCGGCATTATGTCCGCATAGGACTTTGCCATGCCTCTGCGCACTAGACCTTTAATCAACCAGGGCACTTTCATTACCGAGAAATGGTAGCCCAGCACTTCGTCTGTCAATACACCCTGATCTGCGAGCTCCGCATACCACTCCTTCAATTCTTCGCCCTGCCATTCACCGTTTTCCTGATCAACGGCCATGGCCAACATGACAATATTCAGGGACTGACCCTTAAAATCATCAGGAAAAATGAATTCCTTATCATCGAGCGTTTCAGTTTCGATGCGCTGAAAAGAACCCAGCTCATTCGCATACACTGAAACATGGGAGCCCAACATGAGCAACGTTATAAACAGCCGCAGAAAACGAATGCACTTCATTCGCGCCGAACAAGGTAATTGCAAGTTAACTAGACTCAATGCACGAATCCTCTAAAATAGTTAATACTGTATATCCTTAACCATCAGTTCGGCGTCAACCGAAAAATGGATTAAAGGATGCGGGCAAATAGCTTCACGAGCAACCTCACTGTAGCCAAGTCGCTCGTATAACCGTTTTGCACCCTCATTCTGTTCGAACACAATCAGGCTCAGTTTGTTCAAATTTTTTTCTCGAGCCTGTTCCTCAGCCAGCCTCATGAACTGCGAACCCACGCCCTGGCCGCGAGCATCCGGGAAAAGCGCCACACCGCAAATGTAATAACTATCGTCTTCCTCAAGGATTGCGTATGGGGAAAGCACCGGATCATTCTCTACTTCCGTCGGGTCAACATGCATAGGGAAGGCCACGAGCATCCCCACTACTTTTCCAGCAACTTCAGCGACCGTGCAGTTCTGATAACTGAAACAGGTGTTCTCACGCTCGTAACGGGCGGCCCACATCAATGATGTCTTCACCATTCTCGGCGATTTGAGACCAAATGTAATCGGCTACACCGTCAGATGAAATCTGATAAAGCTGCGCGATGATCCCACAATCTGCTTTGCTTGCCGGACGGAACCAAACGCGACTGTCATTCACGCTACATCACCTCATGCTTTAACCGTATGACGTCGCTGTCTGACACATAAAGGAGGTCGGCCACTTTACGCACCAGGTAATCTTCATATTTGTCGAGTTTATTATCTGCATTGGCCACCTGCCAAAGCAAACGAATAACGTCAATTTTCTGTTCTGCATCAAGACTATTATGCAACGACCGGGTGAAATCAAACAGGCACACAGCCTTGTTGTTGGCGGCTCGGGCTTTGTTTAGCAATTCCAGCGACTCCGCAGCACTCAGATCATAATGGCGCGTCAGCAAATCGATAATCAGACTATGCTCATCATGGGTTTCATCAAAGTCAGCTCGTGCCATTTCCACCAGCAGCGATGCCAGCGCCAACTGTTGTCGGTCTTCCTGACTTTCGGCTTTTTCACTAAATGCCGTATCGCCCATTAAAATATTTTTTAACTTGCCGATCATTCTAACGCCTCGTGTAAAGTGATAGCTACATTATGCATTGTCATCAAGATGCGCCACCAACAATTCACGCAAAGGCACAAGGTGTCCGTGAAAAAAATGGTCTGCGCCTGACAAAACAATCAATTCCGGCCGAGGGTCCAGAGTTTCTGCCCACTCTATTACGTCACTACACGCAACCACATCGTCAGCATCACCCTGAACGATCAACCATGGCATAGCAGGAACCACTGCTAGTTCCCGGCCCAGTATACTAACCGCCGGGGCGATGCTTACTAGCCGGGCGGGAGCCAGCTGCGCGGCTGCTCGCGCAGACACCACTGCACCAAAGGAAAAGCCGGCCAGCCACAGCTCGGCTTTGGGCCAGCGCTGCCGTGCCCAGGCTGCCACATATTCCAGATCATCGAGCTCGCCCAGACCATCGCCATATTCACCGTCGCTGGCGCCAACGCCCCTGAAATTAAAACGCACAGCCAGAATACCCAAATCAGTCATGGCACGCGCGAGCGTATGCACAACCTTGTTCAGCATCGTGCCCTGATGTTGCGGGTGCGGGTGACACAAGACTGCAACCCGTCGGCCATCAAATGCCTCCGGTTGCTCCAGCAGTGCTTCCAGCTGACCTACTGGCCCGTTAATGGTTAAAGATTCTTTTGTTGGTGCTTTCGCCATAGCGGTCGCTGTTCTTGTCTGTTCGGATTAATAGCGGAGTATTACTATAATGCCAAAACGAATTAATGCCGCATGTTGATATTGAGAAATAAGAGCGAGCAAACCATGAAACTCACATCAGAAACTTTTACCCACAACGAAGCTATTCCGCAACGCTGTGCGTTTGCCGAGCAGGATCAGGAGCAGCACATCCGGCTTGCCGAAAACCGCAGTCCGCAATTGTCGTGGAGCGGTGTGCCCGTCGAAGCCAAATCACTAGTCCTCATATGCACGGACACCGATGTGCCTTCTTCGCTGGATGACTTCAATCAGGAGGGCCGCACAATACCGGCCACCCTGCCGCGCGTTGATTTTATCCACTGGGTGATGGTCGACATCCCGGCTCAGGACGGTTCCGTTGCTGAAAGCGAATGCTCTGACGGGGTGACACCAGGTGGCAAACACAATCTCTCTGGGCCAGCTGGCTCACGGCAGGGTATTAACGATTACACGGGGTTTTTCGCCGATGACGAAGATATGCGGGGAGATTACTTTGGCTATGAAGGCCCATGCCCTCCCTGGAACGATGCAATTGTTCATCGTTATCACTTCCGGCTCTACGCCATTGGTCTGGACCACTGTCCCGTAAAAGGCGCATTTACAGCTGCTGAGGTGCTTGCCGCTATCGAAGGGCACGTGCTGACCGAAGCAGAACTGGTTGGAACCTACAGCCTGAACCCGGATATAAACTGAACCCGAAAGGGTGCATAGCGTTCACATGAGAACGCATTAACCAAAAAAACCTGCGCTCGGCAGGTTTTTTTGGATTGTAGCTACTATTACTGAATTTCCAGCAGATCCACCTCAAACATCAGTGTTGCGTTCGGGGGAATCACACCACCAGCGCCGCGTTCGCCGTACGCCATTGCCGGCGGAATCACGAGTATGCGCTTGCCACCAATCTGCATGCCGGCAAAACCCTCATCCCAGCCCCGAATGACGCGTCCGGCACCCAGCGGGAACACGAATGGATCGCCACGATCAACCGAGCTGTCAAATTTTTCACCTTTATTTTCCGGCTGACTAGGGTCATAAAGCCAACCCGTATAATGCACAACAACCTGCTGGCCCGCATTAGCTGTCGCGCCCTCACCCTGCACTACATCTGTAATCTGCAATTCGGTAATTACTTCCATTTTATCTGCTGCACCTTCTGATGATTGAGTGGTATCGCTAACGTCCGCCAATGATTCTTCGGTTGCCGCGTCCTTTTGCCCGCATGATGTCACGGTTAAGGCGCCAAAAAGTAATGCTGCCGCAATTGAACGAGTCATTTCTACAGTTCCCTGCTTGGTCATTTTTCATCATCCTTTCCGGTTTTCGGACTGAAATCCAGTGACACCGAGTTAATGCAATACCGCATGCCCGTAGGCTGCGGACCGTCTGTAAATACATGGCCGAGGTGTGCGCCGCAGCCGGCACATACGACCTCATCCCTGATCATGCCGGCGCTCGTATCACGCCGCACTTCGATATTTTCGCCTGCCAATGGCAACCAGAAACTAGGCCAGCCGCTTCCCGAATCAAACTTGTGCTCGGAACTGAACAAATGCGCCCCGCAGCAGACACACCCATAGGTACCGTCTGCTTTTATGTCCACGTATTCCCCGGTAAAGGGTCGCTCAGTACCCTGCTCCTGGGTCACATGGTATTGCTCGGCCGTTAGCCGCTTGCGAAGCGCCGCTTCAGAGGTATCGCTTTTTGTTTTTTCATCGGACATGAAGCCGAATTGTAACCGCGATTCACCTGGCTCGCAGCCCAATTGTGCCAATACCAAAATGCACCTGAACCGGTCTAATCGCTCAAATCAATCAACAATCGGTTGAGGCGCTGCACAAACAAGCCCGGATCCGCTGGTTGCCGGCCCTCGGCAAGCGCCGCCTGGTCAAACAATACCCGCGCAAGATCACCGAAGCGCTGCTCGTTCTGCTCCGCCTCCAGACGCTTTACCAATGCATGTTCGGGGTTTATTTCGAATATTGGTTTCGAAACAGGCACCGACTGGCCGCTGGCTTCCATTATGCGCTGCATCTGCTTACCCATATCATAGTCATCGATCACGAGACAGGCAGGAGATTCGGTCAGTCGATTGGTAACGCGCACTTCCTTCACGTCGCCTTCGAGTTCGCCGGTTAGTCGCTCCAGAAAATCTTTGTGCTGGTCAGCTAATTCCTCTGCCGACTTTTCTTCATCACCCGCGATTTCACCCAGATCCAGCTCGCCACGCCCGACATCAGCAAATTGCTTACCGTCAAATTCACGCAGATGGCTGGTTACCCACTCATCTATAGGATCGGATAGCAGCAACACCTCGATGCCTTTCTTGCGAAATACTTCCAGATGCGGGCTGGCTTTTGCAGCATTGTGACTATCGGCACTAATGAAGTAGATCTTCTCCTGACCTTCCTGCATACGGGCAACGTAGTCGGCAAGCGATACAGTCTGTTCTGCTGCATCAGTATGCGACGTCGCAAAACGCAGTAAGCCAGCTATTTTGTCATGATTGGCTGAATCCTCGGCGACGCCTTCCTTGAGCACCTTGCCAAATTCATCCCAGAAAGCCTGGTATTTGTCGGCATCATCTTTAGCCAGCTTGCCAAGCATATCCAGGGCGCGCTTCGTCAAGGCAGACCTAATGGCCTCGACATGTGCATCCTGCTGCAGCAATTCGCGTGACACATTTAGTGACAGATCACCGGAATCCACGACACCGCGGATAAACCGCAGATACAGCGGTAGAAACTGATCGGCATCATCCATGATAAACACCCGCTGGACATAGAGCTTCAGCCCCTTGGGCGCCTCTCGGTTCCACATGTCAAACGGCGCTTTGGACGGCAGGTAAAGCAAACTAGTGTATTCGCGCTTACCCTCAACCTTGTTGTGGCTCCACAAAACCGCATCCTGGAAATCATGCGAGATATGCTTGTAAAACTCCTGGTACTCCTCATCGTTGATTTCCGTGCGCGGGCGTGTCCACAAGGCACGAGCGGCATTAACAGTTTCATAGACGGGTTGGTCGTCCTGCGCGGCCGGTTCGTCTTCACCGGCAGCAGGCATTTGCTGCTCAAGCATCTCGACCGGAAAGCCTATATGGTCGGAATAGCGACGTATCAGGTTTCGCAGACGGTGGGGATCAGCGAACTCCTTATCGTCCTCACGCAGATGCAGCACAACGGTAGTGCCGCGCTCAGGTCTTGCAACGGTCTCTACCGAAAACTCACCTTCCCCCGCAGAAGACCAGTGCACACCCTCTTTGGCGGACAGACCCGCGCGGCGCGTAAACAGATCGACGTTATCCGCCACGATAAATGATGAATAGAACCCCACGCCAAACTGACCAATGAGCGATGCATCCTTGCGGTCGTCACCCGTCATCTGCGCCAGAAATTCACCCGTACCAGACTTGGCAATCGTGCCCAGGTGGTCAATTACCTCGTCACGCGACATGCCGACGCCATTGTCGGTGATACTGACTGTGCCCGCCTCTGGATCAAAATCAACGCGGATCTCAAGATCCGGATTATCCTCCAGCAGCGACGCATCGGAAACAGCTTCGAAGCGCAGCTTGTCACATGCATCAGATGCATTGGAAATCAGTTCACGCAGAAATATTTCCTTGTTGCTGTACAGCGAGTGAATCATCAGGTGCAGCAGTTGCTTCACCTCGGTCTGGAATCCACGGGTTTCGGCTGCCGATTTCTTGCCGGCTTGCTGCGGAGATTTGCTGGTTGTTTGCTCTGTCATGATGCTTCAGTCCACCGCCCGCACGTCCGGGCAGATATTGTTGTAGGGAAAGCGGGCACACAGCCCGCCCGCCGCCGCTTTTCGGAGACGAGCAATGACAGATGGGGGTGGTATTCTGAATTTCAAGCCCGGAAGCCGAGCTCAAAGCCTTGGGGGATCCCAGGGGAATCTCAGGGCAGCTCAGGTCCCGGAACGGCGCTTCTGTGATGACCAGGCAACGTACAGACCTCGGTTTGGTGAGTCGCCAGCTGCCGCTGTGGCCTGCTCGTTGGCCAGGTGTTCGCCGTCGCCAGCATCGTTGTATGCGACTTCTATGGCCCCTGCCAGGACATCCGACTCCCGGTCAGCATGAAGATGCGATCGCACACTCTCCAGTGCTGTATTAATCCACTCGCGGCGGACAATCGTATCCTGATTGCTAAAAGGCACATCACTATTGTTATTTTTGTTCGACATAGTTGTTCCGAGTTAGTCCGTGTTAGTTGCTGTAAACAAATTTACCGGGCTGCAACGAGATTTGCTGTGAATATCGTCACATGCGATCTGTCAATTCTCTAATTCGAGAAAAGGTTCCGCTATTAAGTTACGCGGAACCAGTTATCTAGCAGATGACAACTTGTGACAAGAATTTCGAATGCTGCATACAACTTTCAACGGACAATAATATTTATTTTTCTGCCACACAGAACCCCGACAGGCATACCCAGATGGACACACCTGCCAAGGGAATCAGGCGAAATGGCTTTTAGTCGTCGGTTTCCCAATCGCGGCGGATTTTTTCCGCCCAACTGCGATATCCTTTGAAACTAAATAGTGCGGGGTCGGGCAGACTGCGGCGTTGCTCAGGTGCCTGCACCTTTGTCAGCCAGTTGCGATATGCATCCCAGCTGGTTACGTCGCGGCCATTCTGTTTCGCACCGGCGCGCTGAGTTACTTTTACAACTCCGGCACCGTTAGTACCACGCGATAGATTTTCTTCAGCCAAAAGGCTTGTGTATTTATTGTGTTTTAAATCGCTCATTGGTTTGTCCTTTGGTACAGTCAGGACAAAATATAGCGATTCCATTAGCTTGCCGCGTTGAACTGCGTCACAAGCAGAACCATTTAACATTCTTATTATTCAAAGGGTTATAGGTGTTTTTTTGGCCCACTTTTCAGGTTATTACACGATAACACGGCTCATAGGGTTTGCCTGGCAAACGCATACGACCCTGCTCTACAAAGGCACTTAACAGGCTATCCAGCCCGCGCATTATTGTTTTGTCACCGCGAATCTCGAAGGGGCCATGCTGCTTGATCGCCCGGACACCCTCATCACGAATGTTACCTGCTACGAGACCGGAGAAAGCACGACGCAAATTTGCTGCCAATGCATGTGGTTCCATATCACGTTCCAATAACAGACCCGCCATGGCCTCGTGAGTAGCCACAAAGGGCTTTTGAAACTCGGGCTCAATGGTGAGCTGCCAGTTAAAAAAGAATGCGTCCCGGCGCTCCTGTCGGAATGCCTGTGCAGCCTTGGCACCCAACCGAACTGCTCTGCCAACCTCTGCTGGATCATCTATTACTATGCGATACAGGGATCTGGCTTCGTCACCTATAGTGGCGCCAATAAATTCATCAATTTGCTGGAAGTACTCAGATGACGACCGCGGACCCGTCAGGATCAATGGCAACGGCACCCTGGCATTATCCGGATGTAACAGTATTCCCAGCAAGTACAGTAATTCCTCCAGCGTACCTACGCCTCCAGGGAAGACTACGACCCCATGAGCTATACGAAGGAATGCTTCCAGCCGCTTCTCCATATCCGGCAGAATCACCAGTTCGTTGACTATGGGGTTGGGTGGTTCCGCCGCGATTATCCCTGGCTCGGTCAACCCTATATAACGTCCGCTGCGAATGCGTTGCTTGGAATGACCTATGGTCGCGCCCTTCATCGGCCCTTTCATCGCGCCGGGTCCGCACCCGGTGCAGACATTCAGGCTGCGCAGCCCGAGCTCATAGCCGACTTCTTTCGTATATTCGTACTCGTCCCGCCCAATAGCGTGTCCACCCCAGCAAACAGCAATATCCCGTTCAGGACCGTAGTGCAGGACGCCAGCGTTACGCAGGATATCGAAGACCATATCCGTGATGGTCTCACCTGTTTCTGCCGCATAAATTTTGCGTGCAAGTACTTCGTTATCAATGAATACGATATCGCGCAGCACTGCAAACAGTAGTTCACGTATGCCCCGGATCATCTGTCCATCGACAAATGCGCTGGCGGGAGCATTTTTCAGCGCCAGAGTCACACCATGATCCTGCTGGACAATCCGCAGTTCAAAATCTGCGTGTTTGTCGAGCACCTCAAAAGCGCTGTCGGTCTCGCTACCCCAATTCAAAACTGCCAAAGCACAGCGTCTGAGAAGATCATGCAAACTACCGGTGCCGGTGCGACAAAGACGAGCTACCTCCTGACGCGATAGAACTTCGAGGCTGCCCTCAGGCATCACCTCAATCAGTAACTCATGTGAATTATTAGTTGATATAGACACGCTGCAAGTATGAACGGTCCGGCTAGAGTCGCCTGTGCGGGAATCCACACAACTGAATTTCAGTCAGGGAAGGATAGTGATTGGAGTATTTGCTGCCGTAAGTTGCCAGATATCCACCATCGCTGCATTGGACACAGCTATACAACCGTCAGTCCAGTCGAACTTCTTGTAATAGCTGGGCGAATTCTTCGGCTCGTCAGGCTGCCCGTGAATCATGATGTAGTTGCCGGGAGGCACGCCGATGGAATTAGCATGGCTGATATCATTCCTGTTCGGGTAAGAAATTTGGATCGCCATGAAAAAATCGGAATTGATACGACGCCGGGTCAACTGATAATCGCCCTCAGGGGTACGGAAATCGCCTTCCTGTATCTTGTGACCTTCGGGCACCAGTCCCAGCGCGATATCAAACGCCTGAAGGACATCGTCGCCGCTCATTAAATATAGCTTGCGTTCGGACTTTTTCACAATGACCTGATCGGCCAGCCCACTTTCGGCCCGCACCGCTTGCGAAAATGTGTTCATTACCAGAATGGCAATAAATAAACCGTGGGCTATTGAATTAATGCGGTTAGTCATCCTGAAAACCGAAATCAACTCGCGTCCGCAACAGCGTGGCGAACGGTGGCGCTGTAATCAACTCGCTCAATACGCGGAAAAACAATACGCATACCGGGCCTTACACGACTAAAATCCAGATCGGGATTATACTGTAACAATAACCACACCGGCACTTTGTATTGTCTTTGTGCCAGCAGCCAAAGAGACTCGCCTTCCTGTAGCTCATGCTCTGTCGTATCCGTAACCCGGTATCTTACAAAAAATGCATCCTGCATACCGCGATGGTGTGCGACGCGCTGTGCTGTAAATTCGGCTGCACTGACCTCGCTGAAATCGAGCTTCAGGCGCCGGCCAACAACAACGGGTTTGGCATAACTAAGTTGATTAATATCGCGCAGCCTTTGCGTCCGAACATTCAGCCAATCAGCATAATGCCCCAGAGTCTCAGCAGCCAGAATTTCAATCGTATTATCGTCAGCCACAGAATAATCACTCGGGTCCGCAAGGGAAGCGAGCGCTGCGACCTCGGCTTCAGCTTCGCTAACCGTGGCTGATTCTTCGGCATCGCTGACAACGGCTGATTCTTCAGTTGTTACCGCCGTCAGCTCAATATCAATCTCGGCAGGCTCGTCGGTGGCTGTTTCGGCACTAGTCGTAACATTTGCTGCAACAACTGCAGCGGTCGCTGCGGATTCCGCCGCGACCTCGACCGGTGCGGCAACAACTTCTGTTTCCGCTCGGGCTGAATCGCCTATAGCCGTTGCGACCTGGACTTCAGCAACGATTTCATCTGCTGCGGGCTCAGACGTTGTGTGAGCATCGACGGGAGCAAAGTATAAAACCTGGCCAATATAAATACGGTTTTTATCGGTAAGCTGATTCAGCTCCATCAGCTTTGCTTCGCTGATGCTTGCTCGTGATGCGATCAGGCTCAGACTATCGCCATTCTTCACCGTATAAGTTTCAGCATTTTCCGGAATGGATACGCCAGCAAACGGCAAGCGCAATGTCTGGCCTGCGCGAATGCGATGTTTGCTTTTTAGTCCGTTCAACGACGCCAGTTCGCGGGAACTTGTACCGTAACGTGCGGCAATCACAGACAGACTCTCGCCTCTGCGAACTTTGTGGTACATATCCGGTGTTTGTCTGGCAAAACGCTGCCCCGCCGGAATCCGGTCGAGTACTTCGCTCCTGGTGCTATCAACCAGTTGTTCAGGCACTCTCACCATATAGCCGCGCGGTACGTATTTGCTACCATCCCAGATTGGGTTGAGCAGTGCCGGGTTATAGACTTTGAGCGTTTCCTGCGAGATTCCCAGGGCCTCGCCAAGCGTCGCAACGGGCACGTAGCTTGGCAAAGCTATAACCAGATCGGCCCTGGGTTTATCCATTTGCACAGGGCCAAAATATTTTTCAGCATTTTCCTGCACCTCAAGTGCGGCAAGAAATGCGACATAGAAATTACGGGAAGCAAATCCAAATGTGCGACCACTGTATTCGCGATTGATAACCCCCATATCCTCAGTCTTCAAGGTTCTTACAGCCCGCCGCATACCCCCGACGCCATGATTGTAGGCAGTAATCGCCAATGGCCAGGATTTCAAAATTGAATAGTTATAGGCCAACAATTGCGCCGCGGCCTCGCTCGAGCGGAAGGGATCACGTCGTTCATCAATCACGTGATCAATTTCCATGAAACGCTGCCCGGTGGCCCGGGTAAACTGCCACAGCCCTGCCGCCCCAACATGCGAGCGCGCCTCGGGATTGAACGAAGACTCGACATGCGGCAGCGCCGCAAGCCCGGCGGGCACGCCCGCAGCCTTAAGCTGCTGCTCTATATAAGGTTTCCAGGCACCAGAACGTTTCAGACCAGCGAGGTACCGATCCGAAAGCCCCTGCTGGAAGCGGATGCGTTTTGCCGCCTGCCGAAAATCTTCATCTGACACATCGCCTGGCCACAGCGCCAGCACGCGCTGTTCTTCGCCATCCAGGCCTGTGCGAACTCCCGAAGCCAGTTTGTTCAGTATTTTGCGATAGCGCTCACGCGACAAATCCGCAATACGCCGGCGCCGAGTCGGACTCGCATTCTCAGGGATTTCCACCACCTCATAAACAACGCTTAGATAGCGGCTGTCGTGTAACAAAGCCTGATTGGAGTTAACTTCAGCAAAGATCCGGCGCCAGAAGGAAATATCCGGCTCAAGTGATGGCGGCCGCACAAAGGCTTCATCAGCCCAAACCACTGCCGGCACAAGCAGCACAAAGAGGGTGATGGTTTTCAGCCACCGGGCAATTTTTCGGTTATTCAATACCAACTCCGAATCCATTCGTTGCAGCGGAATAGCAAAGCCCGCAATTCGCAACCAGGCTTTCCTGGCTACATATAAGGTTTGTGATGCGACACCCAGAATACTCAGCGCGGCAACGAATCCAAGTGATGCGCTTCACATAAAGCAAAGCGAGATCGTCCGCACGGGTCGCTTCCAGTATTGCTCGCCAGCCATCCCTGCCGACGAATCAGGAGCAAATGTCACCCATTTAGCCAAATTCTTCAAGGTAGTCACCAAGTTGCGCCATTTAGCCGGACTCCGGGGATACCAAAAGCCCTGTGAACGCGCAACAGG
>Ga0209475_10004121_pt1 | contig 12734 bp, 8 predicted proteins | sample tdDd471_FD_187128 | JGI IMG/M metagenome (GOLD analysis project Ga0209475, IMG submission 187128) | Marine sediment microbial communities from the Atlantic coast under amendment with organic carbon and nitrate - tdDd47.1 (SPAdes)... | ecosystem: Environmental > Aquatic > Marine > Coastal >...
ATCTAAAAACCCACAAGTAGCTCCTCAAGGGCATGTCGAATATGTGAGGGGATTTCTTAGCCATCCTGGTTTGATACATTTATATGATACCACTAGTCAACTCTATAACAATATTTCGGATATAGAAGAAGAATTGGAACAAGCGATGCAGTTTTACCAATACTACTTCCCAATGTCTGAATTACCTCATTTCACCACTTTTATTTCGGAATATTCCATTGCGGCTTTTATCTATGGTGATCAGGCCTTAGCGATCGGGTTAGACTTCTTTTTAGGTGAAAAATACCCTTACTATAAGTATAATCCGCAAAATCCTAACTTTTCGGACTACATGGTAAGAACTTACAATAGAGACCATTTAGTTTCCAAAGCTATTCAACCACTCATAGAAGACCATGTAGGGCAGCCACCAGGAGAAAGGCTACTAGACTTAATGATCCACAACGGCAAAAAACTGTATATTCGCGATCTCCTATTACCCTACGCCCAGGATACCGTTTTGCTTGAGATGACACCAGTACAAGTACAGTGGTTGAAAGATAATGAGTTTAACCTGTGGTCCCATTTTGTCGGAAATGACTTACTTTATTCCAGTGAGTTCAGGAAAATTAGAAAATTGATCGACTACAGTCCTACTGGTCCTTCAGATATGCCTGAAGAAACACCAGGAAGGGCGGGCAACTGGATGGGCTTTCAAATTGTTAAACGTTATATGCAGCGGAATCCAAACACTAGCATTCAGTCATTGATTGATTTGCGAGATTCGCAACGTTTACTGGATGAGTCAAAATTCCGACCGAAGCGCTAAGGGATGAGTTTCACGCACCTTTGGTCCATTAGGTGAACCTCATTGCTAAGCTTAGAAATATCCTTTTTTTATTGTATTTTTAGTAGCCATCAAACCATAAAAGAAACCATATGAGAAAAAGAACTATACCCGTTGTAGACTTATCTAAATTCGTAGATGGAACAGCAGAGGAAAGAAAAGAATTTGTGGAGGAACTAGGAAATGCTTTTCATGAAATCGGTTTTGTCGGTGTCATCAACCATGGCATACCTCAGGAATTGATAGATAGGTTTTATGCAGAATCCAAAGGCTTCTTTGGGATGCCTGTTGCTATAAAGCGGAAATATGAAATAAAAAGCTTGGCCGGTCAACGGGGATATACCTCTTTCGGTACTGAGCATGCTAAGCAATCGGAAGTAGCAGATTTAAAAGAATTTTTCCAAATCGGCCAAGAAGTAGATGCGGATCACCCTAAAGCTGATCTCTATCCTTCTAATATCCATGTGAAGGAAGCGCCGTCCTTCACCCAAACAGGAATCGATCTTTATCGCGCTTTTGAAAAATCAGGTAGTGCTCTCTTGAAAGCTATCGCTATTCACCTCGAACTTGGGGAGGATTATTTTGATGAGAAAATTGAGGAAGGGAATAGTATCCTACGAGCAATTCATTATCCACCCATTACCGTGGCTCCCGAATCAGCCATTCGAGCGGAGCAACACGAGGACATCAATCTCATCACGCTGCTGGTCGGTGCATCGGCGGGCGGATTGCAGTTATTCAATATGGAAGAGGAATGGGTAGATATCACGCCCGAAGAAGATGAGATTGTGATAAATGTAGGCGATATGCTGCAGCGTTTGACCAATAATTACTTGAAGTCAACTACTCACCGGGTAGTTAATCCACCAGCCTCAGAATGGCATTTGCCACGCTTGTCTATTCCCTTTTTCTTACATCCGAAGGGGGATATGGACTTGACTTGTCTGGATAAATGTGTAGACGAGGCGCGCCCATTGGCGTACGAGCCCATCACTGCTGGGGAATATTTAGACGAACGATTAAGAGAAATAGGCTTGAAAAAGTAGGGTAAATCCTGCGAAATATCGTTATTGCTGTAGGATTAGTGTTTAAATCCTATAAATCTTCTGCTCAAGTAAAAATTGAGCAATCATTATGTGTTGAAGTTATTACCTTTGTAAATCATAAAATAACAGAAATATGAAAGCTTTATTGCTATTCAATTTTTTAGGCCCTGAGATGATCGTTGTGTTTTTTGCGATTCTTCTTTTATTCGGTGGAAAGAAAATTCCTGAGTTGATGAAAGGAATTGGTAAAGGAATTCGTGAGTTCAATACAGCAAGATCTACTATTGAAAGCGAATTGAAAGAAGGAATGAAGGATGCAGAACGAAAAAGTGAGAAAGAAAAAGAGAGTGTCTAATTTTAGCACATTATAACTAATAGACTACTTTTTTATGTACAGGACATCTTGGATTACATGCCCTCTGATCGTGCTATGTAATCAATGTTCTCTTTCTCTACCCATTTAAAGGGCATAAAAAAAGGAGTCATTCCACTTGCAGATTGTTGCTATTTAAGCATACCATCTGATCGGGAATGACTCCTTTGTTATATCTTACCTAGTGGTAAATTTTGGATTTATTTCTTTCTTCCAAAAAGGCCACCTAGCATTTTCATACCGATGTTCGCTACATCATCAACGATGCTTCCATCTCCATCACTATCTAGGAATTGAGTAACCAATCCCATCGTTGGGTTTTGTTGCTTTTGCTGCGTAACCGTACCCGTCAACAAGTTGGCCAATCCACCTACATCTAAGCCTTGCTGGCGCTTGGTTTGTCCGAGTGCGCCCATCAACATAGGTGCCAACATGGTCATCAAGTTTCCAGTTTTACCAGAATCCAAACCACTCAATTTACTTACCATATCGATCGCATTACCCTGACGATCACCTAGAATGTGCTTCAAGATTCCCGTGCCATTTACAGCGCGTGGATTTTGTTGCTCAATCTGAGTCGTTTGATTGGAAAAAATACCCATCAAGTCATTTAGCACACTTCCGTCATGATCGCGTTCTAATGCATTATTAAGTGCAGCAGCACCTTCTGGCTTTGAAGCATTTTTTGCTAAAGCACCAACCAATGTATTCATAATTCCTGCTGTTGCAGCAGCCGTTTGTTTTTTATCAGAGGCTCCGATCTGTTGTGTCAGTTGATCCAATACACCTTCAGAAATCTGACCCTGTAATAAGTCCATAATATCCATAATCGAACAATTTTTTTTAAATGAAGAATCTTGTGGGTTATACGCTAAAAGTAACAAACGGCATAGTCCACTCATTTACCTTTTACGCCTATATTCCAAATGTAGGCAAAAGATGGTGGAATGGCAATAATTGGTAATGTTTATAGGTATGACAGGTCAAATTGGGGTGATGAAAAGCAAAAAAAAATGTCCATTGAGAGCAGTAGTTGAAAACGCAGCGGCAGGGGCTTGTGCCCTTAAGCCTCCTCACCGCCGCTGATGGTTCAAACTACTCTCTCAATGGACAAAAGAAGATGGCCCATTCTAGGACCATCAGTTTTCAAATTGCCATTGGGGTTTTCAAATGGTTTATTTGGGGTTAACTTTGGTTTAAATAAATGAACTGCGAATTTCAATTAAGTACGGGGAACATTACGCTTACTCGTTTTCATTATTTGGTTCTTCGAGCTCATTTTCTATCGGGTTAGATCGATTTTGACCATATATCCTTAGCCACGTATTTGTTACATACTGGACAGATAAAGCCAACCTAACTTATTTATGTTCGTGTAATTCCTCCTAAAGTACTGTAGTTTTCTCCTAGCATTCTCTACAAGCTGTGCACATGCATAGATGGAGAATCAATCTGATTTTATTTGAATTGTAAAGTTTTGCTTCGCTAGGTAAGAAGGTTTAGTTATTAGTAAATTTAGGTGTATAGTTAACTACGAATTAGGAGTATTTGGAAATGTTAACTATTCAAAAGTCAGAAAAGAAACGTTACAGCTTCAGCCCTTATTGTAGAAAGAGGCAAAAAAAATCATTTTTTTAGATTTCTTTTCCTTCAAGCCCTCCTATGAATCGGTCAAGTGCTTATTTAGCATATGATCGCTCTTCTAATAGTGCGGAATAGAAAGCCTTATTTCAAGATAAGGGTCTTGGGCGGAGTCAGAAAAAATAACGAGCTTTGTCTCACAAACTAAAAGCGTACTATGAAATTTGTTTCAGAACAAGTAATTGATAGCATTACGGAGCAACTAGATGGTTCCCCTAATATTTATGAAGCAGCCATAGAAGAACTTCGGGAAGAGCAACCTGCTATATTGGCCTACTTGTTTAATGAAGAATTGAAAGTATTGACGTTAAAAGAAAAGGAATATCTACTCTATCTAATCTTGGTCATTTGGAAATCTATTGGAGTCGTGGCCGAGGAGTCGATTGGCAAAGTAAGTCCCGATGCTTTCACGCAGCGAGAAGAAGAGAATTGGAATATCATCGATAGTCAGAAAAAGAAACATTTTCGAGATAAACTGGATGTCTTTTTTGAGGGTTATCCACAAGAAGATCTTTTAGCTTTTGTTGAAGATGCCTTGGTAGAAGAGGAAGAGGATGACATGGTAACCAAAGAGGGACGAGAAGCGCTGTTCGTTATTCTGAAAACAGTACTGGATTGTTGGACTCAATATAAAGGTGACAAAAAAGCAACTAAGGGGTCTTGAAGTCCAGAACCATTTCATTCAATAAGAGCAGCGCTTAGACTTCAGAAGTTTCCTTAAGACTTGCTGGAGAAAACTTCTGAAGTCTTGGGCTGAGTTAAGCGATGACAAACATAAGCCCCTAACCCTTCGCCTCTTCTTCGGCCCTCAATTCCTTTCTTAGAATTTTGCCCACATTCGTTTTAGGCAAATCTTTTCGAAACTCCACAACTTTAGGTACTTTGTATCCCGTCATGTTTTCTCGGCAGTATTCAATCAATTCCTTTTCATTTAGGGATTTGTCTTTCTTCACCACAAATATCTTGACTACCTCTCCTGACTTTTCGTTGGGCACGCCAATAGCTGCTACTTCTAAAACCTTAGGGTGACTCGCTACTACCCCCTCCACTTCATTGGGGAATACATTGAAGCCAGAAACAAGGATCATATCCTTCTTACGATCAACTATCCGGAAGAAGCCATCCTCAGACATCGTACCAATATCACCCGTACACAGCCAACCATCCTGAATCGTTTCTGCCGTAGCATCGGGGCGATTATAATAGCCTTTCATCACCTGTGGCCCTTTCACTTGTATTTCGCCGACACCACCAGGGCCTTGAACCGCACCATTATCATCTACAATGCGTACATCTGTAGAAGGGATGGGAACACCGATAGTGCCCAACCTTCCGGTACCATCCAATGGATTAGTCGATACGACCGGAGAAGCTTCAGTCATGCCATAACCTTCAGACAGGAAACAGCCTGTAACCCTTTGCCATTCCTCGGCTACTGCCTTCTGCACCGCCATTCCTCCCCCGACACTCACTTTTAGGTTACTAAAGTCTAAAGCTTTGAAGGCTTTGTTATGCACTAAAGCATTGAATAAGGTATTCACCCCTGTCATCAAGGTAATCGGGTATTTTTTGAAGGTATCGACCAGGGAGCCTAAATCTCTAGGGTTGGTGATCAATACATTGTGTGTCCCTATACTAAAGAGTACCAGACAATTGACGGTAAAGGCGAAGATGTGGTATAAAGGCAGCGGACAAATAGCTACTTCCTCTTTCTCCCTTAAAAAAGGTTGCATCCAAGCTTGATTTTGCTGCATATTAGCGACCAAGTTTCGATTGGTCAGCATGGCGCCTTTCGCTACACCGGTAGTTCCCCCGGTATATTGTAATAGGATAACATCATCGGGACCTCCTTCATGTGTGGGTAAGGTAAACTTTTTCCCTTGCTTCAAGGCTTCCGAAAAACTCACTGTATTAGCAATTTCAAAATTAGGTACCATCCGTTTTACCTTCCGGACAACGAAGTCAACCATCGCGCCTTTTACAGCGCCCAACATTTCGCCAATAGAGGCCGTGATAACCGTCTTGATTTGCGTATCACCTAGTATTTTCTCCAGGTTCGCCGCAAACAGCTCAGAAATGACGACTGCTTTGACGCCAGCATCATTAAATTGATGGAGCATTTCACGTGGTGTATATAATGGATTCGTATTAACCACCACGACTCCTGCTCGCAAGGCCCCAAATAAGGCAATGGGATATTGCAAGAGGTTGGGCATCATCAAGGCAATTTTATCACCTGGTTCCAATCCGCGAGAATGCAAATAAGCCCCAAATTGTCGCGAATAAGTATCAATCTGCTGAAAGGTAAGAGATTTACCCCTACAGGAAAAAGCGGGTAGCGCACTATATTTTTTAAAGGTTTCTTCAAACATTTGCACTAATGTCGGATAACAATCCGCATCAATATTAGCGGGTACACCGCTAGGGTAATTCTTTAACCAAGGTCTTTCTTCGTTCATGATAGGGTACCTTATTTTATTAGTCCTCTGATTTTTGTGCTTGGGTTAGTTCTAGGCTATTCCCAAATCGTCATTGCAAATATGAGTGTCCTACTGGAGACCCTCGCCTAAAAATAAGAATTTTCATTATTATCAAGACTCCAGCCTTTGCAGAAAGTAACTTCAATTTTAGATTTAATTTTGTTTGGCCATCCCATATTTTAGATTTACCTTTGCGCGCTAAAACTTATTTTTTAACCCGTCGTTAAGTCGACACAAAAAGCATTCTTTCAATGCTAGATGAAAAAGATTTAGAAAATGATGCGCCCGAACAGGAAGCGCCTGAGGTACAGCCCGAAGAGGTTGTACAAGAAGAAACGCCTGTTGAAGCTGCGGCCGAAGAAGTCGTAGAAGAGGTAAAAGAAACAGCTGAAGAAGTTGTTGCTGAAGCTGAAACTGCAGTAGAAGAAGTTGCAGAAGCTGTCGCTGAAGAAACAACAGAAGCTGTAGAGGAAGTAAAAGAAGCAGCTGAAGAAGTTGTTGCTAAAGCTGAAACTGCAGTGGAAGAAGTGGTTGAAGCTGTCGCTGAAGAAGCAACAGAAGCCGTAGAGGAAGTGAAAGAGACCGTAGAAGCCGCCGCTAAAGAAGTAGCGGAAGCAAAAGAGGAGGCTGAAGAAACGGAAGAAGACATTCCGGCTCCAGTAATTACCATGTCTGCTGATAGCTATCCTGGTTTAACAGGAGATGCGCATGATGATTTTGACTGGTCGCTTACCAAAAGTCAAAGTTCTTCTTACTCTGATCAAGAGAAAAGCGATTACCTCAAGCAGTATGAGTCTACTTTAACGGCGGTACTAGAGAATGAAATAGTTACCGGTAAAGTTAGCAGCATCCAAGATGGGGATATCGTTTTGGATATCAATTACAAGTCGGATGGTTTGGTACCGATGTCGGAATTTCGCGATACGCCAGATTTGGGTGTCGGAGATACCGTTGAGGTATATGTAGAGCAGCAGGAGGATGCAAGAGGTCAATTGGTACTTTCTCGCCGTAAAGCTAAGTTGTTACGCGCTTGGGAGAACATCGTTGATTCTTACACCAATGGTACAATCATCGAAGGTACTGTAATCAGTAAGACAAAAGGTGGTTTGATCGCAGACTGTGGTGGATTGGAAACTTTCCTACCGGGTTCTCAGATCGATATCAAGCCTATTATTGATTATGATTCATATGTTGGAAAACGTATGGAATTCAAGGTGGTTAAAATTAATGAGGTAATCAAAAATGCAGTTGTATCTCACAAAGCACTTATCGAAAGTGATTTGGCAGAACAGCGCGAAGCGATTATCGCCAGCTTGGAGAAAGGACAAGTATTGGAAGGTTTGGTCAAAAACATTACCGACTTTGGGGCATTCCTCGACTTGGGTGGTGTAGATGGCTTACTTTACATTACCGATATCTCCTGGGGACGTATCAGTCACCCAAGCGAAGTATTGCAGCTTAACCAGAAAATCAATGTTGTTGTACTCGACTTTGACGAGAACAAGAAACGAATTTCTCTGGGTCTAAAGCAATTGCAACCACATCCATGGGAGGTATTAAACGCAGAAATCAAAGAGAGCTCTGTCGTTAAAGGTAAAGTAGTTAATATCGAAGACTACGGTGCTTTCCTAGAAATTCAGCCTGGTGTTGAAGGATTGGTACACGTTTCTGAGGTAACTTGGAGCAACCAGCCTATCAATGCTCGCGAATTTTTCAAATTAGGACAAGAATACGAAGCCAAAGTGGTAACTATTGATCGCGAAGACCGCAAAATGTCTTTAAGTATCAAACAATTGGCTGATGATCCATGGGATACGATCGAAGAACAATTCCCATTGAGCAGCCACCACAAAGGAGAGGTGAAAAACCTTACGCCTTATGGTGTATTCGTTGAATTGAAAGAAGGTATCGGTGGAATGGTACACATTTCTGATCTTTCTTGGACCAAGCGCTATTCTCATCCTTCTGAATTCACAAAAGTGGGTGAAGAAATTGATATCGTGATTCTAGACATCGACAAGTCCAACCGCAAGTTGTCACTAGGTCACAAGCAATTGGAAGAAAACCCATGGGATACGTTCGAAAATGTTTTCCCAGTCGGTTCTTACCACGAAGCTACTGTGTTGCGTAGAGATGATAGAGGCGCAATCGTACAACTTCCTTACGGTTTGGAGGCTTTCGCGCCGATCAAGCACGTGAAGAAAGAGGACGGTACACTAGCTGATCCAGAAGAAGTACTAACTGTTAAAGTCATTGAGTTTAACAGAGACGATAAACGAATTCTTGTTTCTCACTTGCGTTACTTGGATGATATCCGTCGTGAAGCTGATGAAACAGTGAAAAAAGAACGACAGGAGCAACGTCAACAAACACGTACTGCCGTTAAAAAACAGCAGTCAAGTATTGAGAAAAATACTCTAGGTGACCTTGACGCTTTCTCCGCATTGAGAGAACAATTGAAAGAAGAAGAAGGGGAAGACGGTAAATCTTAATCGTCTTCACTTAGATAGAAAAGCCTCAAGAGTCTCTCTTGGGGCTTTTCATATTTTTGGCCTTTTGTTGAGAACATGTTTAAATTCTAGTAATTGGTCTGCAAACGTCTTTTTTTACCACTCGGCAAGTGCCCCAATAAGAATAAACCCATAAGTTATGCCCATAAATGTAGAAATCAAAGCCCGCACCAAGGCGACCAAAACGATTAGAAGGTTACTTGAAAACGAACTCGCTCGCTATGTAGGATTAGATCACCAAATCGATACTTATTTCAAGGTCACACACGGTCGATTAAAACTACGGGAAGGAGAAATAGAAAATGCCCTGATCCACTATGCTCGCTCCAATCAGGCGGGGCCGAAAACCTCAGAGGTGCTTTTGTATCAATCTCCGACGAATTCTAGTTTAAAAGCCATTTTGAAGGCAGCACTGGATACGCTAGTCGTTGTGGACAAAATGCGAGAAATTTACTTCATCGATAATGTAAAGTTCCACTTAGATAAAGTAAAAGAGTTGGGTACTTTTGTAGAAATTGAAGCCATCGATCGGGATGGTAGTATTGGCGAGGAGGAATTGAGGAAACAATGTCAATATTATATTGAGCTTTTCCAAATCGAGGAAAAAGATTTGATTCCCAACTCTTATAGCGACCTTATACTCGCCACTCAGTAGATTAGATTTTATGAAAAACTATGCATCTAAACTTTTACTATTTGGAGAGCATATTGTCATCAAAGGGGCGAGGGCATTAGCCATCCCCTACCCTGCCTTCAGCGGCCGATGGTCCTTTGGCCCCAATGATCCAAAGTTGCAGCAAGCATTACCCGCCTTTTCAAGCTACCTACGCGATAAAAACATCAAAGGAGTTGACTTTGATTTAGCCGCTTTTGATCAGGATTTAGCCAATGGACTCTTTTTTGAATCGAATATTCCAGTAGGTTATGGTTTGGGAAGCTCTGGCGCCTTATGTGCGGCTGTTTATGATCGTTATGCCAAACAGCCAATCAAACGAGAGGATAGCGCTCACTTAGCCCAATTACAGGCTATTTTGGCGCAGATGGAGGGCTTTTTCCACGCCGCTAGCTCTGGTGTCGATCCACTTGTTTGTTATTTGGGCCATCCGATACTCTTACAGGGTGGACAAATGCCGAAAATCGTTCCATTTAACTATCCTACCACCGCCTCTCCCTTCTTCTTAATCGATACACATATTACTCGCCAAACGGGGCCTTTCGTGTCCCTATTTCTTCAGAAGTACAAGGAGCTCGATTTTCAAGCCAAAGTAGAACAAGACATTGTCCCAGCTAATGAAGCAGCTATTGATGCCCTTTTAGCTGGGAACGCAGTGGCACTTTGGTATGCTTTTCAGGCCATCAGTTCTTTTGAATACCGGCATTTTTTGGAAATGATCCCCACTGGCATTTTACCCTTATGGGAAGAGGGATTGACCAGGGGCGATTTTGCGTTGAAACTCTGTGGAGCTGGAGGGGGTGGCTTTATGCTTGGCTTAGCTAAAGACACAGCCGCGATGAATCGGCTATCCATTGCAAAAGCGATTAGCTTTTAAATAAGAGAACCCGAAACTAGCCAAAGTCGATGAGTTTGGCCAATTTCGGGGTTCCCGATTAAGTGTAAGCAGGAAATAGATGATCGCCCTATCTAGTACGCTGTAAAATAAATATCTACGCGTTTTGGCCGTGTCTTTTTACGCTACTCTTCGTCACATCCCCGTCTGGCCGCCGGACAGGCTCACCTTGGTAGCTAGGGCTATCAGGTTCCGGGCGTTCCTCGATTAGCATAAAAATCCAGCACCCAAAAGACGAACCTACTTATTTTACAAAGTACTAGGCCTTCTTCTACTGCATCATATCCATTCCGTCACTGTTTACCTTGTTGTTTTTTCGTTTGAACAATGATATGTCTGGCTTACCAAATCGGTAAGAAAGAGTTACTCGTGCTACCTGTGGATCCCGGTTGCCAAAGGTTTCTTGGATAAAGAGATCCGTTTCTGTATAGGTACCTCTTCTTCTTGTTTTGAGGATATCTCTTATGCTGACGGTGAGACTAAGCTTACGTTTGAATAGGCTTTTGCGAACAGAGACATCGACAAAATAGTTGTCTAATGAATACCCCTGTGCCGTGTTCGTCGATCCAAATCGATGCCCACCAAAACGGCTCCCTCCACTACTAGGCGTGAAAGCGGCTCGGCTACGGTATTCTCCCGATATTTGGAGCATGAATTCCTTCGGAAGCTGCATTTGCAAGTTTTCTTTGATGAACCAGCTAAATTGGTCAATAATCAAACCTGACTCTACATTCGAAGCATCCACCCGAGAGTTATAAGCATTGATATTGGAAGTTAATTCTATTTTCTTGCTCAGTGCATTTCTTAAAGTGAACTCTACTCCATAGGCCAAACTACTGTTGGAGTTGGTATAGCTAGTTACAATTACCTCTCGATTCAAAGCCGCATCAAATTCTGTGAACTGATAGCTCGTGATTAAATCAGTGGCTTCCTTATAGTAAGCTGATACCAAGAGATTATTTCCCTTATTGAATATGTTTTGATAAGTAAACTCCAATGAATTGGTGAATTCAGGTAGCAAATTGGCATTTCCTCGGCGAATATTCAAGGAGTCAGAAAAGTCGGTAAAAGGCATCAACTGGAAAAAATTGGGTCGATTGATGCGACGTGTATAAGACAATTGAATATTGTCTTCATCATTGAGTTTATGGGTAACAAATACACTAGGGAATAAACTCAATGGATAGTCATTTTCAAAAGTAACTTCATTATCAGGTAGTACACCCGTATAGGCACTACTCTCCGCTCGCAGTCCTACCAAGTATCCCCATTTTTCCGTTTGGTAACTTAAGGTCGCATAGGCCGCATACACCGCATCTTCGTAATTGTATACATCTGCAAAATTCGGTACTTGCACATAGCTATCAGAGATTGCATTGTACACAGAACTTGTGTTCTGGTTATTATTATCCCTAATGGATGCTCTTACCCCCGCTTCTAGCTTCACATTTTTAGTAAGTGGATCAACATAATCAGCTTGGATAGTCACAAACGAGGTCTTGCTATCACTTTCCTGTCGCTCTCGGCTTTCAAGGTTGCGACCAACAAACTCGGTCGTAAAATCACCGAAGCCGCCAAATGAAACTTGATTAAAGTTGATGTCAGCCGTCCACTCTTTGCCCTCCTTTGGAAATAAGTGCTTGAAGAGTACAGATCCACCTATATTCGTAAAACTGCGCTCATTAATCGTATTACGTATGGAGGTACTTTGGCCAGTTCTATCGGCAAACAAAGAATCGGTTGTAATTTTCAGGGTGTTTTCTGGATTAAAGTTACCTCTAGTGTAAGAACCCGAAATGGTCAGTGTATTTCGATTATCGACGAACCAATCGAAGCCACCTCGTAGATTGGTAAAGTAGCCATTCATATTATTCTTACTGTCTTGAAAAAGATTGGTTCGAGGATCACCAAAGAAATTCTGACGGTGCGTTTCACTCGTTCCCTTGCTGATTCGTTGATTCGCAAATGCACTTAGGAAAACATTCAACTTGCCCTCTCGCACATTTATATTACCTCCGCCATTTAGGGCTCCTCGCGTATCAAATCCTCCACGAACACTACCATTGTAGCCCAATCGTCGGTCTTTTTTCATCACAATATTCACAATCCCTGCTTGTCCACCCGACGCATCGTATTTGGCAGAGGGATTGGTAATGACTTCAACTGTTTCTATAGCATCTGCCGGAATCTGATCGAGGGTGAGTGTTGTGGGTCTACCATCAACAAAAAGTTGTGGAGAAGCATTGCGAAGCGTTAGATTGCCATCTAAATCCACGGAAAGAGAAGGGAC
>Ga0209475_10004123_pt1 | contig 12728 bp, 8 predicted proteins | sample tdDd471_FD_187128 | JGI IMG/M metagenome (GOLD analysis project Ga0209475, IMG submission 187128) | Marine sediment microbial communities from the Atlantic coast under amendment with organic carbon and nitrate - tdDd47.1 (SPAdes)... | ecosystem: Environmental > Aquatic > Marine > Coastal >...
AACCATGCCAAGATAGCCATATTCGTGCGCTTGACATGGTTGGGAATTTTTGTCAATGGGTTTCCATCAACCACATAAAAGTGCTCTAGGTTTTTCAATGCCCCAATTGCTATAGGTAGTTCTTCTAATTGATTGTTGTTAAGGTTCAAAGTGTTTAGATTTTTGAGTTCCCCAATCGAATTTGATATAGAGCGCAAGTTATTGTTAGAAAGTGTCAAACGATACAGTTGAGATAAACTATCCACCCAGTCAGGAATCACCGTCAGTTGATTGTCGTCAAGAATTAGTAACCATAGGTCTTGTAAATCGCTTAGACTATCCGGTAGTGTGCTTAGTTTATTTCCATTTAGGTAGAGTTCTTCAAGATTCCAGAGGTTACCTATCCAAGTCGGAACATGTTCAAGCAACAAGTTCATCACATCAAGCTTCTTGAGATTTAACAGTCTTTCTACCCAGAATGGGATTGACTCAAGGTTATTATTTGCAAGATTGAGTTCTTGCAATTTCTCAAGTTCTTGAATCGTGTTTGGTAATTCAACAAATCGGTTATTGTTGAGAGCTAAATGTGTCAGATTATTAAGGTATCCGATAGATTTTGGTAGACTTTTCAAAGCGTTATTGTTCAGGAAGAGTTTCGTGAGAGTAGTTAACAACCCTAATTCTGGCGGAATATATCTCAGATTTCTGTTGCCCAGCATTAAAGCAGCTGTCTTTGTTGACAGCATTATTTTTTCATATGCACTAAGATAATTCTTATCCAACACATCTTCAAGTAGAGGCGGATAATCATAATTTTCATACTCCCCTACAAAGAATTCTTCATATGAGGGCGGATACGTCCCATACGCATTGACAAGACGTAATTGATGTTGAAAATCTTGATTAGCTTGTTTGAGTTGTTCTATCGATATGATGAATATTACTTTCTTGGATTTTTTCATTATTATCATCTAAATCTGTATGAAGTGTCAATATAGCCTCCCCACCCTAGCTTTATTGCTTTTCCAGAAGGCAACAACTTCTGTGGTGTATAACCTACTAGAATGCCCTATATAGAACAATTAAGTTATGATCTTTTGCTAACTTTTCGCGACAAAAACGTGTATGCGATGGTTATGTGCTGTTTGTAGGCAAACAACCAATGATAATCCCACGCCGATTGAACTAGAAGTTAAATATCTCGGCTAATATTAGCGATGCTATTTTTAATATCAGAAGGTGAGAGTGATCTCGCCTTTTTATTAACTGTCATCTGGTTTTACAATTGAGGTTTATGGGCAATCTATTTTAAGTCAGTTGATCGATGCACGACTCAAGGGCGATTCCATCTCAAATAATTTGCCAGACGGTCACGATTTTATCGAGTCATGGGCTGCATCCGATTAAGTGGTTCTTCCGCTTAGTACGTAAATTAAAGAGAATAATGGATAGTAAAAAATCTAAAATTTCCCACGAAAGCACTTCATTTTCGACCCTCTATTCTTTGCGATGGAATCAATGACATTTTACTTTGTGACGCTTGCCAGCAGGATATTTGTTTGTTCTGGAATACCGATTTGGATAATCACGCATACTCTATTAAGATAAAGATACCCTCAATTTATGGAGATGATGTGATGAGACGTATACAGGGTTTGTTATTGATAGTCCGTGCCTTAACCCCGATTATCATTGTTCTGCTGATTGCAGGCTTAGCGTTGACCTTCGTACGGGATTTGAGTGCCAATCTAGCAGAACCAATACAGATGATTTCTGATGAAGTTGAAGTCGTCGAGACAGCCCTGACTGATGCTCAGGAAGACTTTTTGGCAGTCCAGACCACTGTTGGTAAACTGGTTGATGATCTCGAAAATTTCACAATACCGAATCCACTGGAAACACTCTCCACCGACCTAACCATCCCTTCGATTAGCATTCCCGATTTACCCTCCATCCCAATCCCGGACATCGATGTCGATTGGCGGACACGCTCCATTCGGTATCCTTCTGGACTAAGTTTCAGCTTTACATCAGGGCTTGATATTACATGGTCAAACTTTAGTGTCACCTATCCAACAAGTATTTCCGTCACAACCGAGGACTTTAACTTGGCAATTCCAGACATCCCATCCTTTAACGTCAATATCCCCGGTTTGGGATTGTTACGAACCGCCGTTGGCAACATCATCGACGAAGTGACCGATATTTTTGAGGTATTCGACCCAGCACTTACCGCGATTAACGACCTCACGGAGACCTTGCAGGTATTGCCTGATAGCGTGGATACGATTATTGGTGCGACACAAACAGCCGTTGGAACTGTCGGACATACCGTTGTCTATTGGAGCAATCTGATTCTTGTGGTGACAGGCATCATTCTATTGCTGGTATTGAACTATATTTTCTCTGGCATGTTGAAGGATTTGCAGGATGGTTGGGCAATGTTGTGGAGTCTGAGTTAGCCATTAAGAGTTGAAAGTGAAGGCGCATTTTAAACACCTTAAATGTGGGAAAACCCTATTGCAGGGTTTTCCCATGTTCCTATTAGAAATATTAAAAACTTAAATGAGCTTATGCGTTGTATGCTAATAGCTTAAAAGTAATCCTTTCCTAAAGAATCCTACCGCACGATTTTGCTAATTTGATGTCAAAGACCTAATCCTAAAGATAATTACGAGGATTAAAAGTTAAGATCTGTTATTTAGGAAATAAGGTCAAAAATAACCACTTGATTATTACAATTAGTACGAATGCCAATCTAAGATACATATTACACTCAAAATAGTGAGGTTTGTATCGAAGATAAAGAACCTTGCTTGAGAGATCAAAGTTAATAAGGATGCACATTTGCGATTTGGATCTGTTGGCAAAAAAATTAAAGCATTCTGAAGACCTTTATATTTCGATGCAGAAGGCATATTAGCTTATGAAATCGCCGATCTACTCGATATTTTATAAATCATTGACGCAAGAATCAGCGCCACGCTTTTCGATCCCTTAAATAGGTTTTCTCTGTTGTTTTCATTTACTATTTTTTCGTAATTTAGTGGAGGAGACAAATCAAACATGCGCCATATTTTGTGGACAGGAATGCTACTACTCCTAGCAATCATGGTTACGCTTGGGGTCGCTCAGGATGACACCGAATGCTGGCAACTTGTCGAGGTTCGTACCATTTGGCAGCGCTATGCTTCTGGTGAAATTTCAGAAATGACTGCTGATGAGGCTCATCGAGTTGCTTCATCTATATCACTAGATGACTCTTGGCAGTGGATCGAGTATCGTAATCCAAACTATACAGGTGGCAATGCCGCCGCAAGAGCTGGGTGGTCGCCACCACCACAGCGTTTTTGTTCAATGGACTCGTTTATGATTGAGTACACCATCGAAAACTTGGCGATAAATGATGGTGCAAACAATTACGCTGTCATCCATTGGGGACCGGAAAGTATCTATGGTCGGCGGGGGAGTGGCTTATATCTGGCTTACAACGAAGCCAGCGCTTCCAAACAACATGAAACAGTAATCGGAAATGGTCAATTATCACTTGATGATCCGGCAACTTGGCGGATGTATGTCGAAATCGGGGATTTGATCGCGCAGGTTTATTACCATTACCTGCCTGTGGGAGACCTCCCAGCAAGCGAGCCCCTTCTTTCCAGCGACAACGATTTCGCAGAGCCAATAGATGTCAATGCAGACTGCATCGAAATTGCAGCCCCACCGCCTGAGATCAATAGCAATGATCCCGTCATTATTAGTTGGATCTTGATCGATGCGACGCAAAATGCACTGGATTTACAACTACAACACGTCAACCACGAAGTTACACTCGATAGCCGCCCGCTTCAATTTCAAGATCCCACTATTGATACAGCACAGCGGTACGAATATACAATAGATGGTGTTATAGAAGAATTTTGGTTTGTAGATTGGCAAGTGCCGGTGGGTATGCTTGCGCCGGGTCAACATGAGGTAAAGCATCGTATGACTTGGGATACCGTCCTGATAGATGGCTTTGGAGATGAAATTGGACCAGGCACCTCTTTGGAAGAATGGGTAGCGCACTGTGTATTTACGGTTCAGGATAATGGGGAGCAATTAACCCCAACTTCACCCCACGATGATCAAACCGCAATAGACGCAGTTGTTCAAGAAATACTAAACCCCGCGCGAACAATCATCGACGCTTCAGAGTTAGCAACAATGGCTGCCGACCAACAAACTGTGCTTGACGAATTCGGCCCGCCGGATTCTTTTACACGGATGGTCATTCCTGATGCTGTCGGGAGATGGATGCAGTACGAATTATGGTCCTACTTTGATGCTTACACGACCTTCATATTCTTAGATGGCGTCTTCCAACGCAGTGAGTTCGTGGAACGTCCGGGTAACATAGAGCCGACACCTTATCTCCCCGCGCATTTCTTGTTAGGTATGCCTTTACAGGGCGTACAAGAAAAATTCCCTAATGGAACATGGATTCAACTAACAGAAATGGAAGGTTTCTTGGCAGATTATGGTGCTTCAGCGGAATTGTGGGCATCAGATCGGCTAATACTCGCATTTGTGGATAATCAACTGGTATTTGTTCAGGCGATGGCATTTGCCAACGAGGAAGGAATAGGATAAATGGAACCCGTTTCGATTACGATTGGTACAGTTGTCACTGGTATTCTGATATTTCTCACAGCGGTTGGTGCCACAATGGATATAGCGACAAGCACAGCACTTGATGAACAGGCCGCCCGTTACTATAGAATTTCTGATGCTTACGTGCGCGTCTTGGATGACCGACATGCGAATGGGCAGATCAATGACCGAGATTATGCTATTGAGATGGAACGAGCGCGTCTGATCAAGCAGGCTTACATCGATCAGGCGGACATTGTGTCTAATATGGCAAATGACAGAAGGGTCAACGCAGTATCGTCTGTAACTAAGGATGTCATCCTGAGCCTGAACCCCGGTGCACGAGCTGGCAGACTAATCGGACCAGCAACACAAGCAGGTGGACAGATCGTTGACATCGCACTTTCTGCCGATTCAACCGTAGATACTGCCAATAACCTGCTCAATAACTTCAACCCTGGCGCACCCATTGATGAAAATATGCGCGACCGAGTCGCTGCAATACTAGGTCTGTCGGAGGATGACCTAATTCAGGCGATGTTGGGCGCACGTCTGGGCAGGACTCGTACCCAATGGCTGAAGCTAAACGAGGTATATTGGGATAATCCAGCAGCACTCGATAAGGCTTTTGATAAAGTTTTGGTAGATATGGTGGCACGCGTTAACGAATATGACCCTTTATTGGTGGGGGAAGGTCGTCGCTTCTCCAATGATGAAGCGCTCAAAGCATATCTGAGGGCGGAAGTCGAGAACCTGCTACCCCCAACCGGTCTAATCCCAGCAGATGCCTTTGAGGAAATGCCCGACAACGGTGACGAACCGCCACCGGATGATGCCGTCCCGGATGACGCATTTGAAGATACGAACGACATAATAGATGAGCCACCGCCTGATGATGCTTTTGTAGATGATGAAGCATTCGGTCCCTTACCACTCACTCCAGACCTGACCTATCTTATGAATGATGTATTTTATGCCGACTACACCTGTCAGAGTTCTAGTGAGCAGGGAGTCATCCGCCTGGGCTGGAATGGTAGCAGCTTTACTTATAGTGAGCCTGGCGCGGAAAACGTGTTTGAAATACCTTTCGAGTACATGAGTAGTCCAGACATGTCTGTCGAACACGATGAATTCGTTTTTTCCAGCCTGATCTACCGTATGGGTGCACCTAGCCTTTGGTTACCTCTGGATGGCAGTGTATATAATATCCCTCAGGAGATTAAACAAGACACCCCCGGTCATTATGTGGGCTTTGTAAAGATCACAACCGAACTACGCCTACAGCCATCACAGGATGTACAAACTATTCTTGGGAAAGCAATTGAGACAACTCTCTACCAGGGCAGTTATACTGAAGACTTTGTTAACGATGATAGAGAAGGTAATGCTTTTGCAACCGGATATCAGCATATTGTAGATGTATATTCTTTCAGGGCATGGTATGACAACAGAACTGGATTGATCATGAAAACCCATCTCCATAAAGATAATACTGTTTGTGATGAGGAAGGCGATCACATTGGTGACTGCCCAAAAGAAGATCCTGTTTTAGATTTCCAATGCAAGCTTACATCTACCAGTATGCCAATCACAGAATAGACGATTACATCAGGAGAGAAAAGGTCGAGGGATAAGGTAAATTGGGCAATATGACTTATATTACGTTAGGAGGCTCTAACGGAGGCTCCTAATGCCTTGTTTAAAAAAGGGGTTAGAAATGAAGCCCCTGTTGATCTTATTATTCATAAGTTTGAAGAATTTACAAAATCCGCAAATGAACTCGATCCGTCTGTACTTGATTGAGTTATATATGAATGCAGAAGGTCACGTTATCATAACATTGCGTGACCCTACATTGCTGTGTTTTTCGCCAAAAATCACAGCGACGTTCTTGTGCTCCTGTTTGGACTTCTCATTCCACAGGAGTTTGGTCTCGCTACTAGGAATGTTCTATGACCTTCTGAATGATGAAAATATCATCCCTTTGGCTAACATTTCACCATCACATTTTGTTACTAATTAAGCAAAAATGGTCGTTTTGAGGGATACCTGTTATTTATATATCCGCGTTCTAATAGGTTAACTTATGAGGAGGTTTGTTCGTTCTGTTTTTGAGTATGTAATGAATACATAAAGAGGCTTTCCAATTAGGAAAACCTCAAATAATTTAATGTGTAACCACTAACCTGATTCTGTCACTGGATCATCCTCTTGTACAACTAGCAATTCATCATGGTTAATATTTCGGAACGTCGTCAGGAAGGATGAGCGTACCAGAACATAATAGTCCTGATTGTCGGCTTTGATGACATACTCGTCATTATCCAGAGAGTTCCCGATGGTCAGAGTATAATTTTGCTCTATCATTTCGGATTCTTCATCTTCCGCCGTCTCTTCTCCTTCATCGACATCTTTGTCGGAATTATCGGCTTCTGGGCCGGTATCCTCAGTTTCGGCGGGTTCTTCGTAAAATACCTGAATCGTAATTTCAGGATCGTCAATGCCATAGTCATCTTGTACTTCAAGTCCAAGCGGTTGTGTCATGCGAACGTTGGTTGCATTCCGCAGTAAACTCGACATCTTTGATGTATCAAATTCTTCATCTTCACCCAGTCCGAGATATGTCCAGTCGATTTCATCGCGTACAAATTCATATGTACCACTAGCATTGGTGAGAATCAAGCGTGTAACAGCATCTTGCTCGATGTCAATATACACGCTGTCAATCCATGACGAAACCTGAGTCTGAATCTCCCATGAATTTAAGCCACTTGTCAGATAAACGTTGTTATCTCCAACTCGACGGGTATGGGTTGTATCAACACCACCACTGGTACCAAACAAGATTTCTTCATTTCCATCGTTTGTGACAAGAGTCAATTTGCGACGAAAATTATTCTCCTCGACTTCAAGGCGAGCATGGCTGGTCGGATTCGTTGCAATCAAGCGATTTGTCTTAAACTCCCCGACATTGTTCAGAACATCTTCGACTTTTGTACCATTCACAGGGAAATCATCTGCTGAGGGCAAAATCCAGCCATCATCTTTGAGTGCAAGCTGAATCTCCTTACCGAGATCGTCTTCAATAATCACTTCTATGATGCGCTCACTAGAAAAGTTGGCAAGCAATGGGTCATCCGAGACAACTGACGTTGAGTTCGAAGTCAGGGCGAGTCCTCCCCCAACGATCATCTGAACGACCAGTAGCACAATTAGAATGATATTGGTTCGATTTAACATTAGTCATCTCCTTTCAAGTTATCCATAGGAGGCGTATCAAGTTTGCTGGGTGCAATCAATTCCATCGGTTTTTCAGCACGTTTCTGGAGTTGCCAGACTACTCCGATGGCGATCAGACCAATAAGGGCAATCGCATAGTTCAGAATCACCCATTGATTTTGTTGGGCATCGCTGATTGGAGGCAAGATACGTGTCACATTACCCCGACTGCGAATCGATGCCAGTGAAACATCTTCAGTAAACCAGTCAATTGCATTCGCAATCATTTGGATATTACTGGCGAAACGATCACCACTGAAGTTACGCGAAATCTGATAAACGTTATCATTCACAAATTCGGAACTCCCGAGAACAATCAAACTAGTATCGGATGGTGATTGTTCAATAAGACCAATAGTATCGGATTGTTCTTCAGAGGTCTCTGTATCTGTTATTTCGGCATTTTCTTCTGCGTCAATTTCAAATGGAGACGGTTTATCCACGAAGTAACTATCAAATACCCCTTGAACAGCAATCGCTAGATCATAAGACTGACGCTCATCGCTTGACATAAAACCAAGCTCTGGATAAAGATCAAAATCAGGGTTGATCGCCGTGGTTGTGGTCGTCCAGGCATTCTCGCTTGAACGTAGCAGGGTTGTTACAGTTGTATCTTCTAGAACAGATTCATCGACTTCAATTGGTGATGTCCAGTTCATGGTCACGAATGGTAAACGATTTACTATAGTACTATCAGCATCCATACCATCTGGTCGTATATCTACGAAATACGGATAATCGATTGCTTGTAGCTCATTGACCAGTAATCCACCCACATCCCGTTGAGTTTGAACGGGGAAGGGTGCGTTTTGCGTATCCATCACTAAACTGTCTTCAATAATGATACCGTGATGTTTGAGCATCTCTTCAATACCATTGTCGTTAGGTTGAAGCAAAAGTGTACCCTGCGTTGGTTCAATACCCATACGATAGTGTCCACCAGCAATAATCACCGAACCACCCCGCATCATATACTGGTCGATGGCATAAAGTTCAAGATCACTCATATTGTGTGGGGCAATCACGATCAATACATCAATGCCACTAGGAATATGTCCATCATTTAGATTGATTCGCTGTACTTCGTAGGTTTCACTTAGTGTGTCCTCTAGGATGCCATATTGTTGCAAATTCGGCAGTTGTTGCGGTTGACCGAATTGGTTAGGTAGTTGCTCTGGTTGTGGGACCCAAATACCAACGACCTTCAAGAATCCTGAAGATGATCGTTTCAGGGTCGATTCAATCGCATTACGGATTTCAGCCTGGCTTAACTCACCGGATGGGAAAACAACTTGAACTTTGTCACCAGCTTCAATAACGAGGTGCAAGTAGAACGTTTCAGTCGCAAAGAAGCTAGTTGCAACTGGTTGAATCTGATACTGATCAAATAATTCTTGTTCAGTAATAGGTAAATCTTCTGCTGACATGTCCACGACATTGAAAGATATCTTATTCGGGAATTTCTCAGCGATTTCGTTGCTGACGGATTGAAGGGTATCACTGGCTTCAATCATAAATTCTGGTAACGTTGCTGATGAGAAATAAAGTGTCATTTGTGCTGGATCTGTCAGTGATTCGAGAACTGCTTCTAAGCTCTGGAAGCCAAATACAACCCGCTGAATGCTACTCGTCAGGTCAAACTCGAGATTTCGAAGTTCAACATCAATGCCTGTACCGCGATCAACTACTTCAATCAGATCGGAAAAGTTTAAGGTCGTGGTCTGGTCACCGTAACCAATAAGTAAGTCGAAGTAAACATTCACAAGGGACACACCACCCCGATCATTGATCTGCAATGGTGTGGGTCGTATGCCATATACTTGATTGGCTTCACGTTCCATTTCGGGATCAGAAATGGGATCCACGAACTCTAATGACATCATGTTATTAGATACCACTTCATACTCGCGTAGGGTATCTTTGATGTGAGGGACTAGCGGTGAAAGTAAGGGATGACTAGTTTCACTGAAGTAACCCCGAATCCAGAGTGGTTCTTGCAGATTTGCCATCAGATCAGTCGTCACATCGGATAGACTATATTCTTGATATTGTGTCAAGTCAAGACGTGCTGCGCTGGCAGGAGCAATCACAAAGTTAAACGCGAGTAGGTTAACTGTAATTAATGTCACTGTCAGAACTGTGTTGCGACGATAGGATTGAAGTTGGGAGCCTGTGCTCCAGCGCTTACTATCCAGAGATAGCATATTCAAGCCAAGGAAGGCAAAGGTGATCGACAAATAATAGACTAAATCGCGGAAATCAATGACTCCTCGCTCGATACTTTCAAAACGACTGCTGGTTCCAAACGAGCGCAAAATGTTACCGGCGGTTGCACCGACTAAGTCAGTCATAGCAGTAGAACCAATTGCTTGGAACAATCCACAAACAATTGCTGTACCGATAAGTGCTACCAGTTGATTACTTGTACGTGACGAGATAAAGAGACCTATAGCAATATAAGTTGATGCCATCAGCAATGAAGCCAGATAGCCTCCAATGACTGGCCCCCAATCGAGGTTACCAAGAGAAGATACAGTAATCGGCAAAAATAGGGTCAAAAGTAAAGCGATAGATACAAGTATCAAAACAGACAAAAACTTGCCAATCACCAATTGCAACATACGAATCGGCATCGTCAGCAAGACTTGTAGGTTACCGCTTTCTTCCTCACGACTCCATTGGTGCATCGTCAATGCAGAGACGAGGAAAATCATCAACAGGGGCATCCATTCAAATAGAGCGCGCACATCAGCAATACCGCGCGCAAAGAAGGAATCTACCCAGAAAAAAACAAATAGTGTCAAAACCAGAAAGACACCGACAAAAATCAATGCCATTGGCGAGCCAAAATATAGATTCAACTCTTTACGGGTAATTGCAAATATCTTGTTCATAGTGTCTCATCTCCTATGCTGACATTGCTAATTGGTTGAAGAAAGACTCTAGTGTGACGATATCCCGTCGAATTTCGCGGACAGCCCAATCGTTGTCACGAGCAATATTATAGATCGTTGGAGTGATGTCATCTTTGCTGGTAATGCGATAAGCAGGATAATCATCATTTGAGCGGTAGCTCTGAATATTTGTTATCGCATCAATGTTACTTAGCAATTCCTTGACATTGTCTTTGGCTTCCTGAAGTATCAGAATAGCATCGTTGCTCATGCTAAGGTCACGTAAGTGTTGGTCTGCTCGTACTTCACCATTAATGATGATAATCACCCGATCACAAATCGCTTCTACTTCTGACAGAATATGTGATGAGAAGAGGATTGTACTTTCTTGTGCTAGTCGTTTAATCAAATGTCGAATTTCGATGATTTGGGTTGGGTCAAGTCCAACCGTTGGCTCATCCAGAATCAAGAATTTTGGTTTATGCAAAATTGCCTGCGCCAATCCCACACGCTGACGTAGCCCCTTACTCAAGGATGCAATTGGACGAGTTAGGTAATTTTGTATTCCGGTGGCATAAATTGCACTCGAGAGCAATTCTAACCGCTGTGAACGTGGGATATCCCGCAACTCTGCCATCATATTTAGATATGATTGTACGGATAATTCGGGATACAATGGTGTATTTTCGGACAGATAACCAATTTTAGATTGTACAGTATGTGTTTCTGATAGAACATTGTGTCCATCAATCTCGACTTGTCCATCGTCAGGATGCAAGAAGCCTGTCATGATTTTGATTGTAGTTGATTTGCCCGCGCCATTTGGTCCGAGTAATCCCACGATTTCCCCGGGTTGAATATCGAAACTAATATCGCGTAAGGCTTCAATTGCCCCATATTTTTTAGTGATTTGGTCAACTCGTATCATAGATATTCTCCTTCCTACAGTGACATAAAGAATTAGGAATCGCCTCTAGACGACTCCTATAGAGAGATCTTCAGTTAGCTTGTTATTCAACAAGCATATCGAAACTTGAAATTGCATTCGGATTTATTAGAAGAGGGCTTTCATCCAACCTTGTTTGTTCTGCCTTTAAACGATCCAGCATGGAGATGAGATCGAACAGTGGGTGATGAGATTGCTTGGTCATTGTTTCATCTAATGGTGCAGGGAGTAGCGGTTCAGTGTGTAAATTTGATGGACTCATCAATTCATTATCAATTGAATGAGTTTGGTCGAGTTCTAGGCTACTTAGATAATCCTTAAATTTGTCGATATGTGATTGTATTTCATCCATCAGAGTAATATCTTCTTTGATTATGTTAGCTTGAATGGAACTCAGCCAGTCACTGAAGCTTGGCCCATAATCTGTAGCTCCTGTTTGTGCAAATACCCTTGTTGAGAGAGTGAAAGACAAAATACTAATAACGAATAGATTGACAATCATGTTGCGATTCATCTTTTCCTCCTTTAATCATAACCGTTCAACATACTGTCGAGCTCATATGAGCATAGGAAGACCTGCTAAAGAAAAACCACAGGTGCTATTAAGAATTTTCGATATATATGATAAAAATGCTATATAAGATTTTTATCAGACAAGATAAGAAATTTATTAATCTACTAGACGACTCTTACCACAATATTTAAATATAAGCCTGACCTCTCAAATTGATTGCAATGATCGACGTTACTTAAGCATTTTAAGACTGGGTTGGGATTTTCTTGAATGACGATTAGCACTCAATGACCTGACAAACTATGTAAGCGTTGACCATCCCGACCAATGATAGTCCTACATCGCTTGAGGTGGAAGCCAAACATATCGGCTAATTGTTGAAATTAAATTCAACAAAAATTAGGTGAGAGCAATCTCACCTTTTTCTATCATCCATCAAATATATGCTCCTATTAGGCTATATTTCTGTGCTCCTATTGGGTTA
>Ga0209475_10004124_pt1 | contig 12726 bp, 5 predicted proteins | sample tdDd471_FD_187128 | JGI IMG/M metagenome (GOLD analysis project Ga0209475, IMG submission 187128) | Marine sediment microbial communities from the Atlantic coast under amendment with organic carbon and nitrate - tdDd47.1 (SPAdes)... | ecosystem: Environmental > Aquatic > Marine > Coastal >...
ATAATTAATGTTGAGAACGAAAAACTCAATTGGTGCTTGTTCTTATCTACTTAGCACAGTGGCCTCTTTTTAAATCGATTTTGTTTTAGAATTTAGTTTTAGTAAGACCGGGAAGCTGAGAACTTGTTCGAAGATCACCCGGCCGCACTTAAACTAAAGCTAAATAAGAGAGCGATTTAAAAAATAGCCTTGATTTTCTTTGCTTACTTTCTTTCAATAAGGAAAGCAAAGTAAGTCGGGTTTGGGCGAAGCGCCAATAGGGATAAATCACAAATATTAAGTGAACGATCTCTTTTACCGGACAATAATGAATAATAACCTTCTATGCTGTAATAAATAAATTTGGATTACAATATAAAAGGTTAATAGTTATCGAGGAGGTGTAACACCTTCTAAGTTTTATTAAAAGGACGAAGTTGAACCATTTGTTACCCTTATTGGAATCATTTGTGTCGGTTTTAATGGGAGCTTTATGATAATTTTATCGCTGCTCTTAGAGCTTTTAATTTCTTATTAATAAGACTGCCAAACACATGAAACAAAAATCTATTCTTTTACTAACGCTCATCATTCTATTGAATAGTGGCATTGCTAATTGTAAAAATAAACAAGCACAAAAACCCAATGTGCTCTTTTTTCTAATTGATGACATGGGGTGGATGGATGTTGGCTATAACGGCTCCAAGGTATATGATACACCCAATATCGACCGTTTGGCCAAAGAGGCGACAGAGTTTACCAATGCCTATGTGACACACCCACGCTGTGTGCCTTCACGTTATTCTATCCAAACAGGTAAGTATCCGGCCCGCATAAAACGACCAGGGCCAGGTAAAATGAAGCTTTCTGAATATACCATCGCTGAGGCTTTTAAAAAGGGTGGATACGCCACTTTTTTTACTGGTAAATGGCATTTGGCCATGCGCGGTGATAGTTATCCATTGGCGCAAGGTTATGATGTTAACATTGGTGGTGGCGATGCAGGCGCGCCAATCTCCTATTTTCATCCTTACAACGAACCGCCACATCACCAATTTAAAGATGAAATACCTCACTTGGATGAGGGAGAAGAAGGCGAATATTTAACAGATCGCCTTACGGATGAAACCATAAAATTTTTAGAGGGACATGTTAAAAGTACACCTGAGAAACCATTTTTTGCGTTTGTGTCGCATTATGCTGTTCATGAGCCTTTAGAGGCTAAGCCAGAGGATGTGAAGCGTTATAAAAAGAAGATTGCCGCCACCAAATTTGATGTGCCAAATAAGGTGGCAGAAAGTAATGGTTTTACCAAAATGCGGCAAGATAATCCTGAATATGCTGGCATGGTGCACAGTGTTGATGAAAGCTTGGGGCGTATATTAAAAACCTTAAAGAAACTAAAGGTGGATGATAACACTATCGTACTTGTGTTTTCTGATAATGGTGGGCTCTCCAATACGGGTACTGAAGATCGTATTTTAGCCACTTCCAACTATCCATTGCGTGCCGGAAAAGGGCATTTGTATGAAGGAGGTGTTCGAGTGCCGTTAATTATTAAAGGTGTTCAGCAAGCTCAATATAAAGGCTTATGTGATGCGGTGGTAACAGGCGCCGATTTATATCCCACTTTGCTTGATATGGCTGGTTTAAAATCAGAGCCTCAACAGCATGTTGATGGTCTTAGTTTTGTGAAGGATATGAAGGGTGAAAGGAACCATCAAATAAGTGATCGACCAATCTTTTGGCATAACTCAGTTGCACGACCAACACGCACTGGTGACTACTACAGCACGGCTGTGCGCAAAGGCCGTTATAAATTGATTGATTTTTACGAGCAGAACCGTGTTGAATTGTATAACCTGGATAAGGATATGGAAGAACAGCATGATATTGCTGAACAGGAACCTGAAAAAGCTAAAGAACTGAAGCAACTAATTGTTGAATGGCGTAATGATGTCAATGCGCATTTCAAATCAAAAAAGAATAAGAGTAAATGGGAGTAAGTTCCTTTAAATCCACATGCTAAGATAAAATTATCCTTATGAATAATCCAACTTTGAATCGCTTTCTAGTATTAGCTCTATTGCTTATCGTTTCCACCTCTGTTTTTGGACAGGCAAAAAATGTTCTCTTTATCGCCATCGATGATTTAAAACCCATTGGTGGACTGTACGATATGCCAGCCATTAAAACACCGCATATGGATCAGTTAGCAGCAACAGGTTTTGTATTTAAAAATAACCATTGTCAAGAGGCTGTTTGTGCTCCAACGCGCGTCAGCTTACTAACGGGCAGGCGACCCGATTACACGCGTGTGTGGGATTTAAAAACGATGTTTCGTGATATACATCCTGATATAGTAACGATGCCACAATATTTTAAGCAAAAAGGCTATCAAACAGCTGCAGTTGGTAAAGTGTTTGATGCCCGTTCAGTGGATAAGGGGCATGATGCTGTATCGTGGAGCATCCCTTACCAAGAGACCACAGGGAGCAATGTGAAAGGCGGTGGATACATGCTCGAAACTAGGCGCGTATCAACCGAGTGTGCCGATGTACCCGATAGTACTACCATGGATGGAAGAGTGCTTCAAAAAGGAAAAGCATTAATGGATGAAATGGCGGCGCAAGAAGAACCATTTTTTTTGGCTGTAGGTTTTTACAAACCTCACTTGCCATTTGCAGCCCCCAAAAAATATTGGGATTTATACCAGCGTGAGGATATTCAATTGCCCGCCTATCAGAAGAAACCTGCAGGAGCTCCTGCCTATGCAAGTCAGCCAGGATGGGAAGTGCGCTCGCAATACGATGATGTGCCAAAGGATTTTAGTACACCAATAGCCATTGAGAAGCAGAAAGAGTTAATTCATGGTTACTATGCCTGTGTCTCTTTTATCGACAAACAGATAGGCGATTTGGTGGCTTACCTTGATGAAAAAGGCTTACGCGAAAATACACTCATTGTGTTGTGGGGTGATCACGGATGGCATTTAGGTGACCATGATATGTGGTGTAAGCATACCAATTACGAGCAGGCCACCCGTTCTCCATTAGTTATCTCTCTTGGGAATCAATATATAGGAACAAGTAATTCGCCCAGTGAGTTTGTTGATGTATTTCCTACCGTATGCCAGGCTGTTGGTGTAGATGTGCCTAATGATCTGGAAGGTGTGAGTCTGATGCCTGTGCTGACGAACCAACAAAAAGAAATAAAAGAGTTTGCCGTTAGTCAATTTCACCGTAGAGGCACCTTAAATGGTTATGCATTTCGCGATGAGCGATACCGCTATGTGGTGTGGCTAAAGGAGAAGTACCGTTCTGATCAGCCATTCTCGATGAATTTAATTGAGGATGAGGAACTATACGATTATCAAAATGATGCAGACGAAACAATGAATGTGATTAACAAGGAACAAAATAAAGCACTAGGAGAACAATGGAGGAAGCGTGTTGCCGATTTTTTAAATAGCCGTTACCAAACTTATAATCATTAGAATCCAATGAGGAAAATTTATATTATTAGCAGTCTTTTATTTATGTTATTAGCATCTCAAGCATATGGGCAAGTTATTTGTGATGCAGGTGATCAGTTGGTGGTCACATCTCGTATTATACCCATTAACTCCTATTCACTTATTCCAGTTTCTAATGTGGGAGGTAGCATGTATTATTGTAGTGAATTGATGAATGCAGACCATGGAGGTGGCTTTCAACTTGCTTATGCAGATAACTATGATGGAGGCATGGATGGCTACCCTAATGTGAGAGCCGGAGGTGCTAAAGTTGGCGGCCGCTGGCAAGTAGGTGATAAAGCAGTGGTTGGAATGCCTGTTCAGATTAAAGATATTAATCCCAAGATGAGTTTTAAATGGGAAAGTACCCAGGAGAATGCCTGGGATAATGATGATAAATGGATGTCGTCAATCAACTTTATATTTGATATTGAAGGTACTGAAAATAGTGAGCCAGATAATTCAAAGCGTGATTATGATTTAGTGGTGAAAGCTCAGAGTCATAATTTCTCTGATGATTTGGATGACCAGTCAGAGGTGATAAACAATAAAATGTTCTTCTTTGCCAGAAATGCTGATGGTAGTTTAAAGCCTTATGAGACGATTGTTAATGGAACTACTTATACCTATGCCATCCGGTATAAGTTTTTTATGGGTATGGGTGATAAAGATGATAAAGCACACATCAAACTCATTCCTTATGGCGAGCATGGTGCACCACCCGTGGCTGAAATTAATATTAAACACTTGATTGTTACAACCAGAGATTATATCCAGTATGCGAATATTCCAGAGCCACAATGTAGCCTTGCATACGAAAAAATAGGAGGGGATGATACCTGGCTGAAAGCGATTGCTGCCGGTTATGAAGTGTATACGGGAGAGTCAAGCCTCAGGGTTGATCAATTTAAGGTGTTTCCTCAAGGTGAGAGCCCTACTGCCATTATTGATAATGAAGAAAAACAACTGATAGTGTATCCTAATCCTTCAAATGGGGTATTCTTTATAAAAGGCTCTGATATTGTGCGAATAGAAGTGTATAATTTGCAGGGACAATTGATGCACGAGGAGCTTAATTCAAAACAACTAAATCTTTCCTATTTAAAAAGCGGTCAGTACTTAATGCGTATTACAACGTGTAATGGTAAAGTAGAAATGCATAAAGTGCAGTTTTTTAATAACCACGTTTTGTTTTTTTAAACAAACATTTTATTGTGTGTCACTAATATTAGTAACATTTAATCTCAAATAGCTGATTATTGATATCAATTTAATAATTGTTCACTAGTTATTGCCAATTATCGACCACTTTCTGCCAATTGATCGCTTCAAGTTGCTAATGGATTACTTCAAGTTGCCAATTGTCTTCTTCAGATTGCCAATTGTCAGGTTCAATACTCCTCGGGACTAGTAAAATCAAGGTGTTTAAACTATCTACTGTTTTAAATATTCACTTGGTGTCATGCCAAAATACTTCTTAAAGGTCTGACTAAAGTATTTAGGATCGGAGAAACCAACCATGTAGGCTGTTTCACTAATGTTATGTCCTTCTTCCTTCATTATTCGCCCAGCTTCTTTAAGCTTTACCGTCATTAAAAACTGTTGGGGCGATAGGTCAGTGAGTGATTTTATCTTACGATATAAAACCGGACGACTCATGCCTAGTTCGCTGGCCATATTTTCTACCGTTAGCTTTTCGCTGTCAATATTACTGATGATAAATTCCTTTGTTTCGCTTAAAAACTGCTGGTCCGTATTGGTTGGTGATATTGCTTCAATTTCGCTCGATGGCTCCAGTAACTTGCTACGTAGGAGCTGTCGGTTTTTAAGAAGGTTGTCGATCTGAACACGAAGCAGTTTCATGTCAAAAGGCTTCTCCATATAAGCATCGGCTCCGTACTCTAATCCTTCGCGTTTATAATCGGGCGAATCGAGTGCTGTCAGTAAGATAATTGGTATGTGACAGGTCGATATTTCATTTTTTAGGCGTGTGCACAATTGGTGACCATTCATCTTTGGCATCATTACATCTGAAATAATAATGTCAGGCACCAAGTTCAAGGCTTTTGATAAACCTTCGGCTCCATCCTGTGCCGTTGATACTTGATATTGATTTTGTAATTCTGCTGCTAAGCTTTCTAATAACTCGGGGTTATCTTCTACAATCAATAGTTTAGGACCATCAGTAGTTCTAGTGGTCGTGTTTATTGATGGATTAATAATAGGGGTTAATTCACTTAATTCCGACTCACTGAGTTTTCTGTGCTCATCAGAGAAGTGAGCATCGCCAAGTGGCAGCATAATGGTAAAGGTAGAGCCTACTTTTACTTCACTCACAAAACTAATTTGTCCACCATGCAGTTCAACCAACTGTTTGGTCAACATTAAGCCAACACCACTTCCCACTTCGCGAGAATTAATAGCATTTGAAGCACGATAATAACGCTGAAAAATATTCTTCTGCTGATTGGCAGGAATTCCCTCTCCATTATCTTCCACATGGATGATGGCATATTTTTGATTAACGTCTGTTGATATTTTTATCGATCCACCTTCAGGTGTGTATTTTAAGGCATTGGATAAAAGGTTAAACATGATCTTTTCAAATTTAATACTGTCTACCCATAACTCTGTATTATCATCTTTATCCTCTATTTCTATCGTAATGTTTTTCTCCTTTGCTAGTGGCTTAAATGTTTCTAAGCGATCATTAATAAATGGTAAGACGGCAATTAGCTCCACCTGTAACTGCATTTTATTTAGGTCTGACTTCTGAAAATCAAGTAACTGATTCACCATGTTGGTAAGGCGATCAACATTTCGTTTTACAAGGTTTAAACTTTGCGTCTCTATATCACTTTCTTTTTTGTTAGCTATCAATTTCTCAACAGGTAATTTAATAAGCGAAAGAGGCGTTCGCAGGTCATGCGCTATGGAGATAAAGAATTGTTGTTTTTCAGCTGAATGGCGCTCCTGAACAATGGTGTAGTAATAATGCATGTTTAGCAATACTAAAATCACCAGTACAATTGCATAAATGAAGTAGGCAATTGGTGTCTTCCAAAACGGCTTGTCTATTGTTAGCTGTATTGATTTGATATCTTGTTGCCAAGCACCATCATCGTTACTCACCATTACTTTAAACGTATACTGGCCTGGTGGCAGCTTGGAGTAAATGGCTTCTCTGTTGGTAGAAGGGCCATTCCAATTATCTTCTAATCCATCTAATATCCATTTATACCTTACGTTTTGTGGGTTGGTGTAACAGATGCTGCCGAAGCCGAAGCTAACCGAGTTTTGGTTGTGAGGCAGATTGATGCTTTTTTGAAGATTGATATTTTCATAGAGCGGACCTTCGTCGGTGATAGCCACGCGTTCACCAAAGAGCTCAAAGGATGTGAAGATCGGTTTGACTACTTGTTTTGATTTGATAATATCTTTGGGGTTAAACCACGATACACCGCGCGAACCACCGTATATTAATTGTCCCGATGAATGTTTGAGGGCTGCATTTTCTGAGAACTCAGTGCTAGCTAGTCCATCACTTATATTATAAGAATCAAATTGCTGTATTGAATCGTTGTATAGAGCAAGCCCCCCTGTTGTGCTTAGCCAAAGGTGGTTTTGATCATCAAAAAGAATACTACGTATGTAGTTGGTGGGTAGTTGGTTTTTGCTGTTAATCTGAAACAAGCTATCTGTTTTCAAGTCTAAAACATGTAAGCCGTAAATATCGGTTCCTATATATAATTGCTCTTTAACAGGATGCTTTTGCATGCTTATCACTCGACTCTGGGTTAACAACTCGTGTTGAGGCCGACTTATTTCGTAGGTATTTTTATCAACTATAAAAATACCAAACAGAGTACCTACATATATTTGATCACCTAGTTCATACAGAGATCTAACGTTGGTAATATTAACTACTTCATTGGTCTGATTCCTCGTGTCAATCACAGAAATACCACCCCAAATGCCACCGCACCATATTTTTCCATTTGAATCTTTGATAACCTGATACAGGTGGTTAGTTTGTATTTGTTTCCAATCCTTATTCGCCTTGGAAAACTGCTCTCTTTGATACGTGTTAAGATTGATTTTCAGCAAGCCACGGCCGTAAGTCGCTACCCAAAGGGTGTTATCGTCACCCAAGCACATCGACATGACTTGAAAGGGGCGGGTCAATGATTTTGAAAGTGGTGGGATATGTTTCCAATGATCACCACCCGATTGTAAAATACTGATGCCATTTTTTGTGCCAAACCAAATGGCATTATCAATTTCTAAAATAGCATTAACAGTGTTGTTTCTAAGGCTGGTTTTCTTATGGGGTATACGCCTGGCAATTTTAAATTTTTTCTTATTGGGATCGGCCATATTAATGCCTCCACCATAACTGGCAAGCCATAGTACGCCATCGTTGCTGTAGTGGGCCTCATAAATACCATTGGACGATAGGGAGTTGTCACTGTGGTCTGCATAATAGGCGTCCGTTTGATTTAAGAGGGTATCGGTAAATAGAAGACCAACACCATCAATAGCTATGGTGTATTGTTTAGTACCTGGTCTTAATACAATATCATAAATAGGTTTTCTGCTATCTGGTTTCGACATCAGCTGATGTGCCACTAGCTTTAATGAGTCAACTTTTATACCTAGCTTGTATATTTCTGAACTTCTGGTGCCAGCTAAAAGGTGTTGCTGATCGGTAGCTGTTATAACCATAATGTCTTCCTGTGCCAAACGGTTTAACAGCTCTTCCTCAGCTTTGATGGTTTGTTTCTGCTTGTTTGCGATATCTATTTGATAAAGCCCTTCAGGAGTACCCAGTAATAATGTTTCGTTGATGTATGGTGTGATGCAATTGACCTTTGTGGATATGCCATTGATTGGTGTTAACTTTTTTGTTTTTGTATTGAAATTAAAAAAACCGGATGTACTACCAATCCATATTTCATGATCGTTGTTCGAATAAACGGAGTGAATGTTATAAATGTTTTGTTGGGTCTTGTTTTGTAGCAGTTTCTCAAACCTGTCGTGTGTTCTATTATAGTGGTATAAATTGCCATTTTTGGTGCCACAAAGTAAGTCAAAGTTGGGTGATAGCTCCAAACAATTGATAATATCATCCTTAATGTAATCACCATCGATATAGGATAGTGAGTAATGTTTAAAATCAGTTCCGTTATACTTCTCTAAGCCATCGTGAGTGGCAAACCACATAAACCCTTCCTTGTCTTGGGTTACTGAAACAACACGACTGTTTTTGATGCCTTCTTCAACAGATATCTGTTTGAAGTTTAACCTACCTTGGCTATAACTAACTATACTTATTAGTAATGCTATTAATAATGATAAACGTTTGGGAAATCCAAAAAATAGATATTGCATTTATATGGCTTTTGGTAGATGCTAAAGTAAGATTTTTTTTACATATATAAGAAGCCGTAATACTTTAAAATAAAGGTATAACATAGTTGTAGGAAAGGAATTTGAGTAAGGTATGAAATGAACAATTTATGTACCTATATAGAATCATTTATCGCCCTATAAAAGCTTGAATAATGACAATAGGGTGTTCCGCATAGTATGTCGTACTTATTAGATAATGCCAGGCAGTTGATAATGTCATCATTGCTAAAAATACGATCGGGCGATGAAAGAGAATAGTGTGTGATATCTGCACCATTAAATTTATCCAGACCGTTATGGGTTGCAAACCACATATAACCTTCGCTGTCTTGAACAACAGAAACAACCCGACTGTTCTTTAAACCATCATCAACAGATAACTGATCGAATTTATAGTTGTATTGTGCACATAAATTATTCGTTGTGGTTCCAAGGTAAACCATTAGAATTATTAGTGTTACACGAAGAAAATATCGGTTTAAAGCTGACATTTAAGCTGTGTTTAAAGGATTATATCTATCAAATATAATCAATAATTATCAAGCATAAGTAGATGCGTTTTGGCATGTTGAAGAAAGTATAATCAGGGGGTGGATATCGTTCGGAGAGGTAGTGAAAATCGTTCTTTTTAACCTGTCCATAATAGGAACTGGTTTTTTGTATTACAATATGACGTGAGAATGAATAAAAATATTCGAAGAACTGTTTTTATAAGGCATATTGGAAGAATTGTTATTCGATGCTTCGGTTATTTAATTGTAAATTGTATGTGGTGTATAAGCTCCGATATAGTTGATGTATAGGAGACAAATATACGTTTATTTAAAATTGAGAACCAAAGTTACACCCTATGAGAACGATTTTTATATCTTACAAATAAGCTTCCAACAGTAATATTGCATTGTAATATTATTGACTAAAAATCCAGATTATGAAAAAAATGATGTTAGGATTAATTATCCTACTCGTATCTGTTATCGGTTTTGCACAAGATGGAAAGACAATAACAGGTAAGGTTACCGACGTGTCGGGAATTAGTTTACCAGGTGTTTCCATATCCATTAAAGGAACCACGATTGGAACTATTACTGACCTAGAAGGAAATTTCTCGTTAAAAACAAGTAATGAGAATGACGTTATAGTTTTTTCTTTTATTGGTTTTGCTAATCAGGAAATAACGACGAAGGGTAAAGTTACCGTTAACGTGGTATTGATTGAAGATGCCACTGACCTTGATGAAGTGGTGGTAGTTGGTTATGGAGAAATGAAAAAGAGCGATTTAACAGGTAGCGTTGCATCGGTTTCATTTAAAAATGCGGGTGAAACAGGTATGCCTTCAGTTGATCAATTAATTCAAGGCCGTGCCGCTGGTGTTTATGTAAGAAATTCATCTGGAGTGCCAGGTGGTGCCGTAGATATTCAGGTGCGAGGTAATGGTTCAATGTCAGGAAGTACGCAGCCTCTTTATGTTGTTGATGGAATGATATTGGATACAGAGGGTGATGTTTCAGGTTCATCCAGTACAATAGGTATGGCATCGAGTAATCCATTTGCTTTTTTATCTCCGGAGGATATCCAAAATATGGAGATATTAAAAGATGCATCTGCAACTGCTATTTATGGAGCGAGAGGTGCTAATGGTGTTATCTTGATTACAACAAAAAAGGGTAAGAAAGGCAAAAAAGGAACGATTACTTATAGTAACAGCTTTAGCTTTTCGGAAGTGACTAAGAAGTTGCCTATGATGAGTGGAAATCAATATGCTGATTTCGTTAATGAAATGGACTCATTGGAGTGGGTAGCCGATGGTATGGCTGACGATTTAAACTATACATATCCAGATACTGTTGAAATTCGTTCACGTGATTGGCAGGATGAGTATTTTGACCCTGCATTTACTCAAAATCACCGTATCTCGTTTTCAAAAGCTGATGATAAGTCAAATACGTTCTTCTCTATTGGTTATATGAATTCTGATGGTGTTATTAAGAGCACTGGATTTTCTAAGTACGATATGCGTTTGAACAATAATCGCATGATAACTGACAAGCTGAAATTGACGACTAATTTTAATGCTGCTCGAATTGAAAACGATATGACTGTTGGTACTGAGATTCTTGGAGGTAACCGTTCTATGGTTGGTTCAATTGTCTTTTCTCAACCACTAGAAAATGTTGCTTTAAATGAAGACGGAGACTTTGATCCTGATGAAATGTATAACTCACCTGATAATTGGTTAAATGACCATAGTGATAAAGGGATTGAAAATATCTTTGTTAGTAAGATAGCTCTGAATTACGATTTGCATAAACACATTAAGCTGGAAGGTCGAATTGGTGCAGACTATAAAAACAAAACACGCGATCGTTATTTTGGACGTGGTATTAGACGTGGTGAAGACGTTGGTGGTTTAGGTGAGAAGTATGGTACTGAAAGTTTTCATTGGGTTTCTGATTTATTGGTGAAGTTCAATTATGAATTTGGAGATCATCGATTAAATGGAACGGTCGGAGGTACTGCTGATCAAAAAATACTTAATCGTTATAAGTTAACATCTACCTTCTTTATTGATGATTACCTTGAAAGTGGTGCGATGCACGGAGGAGCTGTTCAACAAATTGATTATACGACAAAGCAGAATATAATGTACCATTCTTTGTTGTTTAGAGCCAACTACAGCTTTAAAGGCAAGATTAATGTAACAGCGACAGGGCGTCAGGATTATTCGAATAAATTAGGTGAAGGAATGGAAGGTGCCTTTTTCCCATCTTTCGCAACGGCTTATCGATTAAGTGAAGAAAGCTTTATTCGTGATTTAAACATTTTCTCCAACCTTAAGGTAAGAGCCGGATGGGGACAGGTAGGTAGTAGTAATGTGCCAGCTTTTGCAACACGTAGTACATTTAATTTTGCAACCCAGCCAGATGAAAACGGAAATCCGCAAAAGATTCTTGTGCCCGGTCAATTAGGAAATCCAAATTTGACATGGGAAACCTCTGAACAGATAAATGTTGGTTTAGACTTTGGATTTTTAGATCAAAAACTAACATTAACCGTTGATGCCTACGATAAGTATAGTAAGAGTCAGCTTCAAAGAGTGACCTTGCCAGCCTCTGCCGGATATGCTTATCAATGGATAAACTTAGGCTCTGTGCAAAACCGAGGAATTGAATTGGCATTAAATGCAACTGTATTTGACAGAAATCATTGGAACATAAATTTTGGCGGTAATTTTTCTCTAAACAGAAACGAAATTAAAGATATGGGTGGTGTCACCTATTTTGGAGAGAACATTGGTAACAATGAGGAGATTAAAAATCCGATAAACATATTTCAAGAAGGAGAGGCTGTTGGTGTTTTTTATGGCTTTGAAACAAATGGAATTATTCAGCAAGAAGATGTTGACGGTGGTGAATTACCAACTTATTATGGTAGCGAATTACCGGCTGGAAATATAAAGTTTGTAGATCAAATTACAGAAGATACGGACGGTGATGGTATACCTGATGCACCTGATGGTAATATTGATTCTAAAGACCAGACAATAATTGGTGATCCAAATCCTGATTTTGTGTATGGTTTCAATGGATCAGTTACTTACAAAGGTTTTAATTTTAATTTCTTGTTTACTGGTGTTCAGGGGCGTGACGTATTTAATGCCAACTATGGACGTTCTAACAACTTCCATAATGAAGGTACTAATAAACTGGAAGATGCTTACTTAAACGCCTGGAGATCTGATGCACCAAGTAATACACATCCACGTTTAGATTATGCAAGTAATACTTTCTCTGCAACTTACACCGATAGATGGGTAGAGG
>Ga0209475_10004127_pt1 | contig 12720 bp, 13 predicted proteins | sample tdDd471_FD_187128 | JGI IMG/M metagenome (GOLD analysis project Ga0209475, IMG submission 187128) | Marine sediment microbial communities from the Atlantic coast under amendment with organic carbon and nitrate - tdDd47.1 (SPAdes)... | ecosystem: Environmental > Aquatic > Marine > Coastal >...
GGGGGGGGGGGGTGCTGTCACACGGCTAGGGGCAGTGGCGACGTGCTGCCGCGTTTAGGACCGTTCTGGCGGTGATACCGGGGGGGGGTGATTTTTTAAAAAATGAGTCTGTTGTTCTACTCGGTGTTGTTGTTCGTATGTGCCGTCGACGGTACGCAGCAACTAAAAGATCGGTGAGCATGTTTACTGCCACTGGGTGTACCGTCTGCTCGGACGACGGTGAGAGCCTGCCCCTGGCCTGTTATCGTGGACACACGGGGTGCGTCCGTGCACTAGTTAGTGATGGGCCGTCGCAAAAGCAGTTGACAGCGGCTCTCTGCGTGGCATCCACAATGGGGGACAAGAAGACTATGCGCCTGTTGATACAACACGGTGCATCGCTCAACGTAGTTCACGGCGCCGAGGGGATAACGGCGCTCATGTATGCGTGTTTAAATGGGAATAGAGAGTGCGCCAGCATGTTGCTCGAAAGTGGTGCATACGTAGACATGCGCGGCTCTGAAGAGGAAACGGCGTTGGTGGTCGCATGTACGCAGGGTATCATGGTAGCGATTATGTCACGGCAAGACTACCCTCACTACGTCGAGTGCGTCGAGACGCTTGTTGCGTGGGGCGCCATGTTAGACCTGAAGAGTGTGTACGAGAGGGTAGAACTGAAACTGGGCGTGGACGCCAGCAGTGTGGACTTCAAAGTTCTGAAGCCTGTCAAGTTGGCACACGCAGCGCACGAGTTTCACGCGCTCTGTGGTGTGTTGATCCGTGGAACACGGTGCCGTGTGCCGTCGTCGTCGTCGTCGTCGTCGTCGTCGTCGTCGTCGTTGACACGTGTTTTGTCCAGTGTCATCTTTGCTATGCCCATCGTTGCAGCAGCACTTTGCGCAAAGAGTGCTTCTCTGTTGGATTCTGATACGCGGGGTCGACTCATGCTTCTAGCGGCGACCCAAGGTGTAGGGACGTGTAGCGCAGACGAGACGGTCGACGAGTGGGCACTTCGACGGAGGAGACACATTCGACAGGCGTATGCCACCACCATAGAGTCTACGTGCCAGTGACCTGTGGTACCTGGCGACCGGGCAGTGGCCGTGTGCGTGTGCGTGTGCGTGTGTGTGTGTGTGCGTGACGGGACGTCGCAGTTGAACACGCCCCCCCCCTGTCGACTCGTTTCTGTGGGGCTTAGTGGTGTTTATGTGCACGTAAACGACGAGACGGTCCCCCCTGTGTTAGCGACGGCTTGTTGCCCTTTTCGTTGCCAAAAACTTTGCCCGTTCCGAAAGTGCACGCGCACTCTTCACGACCCTGTCATACGCGACACCGTCGTTATGCACCGAGCCGGTGCCCTTGCCACGCTCGGTGCGGCGTATTTGCTGCAACACGTTCATAACCTCGGCAGGCGTCAACACGCGCTGGGGGACAGCAGCGTCGTATAGCGCTTGGTGCGCCTCGAAGCGCGAACAGTCGTGCCACGAGATTAGAATCTTCTCCATTTGCCGCTGTGAGCACTTGCCCACGTGCACGCGCACATCGATGCGACCGGGTCGGATCAGCGCCTCGAGTGTGTCGGCGCAGAGCGCCTCGTAGTCGTTTGTCGTCATAACCACCACCTGTCCATTTACCTCGAGGGCGCCGCCGAATAGTTGCAGGAACGCAGTCAACGTGACGCCGCCGCGTTTCATGTCGACAGCACCGGTCGCAACAGACGTGTCGCCGGCACCGGTCGCAACAGCCCGGCGCACCATGGACGATCGCTCCACCTCCTCAAGCAGCACCATTGCGGGCTTGTCGCAGGGTATCGAGTTGAGTAGCGCGCAGAGGTTATTGTCATTGAGCACCCTGTTAAGGTCGATCATGTACACTGGGAGTTTGCACTGCTCGGCCATCGCCAGTGCTATGCTTGTTTTGCCGGTGCCAGGTGGTCCGTGGAGAAGGTAACCGCGCTGATGTGGCAGTGCACATCGTCGATAGTGCGACCGCGTGGTGTCTAGCATAAAGTGATGGAGATCCTCGAATGTCGACGTACGTGTTTGCTTGTCGCAGTAACAGTGCTCTGCACGGCGCACGATCTTACCGTGCCGAGCAAGGCGCCATGAGCCATACGGTGCACTTTGATAGTCCAATGGTTTGAATATCATTACCACACCTGTCTCGTCAACCTTGTCGTCAAAGCGCGCGACGGTCGACGAGATAAAGTCTCGAATCTGACGGGTCGACGCCGTGGGCGACGAGAACCGAAATACCCCGTAGGTTCTATCTTCGCCCCTGGGCTGCGCCGTGTCGGTTGTGATGCGTATCGAGTGTCCCTCGTAACTCGTGTGTGCCCCCAGCGCATGAAGTTTGATATCCGCCGGCGCCGTCGTCAACTCGCCAGACCGATCACCTGCGGACACGTCGACCACACTGTCCACGTGTTCCTCGAGCAGGTATCGTACAACGCGTATCACGGCGATCGAGTGATTGCGCATAAACAAATGCACGCTTGTTGGCGACCGCCAGACCCACTGTGGCCACGCCAGTGTGTTACAACTGCGGAAAAACGTTGCCAACATCGTGCCTGACATTGTGCCGATCATCTGACGTGTCATGGGGTCAATGTCCGCGGGCAAAAAGCGAGATACTAACACGCCTATAAATGCACATAGAGCATCCATGGAGGCGTGACGTGGTTCTTTCTACGTATGGGGTTTCGCGCAGTGGCCAGGCACCGACCGGTTGTTGCGACAGCAAGCACACGCGTCTCGTGCTTGCTGTCGCGCGCCTAGCAACGAAAATATCACTGACAAAAGAAAGAAAGAACGCGACCAGCAGCGACGCCGCCGCCGCCGCCGCCGCTCCGTCTCCTCCTGGGGGAACGCGTGCGCGCGCCTGTAGTTTATGGTATGGACACGGCGGTATGGGGGCCATCGACATGGGACGTCTGTTTTGACGTTGCGCACATTTGCTCGGCGTCGTCGTCGTCGTCGTCGTCGTCGGCGACACCTACGGTGGCGTCGGCCGGCGCTAACGCCATGCTCGCGCTGCAGTCCCTGTTGCCATGTAAGTATTGCCGCCAATCGTACGGAGCGTACTTGACGAGAACACAGCACGCTGTTGCTGCGCGCGGCGGCGACAGCGCATCGGTTGTACGCACCGTGCGACGGCGATTTCACGAAGACAGTGTTCGATGGGTGTATCGCCTTCGTGAGTTTGTCAACGAGAAACTGGGCGTGCCACGCGCGCAGCGACCGTCGTTGGCCACTGCACGCGCACGCCTGCGTGCGTGGAACGGCGCTGCGTCGGCCGATTCGTACTGGAACATGCTGTTTATAATCGCTGTCAACTACTCGCCAGACATGCACCCGCCCGCTGCCGTCGTTGTGCTGGTCACGTCGCTGGCACGTGTGCTTGGCGCCTCGGTGCGTCACCGTGCGCTGTGTGCGGCGCTAAGTCGTTTCGTGACAACCGAGCGCCCACGCGACTACACACGCTCGAGCCGCATGCTGTTCAACGCATTGCATCGCCATTACGCACATTGGCTGCGTCACAGGTCGCCCGCGCGCACAGGGACACCACGCCTATCGCACGTTGCACGCGCCACTCGTCTGAACAGCACTGCATTGCGTCAGCGATACCAGCGTGCCTGTGCCGATTGGCGTCCGCCGGCACCGGCGCTGCAAACGCGTCTGATCACCGTGTCTCGGTAGCGGCAGCGATGTCGGCCGCAGTCGTAAACCACGGGTGGTGCTGCGTCGTCGACAAAGTGTTGCTCCGTAGACCACCACCACCACCACCACCACCGCCGCCACCGCCACTTCGTACCGACGACGAACGCGGGGCCGTGTCACAGGACAGGTCGTGTACGACTGTTGGCCGCGGACTTCCGGTGGCGCGGCGCCGGTCGAGCACATCGATGGCCATCTTTGGCGTGCTGTCCGTGACGAGAAGCATGCGGGCCTGCTCGAACGCGTGCATACTCGTGTCGGTACTCGTGCACACTCTGCTCATAAAGTACGTGTGAACCTCGAGAGTTGCGTCTGTGACCTGGCAGCGTTCGCTGTACCCCAGCCACGCCGCGCGGTACCTGTCACAGCCGTAGCGTATGTTGCATTGTGTGAGAATGCACGTGATAAGTGTTTGCAACTCAACGTCGTCGCGCTCGTGTTCACACAGCGAAAGGTATCCAAAGTGCGACACGCGTGTTACGCTGCAAAACAAAAAGTACGGCAAGTACACGGTGCGACTCTGTGCACACGGATCTTGCTGCGAAGTCGACCGCAACCGTTGCAAACGGTGACAGCACCCGAACGGCGACGTCTTGTCGCGCTTGGTGTTGTCATTGTCGCTGTCGCTGTCACTATCGCTACTCGCACCGCCGCCGCCGCCACCGCCGCAACAAAGAAGCGACATGGCCCTCGCTGCCTTGGAGGTGTCGAAAAAAATGGCCCGTACGTGTCCACGCGTCGCGTAGCAACACGACACTTTCACAGGCACGGGCGGACGTCGTGTAGTAATGCGCAAAGAGCGACTGCGGCAGCACCACGGCGTGCGCCTCGAGAAGCAATACCGCCGACGTGTTGATCGTCAGAGTTGGAAAGCACAATGCTCGCAGTACACGGGGCGCTGTTGCAACGACGACGACGACGACGACGACGACATTGGTGTTGTGGACATGTCGGCTCGACTTGGCAGGCGCGTGCACAAGACTGGAGTCGATCGCTGTTGCTACCGCCGCCGCAGCCGCGGCAACACGCTCGAGTGCCAGACACGTGCAGTGTCGTACGCACGTTTTGACGCGACACGCCAGCGACATGGGCTTGTCGACTCTGCAATGACACCACACGCTAGCAGCAGAGTCGCGACCAACAGCACTCGCGCCGCCGCCGCCGCCGCCGTAACACGCATACCCAGTGCGTGCGATCGCTGTCTCGAACTGCGCTGTCCGCCGAGCATGCTGAGCGCGACCGTGCTTTTTACGGCAGTGAGCAACGAGCATGTCGATTGTATCACCACGTACGTTGCCTCGGCGGGTGCCGACGTCGACGAGCGTCTGTACGACGACGAGCGTGGGCACTTTGGTGGTTTCACCGCCCTGATGTACGCTTGTTGGTTGGAAAATCGCCGCCTTGATGTGGTGGAAGCACTTCTCGACGCAGGCGCGGATCCAAACGCCAGTGACGCGCACGGCAACACCCCGCTGTTACACTGCACGAGACGGTGTTCCGCGAAACGCCACTCGCCGGTTCTTTCGCGACTCGTTGCGGCAGGAGCAAACCCACGCGAGTCTAGCAGCGCGCTCGTGGATCTCGTTTGTAAGACAGTGAATGGATGTCGTCAGTGTCTGTGCATCCTCGCTGACGCGGGTGCAGCATTAGACGTCAAGTACGAGGATGTATCACCCATCTATTCGACCTGTGCATACGATAGGTCCGACATGACCTTGGCGCTAATCGACTCTGGTGCGTCTCTTCACAACGTCTGGCGCGGTGAGTCTCTATGGGAGGTCCTGGGACTATGCCATATGCCATTGTCGTTTGCCGAACGTGCCCACCGTGCATACGCTGCGTACGCACTGGCGCGTGTACTCGTTACGGGCGGACGTCGTGCCAAGGAAAGAACGACGATAACATGTGCCCTTTCAGACTATCGCCACGTGACACGCCTCGTCGCGTTGCTTCTGTTCGATAACAGACACGACGGGCAAGAGAGGTACTTCTCGCCAACCTTGACTGCGTTTGAAATGATCGTTCGCCTAGCAATCACGGGTCCGCGCTTTCCGCGTGCATGGGAACGCGCGAGGGTGCCGCCGTTCCCCCGGACGTACACACATGTGCGCCGGGCTGTGATGACCCTGGTCAACCGTGTCGACACGATATCGCCGCCGACCCCGATCGTTTGTAATATTTTCTGATAAACTCACTGCCAAGACGACCTGATTAAAACAGGTATACGGCGTGTTCGTGACGACCGACACAGGCGCGCTCCCACCCCCCTCCCCATGGCGGCGGCGGCGGCGGCGGCGGCGTGTTTAACGTGCCCCCGGGCACCGCAGCCTCTGTGTGACCTTGTGGGCGCTGTACGCTGCGACTACGATACCGTCAGGCTGCCGTGTTGCGACGCTTTGATGTGCGCATGGTGCTGCGAGGACGCGGAACAGCGGGGCTTACAGCGCTGCCCGGCGTGTTACAACACATGGGGGCCCGGGGACGTGGGGACAGCGCTGCGCGCGTGGACGTGCGATTGGGTCGTACACAATGCGCCACGTGTTGCGGCAGACGTTGCCTCGGCCTCGGGCGGCGACACGGGTGGTACTGATGTTGGTCGTCGACTGCGCGCCGAGTTTGACGCCATACAGGCGAAATGTCAACAGCAGCGACGAAAGGAAGGTAGTTTGCGCGACGGGCAACTCGTCGCTGCGAAACACGCGGCCGAGGACGCATGGCACGAGCACCTGGCACAGCAGTACCTGGACATGTACGCAACGAGTGTGCGCAGACTGGGCCTTGAGGACGCGCTGTGCCGACGTGCGCCCTACCTTGCTGACGTTGTTGGACGCTGTGGTGTACACGGTGACGTTGCTGCGACGCTGGTGTTGGTGGCAAGTTGGATGTAAACGCGTAAACGTTGTTTATGTTTGTTGGCACCTGGTCGCGATCGACTTGGCGATAGTCTGTGTTCTAAACTCGTCGACCAGTTTGTCGACTGACGCGCGCATCGACGAGTTGATCACATCGGCAGGAATTTCGCGGGAAATCCGCGCATGTGCACTCTCTACCTCGTGCAAACGCGAAACACTGTCGTCGTCGCCGCCGCCGCCGCCGCCGCCATTACGGGTCTTGCACAACAGTTCTACGCGGCGCACCCAGCAAAGCGAGTCTGCGCGGTGACGCTGATTCCACGGCACCGGTGAGTCGCCGCCGCTGACGCGACACAGCGTTCGTACGTGGTCGAGCGCGACACGTGGCATCCCCAGTGATTCTGCAATGTACGACGCGTATAACAGTGACGCGCGCTGTGTAGTCGGACTCATCTCGTACGCACGCAGGTACAGCGTGTACACCTCACTTAGCGGCGCCATGTGTCGTGAGAGCCACACGTGCGCCGCGCGTGATCTAGAGGCAACCGTGAGTGCAAAACCAATTGCCTTGTCAATGTCGTTATTTGCGTCAAAGGCTACCACGGCCGCCAGCGCGTGTCCTTCTGCGTGAAGCGTGTGTTTCATGCGCGTGTTGAACATTGTCTCTCGGCAGTTGGCGAGTTCCGCTGCGGCAGACGCGCGCTCCGTCGTTATCAGGTACGGCAGGTTGAGCAAGCGCTCGTAGCACTCTGCTGCAGAATCCATCTGTTGCAGCCACTTGTGTGTGCGTGCTAGCATCAACAGGTTTCGCGTGTACTTTTCGGTTTTCGACGTGGGGATTGTGTCCATGGCCTTTTTGAGACCGGCGAGGTCAATGTGCCACCGCGCCTCGCTTTTGCGATGATCCTGGCACCGGTCGTGAAACACGTAGACGTCGGACGGCACGCGGCGCTTATTCAGCGCGTTCGCTTCGGGCCGGCGCGTGTTGTGCAGAAGTTCATGAACGCCGCTGCCAACACCCTCGTACACCCAGCCACGATCGAGCACGTCGCCACGAAACACCCGCGACAGGTGCATGGTGAACTGATCCGGTGACACGTCGGGCGGGTTGCGCTGCACAATCGCCAGGTGAAACACGTCGTCCATCGCGTCGGTGGGCGTCGGCGACTTTGACTCGAGCCAGCGCACGAGCGCGTCGCCGCCGTGTAGATCGTTGCCACCGTCGATCGTTAGTACCCAGCGCGCGCGTCGGTGGACACGGTGCAGCAGGTGCATACGTACCTCGACAAAATTGCCGTGCCACTCGTGCGTGTCCAGTTCACACTTGACGTTGGGGAACTCGGCAAACACGGTTCGTACCTCGTCCATCGTGTTGTCGACAGAGCCAGTGTCTGTAATGAAACACACCTGCACGTGCGGCAGCACGCGGCGCAACACGCGAGCAATGTTTTCGCCCTCGTCTCGTACCATCATCACAAAGGCCAGTAGCGGGAGGTCGACGTCGGTGTTGACGACCGTCGTCGTCGTCGTCGTCGTCGTCGTACCAACGTCAGAGCCAGTGTTGCTGGGGGGCTGCGGCGGCGACGCCATTGTAGTCATCGCGTTGCCTGCGAGAGACGCACGTCGGTTACTTGGAGCAAGACATTTTTCAGGTGCGTTATAAGACGCGGGCAATCGACGACGACGACGACGACGACGACGACGACGACGACGACGACGACGACGACGACGAGCCCTGTCCGTGCGTGTGGTTGCAGCGACGACATGTAGGCAAAATTATCAGTGGCACAGTACAGTGTGTAAGAGGCGGGCGACACAACACGCGTCGCCAGACCCACGGCAGCAGTAACGACAGGCAGACAATGGTGTTGCGTGTTATCGGCGGGTTGCTCCACGTGATACTGCTCGTATTCGCAGTCGCACTCGCGTATCGATGCAACGGGTGCAGCCTGGGCTGGAACATGCTCGTGGCGCTGCTGTTCCCCGAGGTGTACCTGATCTACTACGCAGTGACGCGCGTGGTGGGCATCGACACGTGCTCGCCGTGTGGCGGTGACAACCTCAAGGCGGCAATGTCGCAACGCGAGTGGGAGGGACGATGGCGCGCAGAGTACCGCAGGGAGCGCGGCCTCTGATTGTGCACATAAACACGCGCAACGCCGTCGCGACCAGTAGGGTTTTGTTTTTTGTCATCTCCATACTGTGACGTTGACCGCCTGCCAATGTCACGTCGCGAGTACGACAGCGACGACGGCAGGACGTCATCCCGCCAAGCGTTGCCTCCACCGGTGCCGCCGCCGCCGCCGCCGCCGCCGCCGCCGCCACTTGTCATGGCTGCTAGGTACAACCTTGTGTATACGCTCGCCACGTTACTTGCTGCAGGCGAGGCGTTTGTTGACGTGAACGCAACAGACACAGAGGGACAAACGGCCCTGCACACTGTTGCATCACTACACAACGACACGCGAGGCGCACAGAACGCGCGCGCACTGTTGCGTCACGGCGCGAAACATGCGCAACGCAACAATGCAGATCGCACACCACTAGACTGTGCATCCGTGCAGAATAACATGGCGGTTTACACGGTACTGTGCCCTCATGGTGATGTAACAGTGGGTGGGGGTGATGGTGATGACGGTGGTGGGGGCGGCACATGTGTTAGCCAGTAGTATTCACGCGAGCGTGACTTTGATTCTACACGGATCGTGATTTGCCGCGTACCCCTGTTGCGTCACGTTACGTCGGGCCGACGGACGCGAGTTACACATGCGCTGACTTGATGTAACAGTCGAGTGGTTTGTGGGATTGCCCCTTTCTTAGCATTGATTACGTCAAGCACTGTCTTGTCGTCGTGGCCACGTATGAACACGGATGCTCCGTGAGCGACTAGTTCCCTGACTGCCCTCATGGCAGTGATATCGCTGTACACGCCGCGGAGGGCCCTTTGCACAATGTGTGTCAACGCAGTGTACCCCAGACTTTCACAGCGTGCATTGGGATCTGCGTCTGCGTCCAAAAGGGCGCGCCACGTGCTGTCGAGTTTCCACCCGCACGATCGCCATACGAGTGCAGTTTCTCCGCGAAAGCGTAGGTCGACACCGTGTCGTCCAATGACACCGATGCAGCCAACGTGATTGTTGTTTGCGGCAATGAAGATCATTGGAAAGGACCCCCGCGCGCGTAGAAACGCATCTTTGCACTCTGTGCACACCATCACGCACACGGGCGCCTTGGGCAATCTCTCCTCGACAAAGGCGTCAACTACTAGGCGCCTCGCTTGTCTTACGCTCGCCTCCGAGCCCCCAGCGACGGCCAGACGAGCGAGTGTTTCTGTCCTTGTGTACGTCATCGGTACCACTGCCGTGATGACATCGGGCACTCGCGCGGCGACGAGTGCCACAAGACAGTAGTTGGCGAAAACGCGTTGCACTACAGAGCGGCGACCGCTACGGCTGCTGACAGGTCGGGCACCGTTAAGCAGGATCCTGAGACACGCGAATACAGCATGCATGCGCATGACCACCAGTACCATGGCCTCGTAGTCGCGCGCACAAAGAAAATCAAGATAGTTATCAATACTTTCCCTGCGCGTTGACAGTCGCGATGACGCATGTCGACGCATCGCGATAACTTTCTCCAACAAGGACCATCCGCTCCACGAGGGTGCATGTAGGTCCATGTTTGTACACATGAGAGCGCCCACTGCCGGAAGAAACTCATCTCGTGCGGGTCTAAGGAGATGATCTAACAGGTCGTGGGGCATCAATCCGCTGGCCCGACGTTTGACTCCTTCTTTTCCAGACTGGCCAATTGCGTCAATGCATCTTACATGAAAATGTCTCACAGCATGGGCGATTGGGGATGGGTTTGCACGACATGTGTAGCATGCATGTGATGGATTGTCGATATGGTCACGCATGACTTGCACTACGCTTTTTCGGACACGTCTCGCATCAAACACCTCCCCCGACTTAGTGACAGAGAGGCATACCAGTGCGCCGATTACATCTCGAGACGGAGCGTGCACCATTGTCCGTACGATAACGTCGTACATGCGTTGGATGTACCCGTGTGTCAGCGACACGCGGCAAGGACCCCCGCCCCCCCAGCCACACATCACGCGGGCCAGGGAGTACGCAACATGCGTACGATGGACGTGAAGCAGTATGGTCGGGGGACTGTGCGCCCACGTCTTGTTGACTATGATGTCGAAAGGGGTATGGTTTCGCGCGTCTCGAAGGTGTGGGTTGGCACCTGCTTGCACAAGAAGCGTGACAGCATCAGATAGCCATGTATGCGCCAGTTTGTTGGCGGCTACGTGCAATGCCGTGTCACCCCTGTTGTTTGTCGCGTCAACGTCGACAATGGCGGCACCGGTACCGGCGGATAAAACTCGCTTGATAAACCGCAAATTTCCACCACACACCGCGTACATCAAAACACTATCCCCGTTCACGTCACGGGCGTTCACGTCGGTCCTGTTACACGCTAGGAGCAAGTCGATGGTATTCGTCTTAGGGTGCAAACTCTTCACGCACAACATAAGTGCCGTTCTCCCTTCTGCGTCACGTTCATTTGGGTCTGCGCCGGCGTCTAGAAGTTGTCTTACGACACAGGCACACGGCTCGCGGGTTGATGTCAATTGAATCAACGATGTGGTGTAAAAGATCGCATGTCCTCGTGAAAGCGTGCGAGGACTGCAAAGACAGGGGGGCTGTGCGTGTGTATACGCGACTGTGAGAGAAGACATTGCAGCAGCAGCAGCAGTGCGCAACGAGAAAGTAACACGTGGCGGCCCACCCCCCCGGGCCGTAGTGGCGACTAGATCATTTATCACCCCTCCGTCACGACGATACGCATGATAGACTTGCGCGTTGCAGTCATCTCGCGCTCATCGACCGGCCCCCGTCCGGTTTGAAGCGCGCGGCGCGTGAGCATTTCGTAGGTCAAGAGTGACGGCCGTGACACGTCTTCAAAGGAAGCCTCGACCGCGTGTGGGAACGTATACGACACAATGTGCGCCAAGAGGTTCCAGTTGAAAAGAACACGCTCGAGCGCGCTGCCGCCGCCGCCGTCGCCCCGAGCGCCGCCTGTTTCCTCGCGACAGTGTCTCGCAATGCAAACTAGCATTCTAGCATGAAAGTACGCGGTCTGTGCACGACGGGCGCGTAACATTACGCCGTGGCGCTCGTCCTTGCGGTAGTTTACCATTGTTGCTATCCAGGACGTGTCGTCGTTGTCGTCGTCGTCGTTGTCGTCGTTGTCGTCGTTTTCGTCGTTTTCGTTGGATTCCCGGGGAGCAGTGTACTGTCCTCGGCCAGTGTACAAGCATACACCCTCGTTTACGAGGATCGACACAGCCCTGGCACAATCACCCGGTGTCACACCGGGTCTGCCGAGTCTACCTTCGACCCTCGACCTGGTGTCGTAGTGGAGTGCAATCAAAAGCGACGAGTACTCGGCACACTCGCCGCCAAGGTCTAATGGACCATTTGCCTTTACAACAGCATCGATCATCTCGGATATGTGGCCATACCCGTTATGGGCCAGGATAGTGCGCATCGTATGGATGTTATCTATGCACATGCCAGCCTGTAGCATGCGCGTAAAAAATGCATGGTTTCCATATTTGCATGCATTGAACAATGCACGTTCGTCCTGCACGTTGACGCCTGCTGCGATCAACATGTCAAGCAACTGTACTGCCAAGTCGTCGCCGTCGTCAGCAAGGAGCGGGAGCAGACGTAACTCGTTGCCGTCGCTGCCAAACGGGAGCGGAGGCTCTGTTACGTTTGGGTTTGCACCGGCATCGAGTAGCGTCTGAAACATGACGGGGTTTTTGCGCCAAAGCAAGACAAAGTGCATCAATGCGGTGGTTTCCGGCAAGGGATTTGTAGCGGTAAACCTTGTGTCTACGTCGACTACTCTCGTCAGTGCGCGCACACACGCGGGGTGATCGTTGTAAAACGCGGCCACAAACGCCGAGGGGCACCTTTTTCCAGTGTCATACTCGTATGACTCGCTTTCACACCGCGTGCATTGGTCACACGGCGGTGTCTCCACGGGGTCCATGTCAATCAATGTCCCCGCATTACACTGCTGCTGCTGCTGCTGCTGCTGCTGCTGCTGCTGCTGCTGGTGTCGTCGTTGCTGTTGCTAAAACAAAACACGGG
>Ga0209475_10004133_pt1 | contig 12704 bp, 11 predicted proteins | sample tdDd471_FD_187128 | JGI IMG/M metagenome (GOLD analysis project Ga0209475, IMG submission 187128) | Marine sediment microbial communities from the Atlantic coast under amendment with organic carbon and nitrate - tdDd47.1 (SPAdes)... | ecosystem: Environmental > Aquatic > Marine > Coastal >...
GAGCCGTACCCGCTCATGCTTGAGGCCTCCGAGGCGGCGCGGGCTCTCGATGCCGAGATCCGAGCGCTCGATGATCGGCTGGCTCGCGCCGATCCTCTCGCGACCCCCGTCTACGAGGACGCGATCCAACAGGTGCTCGCCAAGCTCGACGTGCGAACGATTCCTGTTCCGGGATTCAGCCAGGGCCAGATCCAATACAACCTCGACGTCGAGAAGTACAACCGCGACCTGAAGAACACGTCCGTCCAGGCGGAAGAGCGTGCCAACGTCGAGGCGGTCAGCGCCTACCGTTGGATGATGGGCCTCAATGCGGTCAAGATCGACGAGCGTCTCGTGCGCGCCGCGCGCAAGCACTCGATCGAGATGAAGCAGAAGAAGTACTTCGCGCACAACAGCCCGACCGGCCATCTGCGCTCGCCCGGCAACCGCGCGGCGCGCGAGGGCTACAGCAGCGGCGTCGGCGAGAACATCGCACGCGGCGCCAGTACGGGAGTCGGCGCGTTCTGGCAGTGGTTCCGCAGTTCGGGACACCACCGCAACATGCTCAACCCGGGCTGGACCGATCTCGGCTGCGGCGCCTGCGACAACCACTGGTGGACGCAAAAGTTCGGTCGCGCCACGGGCAAGAGTCTCAATCCCCCCAACGTTCCCCCTGATCCGGATCCGCCTGGTTCGTCGGGCGCGTAGCAGTGACTGAGTACTCCGGACTTCCCACCGAGCAGCCGCACCCCGACCGGCCCGAGCTCGATGCGATGGCGCCGGAAGCGATCGCCCGTCTCCTCTTGCGCGAAGAGCAGCGCGCGCTCCATGCCGTGGACGCCGCGCTACCGGAGATCGCAACCGTCTGCGCGTGGGCTGCCGACGCGCTCCGGGCGGGAGGACGCCTGATCTACGCGGGCGCCGGAACCAGCGGTCGACTTGGCGTCCTCGATGCCTCGGAAATGGGGCCAACGTTCGGCGCGGAGCCCGGTCGGGTGGTCGCGCTCCTGGCGGGTGCGCCCGAAGCGATGACCGAGGCGATCGAGGGCGCGGAAGACGACTACGACGCAGGCGCGCGGGCTGTGACAGAACTTGAGCCCACCGAGCGGGATGTCGTCATCGGCATCTCGATGTCGGGGACAGCCGCGTTCGTCATAGGGGCGCTCGACACTGCGGTGGGCAATCGCGCGCTCGTTACGGCGAATCCCGACGCCGACTGCGAGTTCAAGATCGTGCTCGGATTCGGTGCCGAAGCGCTCGCCGGATCGACGCGGCTCAAGGGCGGGAGCGCCACGAAGACGGTGCTCAACATGATCTCGACGGCGGCCATGGCGGGCAGCGGCGCGGTGTATGGCCCGTGGATGGTGCGCGTGCGCCCGACCAACCGGAAGTTGCGGGACCGTGCCGAGCGCATGGTGGCCACGCTGGCCGAGGTCGATCACGCGCGCGCGGCCGAACTCCTGCGGGGCGCGGGCGACGATGTGCGCGTCGCCGTGCTGATGGCTAAACTCGATCTCGACGCCGACACCGCACGCCAACGACTGGACGCGCACGGCGGCCGACTTCGAGAGGCGCTCGCATGAAACGCGTCACGGAGCTCTCGGCGAAGCAGGACAAGCTCGTCATCGGCTTGCTGAGTGGCACATCGGCCGACGGCATCGACGCGGCGCTGGTGCGAATCCGCGGGCATGGCCTGGAGACGCAGGCAGAGATCGTCGCCTTTCGCAGCGAGCCGTTCCCCGACGTCCATCGCGACCGGATTCGCACGCTCGGGACGGCCAACGCGGAAACGATCTGTCGCTACAACTTCATCCTCGGCGAACTGTTCGCGGAGGTGGCGCTGCGCCTGATCGACGAGGCGGGTGTTGCGCGCGAGGCGATCGACCTCGTGGGTTCGCACGGACAGACGATCGTGCACATCCCGCGGGGTACGCACGAGCGGGGCGCGACGCTGCAGATCGGCGAGGGCGACGTCTTGGCGGAGAGAATCGGTGCGCCGGTGGTGTCCGACTTCCGCACACGCGATGTCGCTGCCGGGGGAGAGGGCGCGCCACTCGCCGCCTACGTGGACTACCTGCTTTTCCATCGGGACGGCGCGCCGCGCCTGACGTTGAATCTCGGCGGCATCGCGAACCTGACGCTCGTCACCGAGGCCATCGAGGATGTCTACGCGTTCGATACCGGGCCCGCAAACATGCCGATGGACGAGGCGGTGAGGCTGCTGACGCAGGGCGAGGAGCACTTCGATCGCGACGGCAAGCGGGCGGCGGACGGACGTGTCGACCAGAACCTGCTCGCGAAGCTTTCGTCCCACCCCTTCCTTGCGCTGCCGCCGCCCAAGACGACCGGCCGCGAGATGTTCGGGGTCGACTTCGTGCTGCCGTTGTTGCGCTCGAAAGGGACCTCGACGGCGCACGACGTCATCGCCACGTTGACCGCGTTCACCGCCCACTCGATCGCACGCGCCATCACGGAGTTCGTGCTGCCGCGCCACCAGCCGCGCGAGATCATCGTGAGCGGTGGGGGCGTGCACAATCCTGTCCTGATGATGCACCTCAAGCATCTGCTCCCGATGATGGCGGTTCGTTCCCTGGCCGAACTCGGCGTCGATCCCGACGCGAAAGAGGCTCTGCTGTTCGCGATCCTCGCCAACGAGACGATCCACTCGAACCCGAACAACCTCCCGGGCGCCACCGGCGCGCAATGGCCGGTCGTGCTGGGGAAGATCTCTCCGTAGCCGGAGAGCGCCGGTTGCAGGCGGTCTACAGTTCACGGTTTTCGGTCGGAGTGGAACGAATCGCCACCACCGACCGTGAACCGTAAACCGTGAACCGCAAACCCTGCTGCTCCGCCGCTATCATGCGTTCATGGAAAATCTACATCGGCTCGTGATGCCCATGCTGCGCCTGCCCGCCGGAGACAAGCGCTTCGATCGCGCGTTGCGTTTGGCCGAACGAGGCGTAGGCGGCTTCTGCGTGTTCGGCGGCGACGCCGCGACCCTGCCCGGGTTGCTGCAACGTCTGCAGGAGGCCGCGCCGCATCCGTTGTTGTTCGCCGCGGATCTCGAGCGTGGCGCCGGGCAGCAGTTCGCAGGTCTCTCGGACCATCCTTGCAACGCAGCGCTGGGGCCCGACGAAGCGGAAGCGGCCGGCATTCGCACGGCAATCGAGGCGCGCCGCGTCGGCATCACGATGACGTTCGCGCCGGTGGCGGATGTCGGCAGCGAGTCCGCGAATCCGATCATTCAGTCGCGCGCGTTCCTGCAGCCGGAAATGTCCGCGCCCCGCTTCATCGTCGGAGCGCGAGCGCACGGTCTGCGCACGTGCGCCAAGCACTTCCCCGGCCATGGCGCCACCACAACCGACAGTCATTCCGATCTTCCGCGTGTCGACGCGCCGCTCTCGGTGTGGTTCGAGCGCGACCTGCCGCCGTTCGCTGCCTGCATCGCGGCCGGCGTCGATGCGGTGATGAGCGCACACCTCGCTTGCCCGGCGCTCACCGGCGAACCCGATCTGCCGGCCACACTTTCGCGACGCGTCATGACCGACCTGCTGCGCGGCGAGCTGGGCTTTCAGGGACTGAACGTCACCGACGCGCTGTTGATGGAGGGAGTGCTGCAAGGCCGTTCCGAGGGCGAGGCGGCGGTTCGGGCGTTGGAAGCCGGCTGCGATTTGCTGATTTGTCCGAAAGATATCGAGGGGGTCCTAGGGGGCGCGGTCAGCGCCGGAACCGAGGAGGCCTTGGCGCGCGTCGCTGCCGCGGCCGAGCCGCTCCTCGACCCGCTCGACCGTGCCGCGACCCGCTCGATCCGAACGCGCGGCGACTTCCCGATTGGGCCGGGGGAGCACGCCCTGCAGATATTCTCGATCGCAGGAGAGGGGGCGGCTTGGGGCGCTCAGTCCGGAATCGCCTACGTGGAGCGGGATTTCAAGGGCAAGAAGGTCGCGGAAGGCAGCGGATTGGGGCTGGCGCGCCCGACCGTCGCACTGCTGCGGCCCGACCGCGCGTATGCCGGTGAACTCGCGCTTCCGGAGCCGGTTCGCGTGGCCGCGCAGGCCGCGGACACCGTTTTGCTCTTTGGGCCGGCGATCTTGCTCGAAAAATTGCGCCCGAACGCCGTCTTGATGGCTCCGGGGCAGGACCCCAGGACGCTGCGCGCTGCGGCGAAATGCGCCTTTCCCGCCGGGGAATGAGTAGGTCGCGGGGGCTCACTCGATTCCGCTTGAAAAGGCCGGTCCATTCGACTTTACTGTCCCGTCCCCAGCCCGGGAGCCATTGCGGCTCCGGAGGGGTGTGAAACGTGGATGATGACGTGCGGGCAGCGCGTCGTGAACGGCAATAGATAGGACGGAGGAACGGAATGGCGACAGGAGGAACTCCCCTGGCGCGCGTGATCGTGCTTCTCTTGGCAGTGGCCGTGCCGGCCACCAGCATCGTGCTTGGCGGCCCGGTTTGGGCCCAAGAGGATGCCGGTAGCCTGCTGAAGAACGGTCTGCAGCAGGTACGTGCGGGCAAGTACAAGGAAGGCATCAGCACGCTGCGCAAGGCGCTCGCCGCAGACCCCTCGAATGAGGAGGTCATGCAGGCATTGGGCCGCGCCGAGTACGAAGCCCTGCTGGCAATTATGGCTTCGGGCGAAGAGGGACGTCGCGTAGTAAGCGCGATTCTCTCCAAGGCGATGCCGATCCTGCCGAGCGAGGCTTACGACGACGCGAAGATCGCAGAGTTGGTCAAGGACGCGGTCGAGCACGAGAACGAAGCCAACCGCTTCGAATCGGCAAGTGAACTCTCGCGCATCTATGGCGAGTTCGCGGTGCCTGGCCTCTTGGCCTATCTCAAGTCGAAGAACACCGACCACCGCATTCAGGCGCACATCGTGCTCCAGAACCGCATCGGTCGGGACGCGGTGTTGCCGCTCAACGAGGCGCTAAGCAGCTCGGACCCCGGAGTCCGTCGCCTGGTCGCCATCGAGCTCGGCAGCATCGGCGACATGCGCAGCTTGCCTGCGGTCGCCGAAGCCGCTGCGAGCGACAAGGATGACGGCGTCCGCGCCAAGGCCGCAGAGGCGCTCGAGAAGCTCGTCGCCCGCTACGGCTGGGCCGCCGGGATGAGCGCTTCGGAGCTCTACCTGCGTCTCGCGCAGATGTACTACGACGGCAACTATCGGGTGCTTGCGCGCTCGGACAAGCCGATCGTGGTTTGGCGCTGGGAGGGCGGCCTCAAGCGCTTCCCGATCACGCGTCACCTGTATGTCCTCAAGCTCGCCGAAGAGGCGTCCTACGACGCTTTGGCGGCCGACGAGAACAACATGGCCGCCGCGTCGATGCTGGCGCGCGTGCTCGCCTCCGAGAAGATCGCCATGGCAGCCGTTTCGGCCATGGGCGACGACGAAGAGGGCGCGACCTCGGCCGATCGTGATCGCATCGCGGGCCTGATGACCGGCCTCGGCTGGAACACGCTCGCTCAGGCGCTGTCCGAGTCGCTCGCTCGCGACGACTACGGCACCGCCGCTTCGCTCCTCAGCGTCATGCACCACGTGTACGCCGGCGCGGACTTCACCGACGGTCACCCCGTCGTGCAGGCGACGAGCTCCAAGTCGGCGCTCGTGCGTATGGCGGCGGCCGAAGCGGTTCTGCGCTTCAACGGCATGCGCCGCATTGGCTCGTGGCCGAACCCGGGTGCCTTCATGGGCCTCGTGGCGCGCGCAACGGGCGAGATCATCCCGCGCAACATCCTCGTGGTGGACGCGATGGATGGGCGCCGCAACAAGATGCTCGATGAGCTGGACAAGGCCAAGTATGTGGTCTTCAGCGCCGGACAGGGCTCCGACGGTTTCGTGCGCGGCGTCCGCCTCGCCGGGATCGACATGATCGTGATGAGCACGGACCTCGGCGACATGGAAGCACTCGCGCTTATCTCCAAGCTCAAGAGCGAGGATTCGACCAAGAACATCCCGCTGGTCCTCGTCGGCAACGCCAGTGATGTCGGCAACGACGCCTGGCGCAACCTGTACAAGGACAAGGTCGCCGGCATCTCCCCGATTCCGGAAGGCCCCGGCATTCCGACCGAGGAGTTCATCAAGGTCGTCATGGCCGGCTTCGCCGAAGAAGCTGCTGGCGCGAAGGCGCGTTACGCGGCGAGCGCGACGATCCTGGATGCGTTGGCACACACGGACACCAGCAACGGTCTCTTCGAGTGGGAAAGCCTCACGCCGGCTCTGACGGCGCTGCTCGGTGCCGACCTGCCCGACGACGTGCCGGTGCGCCTGAACGCGATTCGCGCGCTCGGGAACGTGCGCGACAGTGCGGCGGCCCAGACCCTTGCCGACTACTTCGCGAAGGAATCCGACGCGGCCCACAAGGCTGCGGCGGGACATGCCATCGCGCAGATCTGCCGTGCGCACGGTGTCACGATGAGCGACGATGCGTTCGCCAAGCTGCTCGACGGCACTCGCCACGCCGACATGGCGGTTGCCGGTGCGGCTTTCGCAGCCCTCGGCTCCAGCCAGCTCACCCCCGCTCAGATGCGGACGGTGGCCATTCGCAACCGTCCGACGGCCAGCGACGGCAACGAGTAGACGACACCCGAACCGTTGAGAACACGAGCCGCACCCCTCGGGGTGCGGCTCTTTTTTTGTGAATCGTGAACGACGGTGCCAGGCACCGTCGTTCACGATTGGCTCAGGCGAGGGCGATGGCGACGGCGGCGGCGGTCGACTTCGAGTGGGTGATCGAGAGGTGCCAGCCGCCGATGCCCAGCGACGCGGCTTTCTCGGCCGCCTTGCCGGAAAGCTCGACCCACGGCTGACCGCTGTCGTGGTGCCGGATGCGGATATCGGCGAAATTCGCGCCCGCCATGCCGGTGCCGAGCGCCTTCATGACCGCTTCCTTCGCGGCGAACAGGCCGGCGAAGTGGGTCGGTCCCTCGCGTGTATCGATGCGGGCGCGATTCTCCTCGGGATGCAGCACCCGATCGATGAAGCGATCTCCGCTCTTCTCCAGGATGCCCGCGACGCGCTCGATTTCGACCAGGTCGAGTCCGACGCCCACGATCACGCGGAAGCCTCGTCCTCGTCGAGCACGGCGCCCGTGAGGTCGGCTCCGTCCAGCTGAGCGTCCGTCATGTCGGCGCCCTTCAGGATGGTGTCCCGCAGATTCGAGTCGCTCAGCCGCGCCCCGCGCAGATTCGTGACCGATAGGTTGGCGCGGCGGAGGTCGGCGCCGTGCAGATTGGCCCCGGCCAGATTCGCGCCGAACAGGTCGGCCTCGCTCAGATCGGCGTTGGAGAGGTCGGCGCCGCTCAGGTCGGCACCGCTGAGGTTGGCCGCGAACAGGAACGCGCCTCCGAGCCGCGCCTCCGCCATCTTGCAGTCCTTCAGGTTGGCGAGGGCCATGTTGGCGCCGTGCAGGTCCGTGCCGCTCAGGTCCTGACCCGAGAGTCGCGCGTGGAACAGATCGGCCCCGGGGCCTGCTTTACGTTTGGTCATGAGCGCAGGTATCCCTTCACGAGGTCGAACGCATCGCGCAGGCGGCGATCCGCATGGGGCGGGTGGGTGCCGAGTCCGAATTTCACGTTCTGCGGCTTGAACGGATCGCGACCGAGCCGCTCGCGGACCGTCCGGATGCGATCGAGCGCGTCCGTGTACTCCGCGCGCATCTCGTTGAGATGGTGACGCTCGTCGACGATGCGCGCCGCCTGCTCGACCATCGTGTCGAGCGTCTCATCCACCTTGCGCGCCATGCGCGGCAGCAGGGTCGACTCGAGGTACTCGAGGTAGGCCTTGAAGGTGGCGGCGTCGGCCCCTCGCATCTCGTCGCTGATGCGTTCGATGACTTGGCGGTATTGGGCAGCCCGGGGGTGCTGTTCTCCCGGTTCCTCGCGCTCACATTCGCGGAATCGACGGCGCGCTTTGACCAGGAGATTTTCGAGCCCGACCAGCAGCCGGACCTGTTCGTTCATCTGAGGCATCGACGGAAGTCCTTTAGTGACAGGAATGTACGGCGTTCCAACTCCCCGTTCAAGTCGGCATACCACCCTAGCCGACCTACTTGTTCTAACGGCCATTCTTGGTAGGGGTTCCCCGGCCGAACACTACATTAGGTAGAATCAGGGACTCGCGGAGCCTCAATGGGCAAAAAGAAAGACTGTTTCGGTCAAGAAGACTACACCTGCATGACGCCGAGCTGCCCCTATGCCAAGGAGTGCATTCAGGCGGTGTGGGAGAAGCGTCTCGAGGCCGCCATGGCCCGGCGCGGCAAAAGCGAGAACGCTGCCACACCGAAGCGCCGCTCTCGAGCGCGCATGCCCGCGAAGCGCAGCTAAGGCTAGCCGGCGCTCTCCAGCACGAAGCGCGCCGCGTTGCGCACCGTCTCGTCCTTGTCCTCGGTTGCCAAGGTCTCGAGTGCGCGCTGCATCCGCTCGTCCGGCTTGCGCCCGATCGGCACCGTGACTCCGAGTAGCTTCGACTTCACGCCGCCGGGCGCGTAGCCGGACGCCAGGACGGCCGCATGGCGCACGCGCGGATCGACGTCGCGCATGCGCAGCAGCAGCAAACCCTCACCCTGCACGTGCACGCCCGCCGCAATCACCAGCAGCGCCCGCACACGCGGACTCGCCTCCTGCTCCTCGGTCGCGAGCCGCGTCAGCGTCCAGCGCGCCGTGCTGCCGAGCGCTTCGCTGACGCGCCAGCACTCCGCGTCGATCTTGCTGGCGTCGCCCGCCAACGCATCGCGCAGGTCCTCGACGAGGGTGGCAGTTGTTTCATACGCGCGGATTTTGGGTCGCTCGCCCCGGCGCGCGCGTTCCGCCTCCGGAACCTCGCGCTCCATTTCCTTTTGACTGGGGGGGGGCTCGTCGGCCGACGAGGGCTGCATGGCGAGGTAGGCCAATCCCGCGGTCGCACCGACCGCCAACGCGAAACCGACCGCGAGCAGCACGCCTCGCATCAGTCCGTCGCCTCGAGCACCACGCGGAATCCGGTGAGCGGCGCGAGAGGTACGCGATCGAGATACGGGTCCTCGGACGTGCCCTCCTCGTCGGGATAGATTTCCGCCACGGTCCACTGCGGGTCGAGGTAGGAGTCCAGCGTGCACGCTCCGGGCTCGAACTCGAAACATCCGCCCGCCAGCAGCCATACCTTCGAGCCGGAGGGCTGCGTCTGGCCTACGCCTGTGCCCACAACGCCCGGCGGCGCCTGAACCAATTCCAGCGCGTTCCCGCAGAGGCCCTGAATGCTGCCCGGGTTTTCGCGGAGGAAGGAGTAGAGCGAGCGCGCCCGGTCCTGATCGTCGGCTCGTCCTTCGCAGATCAACTCCAGCTTGCCCGTCGCGGCGCCCCACGGGTAGGGGCTGGCGGCGTTCTGGCGTCCGGCGCGCACGTATTCCGCCGCGGTCGGGAGGCGCGCCGTCACGCCGAGCTTGCCGCTGAGCCAGCGGGCGTAGTCCTGCGCCTGGTCGGGAGTCACGCCCTGAACGGGCTGCGTTTCGGTCCCGGCCTCGAACAGTTTTTGCACCGCGTCACCGCGACCAAAGGGGCCACCGAAGACGACTTCGCGTCCTGCCAGCGGGTGTGCGCGGTCCTGGAAGCTGCCGGGGAGCATCGCCAAGCGGCGCTCGCGCAGAACCTCATCCTTGGTGGCGCGCTGCTGGTCGGTATCGCCCGCTTCATAGCCGGGATCGAGTTTCGGCGCTTCCTCGACGAGGTAGGCGAGGAACTGCCGATTGGTGATCTCGTTGGTGGCGATCGCGAAGTCCCGCTTGATCGGTGCGGACTGTGCCGGCATCTCGATCGGCGGGAGCCGTTGCGGAGTGAACTCGCCGCTGACCGTTTCCATCTGCACCTTCGGCGGCATCACCGGATTGGGGCGCGCGACGAATTGGACGGGGCCGGCGGTCACCGTGGCGAATGCGGGAAGTCGCGGGACGCGGCGGATGACGATGCGAAAGCCGATGTGGGGCGCGCGATCGGAAAGCGACGGATACTCCTCAAGTTCCTCGCCGGCGAACGGGCTCGTCGAGTCGCCGCGCTCGGTCGCGTAACTGCGCGGCGAGCCGAGATAGGACCAGCCGGCGGCGGCGAAGCCATTAGGGATGTGGATCCACTCCGCCACGTTGCCGATCTGTGCATGCAGGCCGCGGAAGTAGCCGACGTCTTCGTGGCGCGCGGGAAGCGGCTGGCCGGAGAGGTTCACGCGCTCGCTGACCCCGGCTTCGTTCTTGGGGAGGTCGTCCAGCGTGCGACCCCACGGGAAGTTGTCGAGCGGGTCGCCGCGACCGGAGCGTGCGAACTCCAACGGTGTGGGCAGATCGACGATCAGGTCCGGGTCGGCACCGAGCACCTCTTCCCACACCCAGTTGCAGAACTCGAGCGCGGCGATGCAGGAGATGTCGGAGACCGGCTTGCCGGGGCCGGACGCGGGGTAGATGCGCGGCACCATGCGGTTGGGCGAGGAGCGCGACCACGATGTGGGGTAGTAGTCGGGCGGGGCTTGCCGTCCGCTCTTCGTGGCGCGGGCGACCAGGAACGCGTACCACTGTTCGTTCGTGATCTCCGCGACGCCGATCGAGAACGGGTCGTCCACGTGGTAGAGGTCGGGTAGCAGCGCGCGCGTGTGCTCCGCGAGAGTGGACCGCAAGTACTCGAGCCAGTCGCGAACCTCGATCAGGCGCGGGTCGTCATCCTCGGCCGACAGGGACGGCATTCTGCGCTTGAGGTCGCGCAGCACGCCGGTAGCGTCGACCGGGCGATAGGCGCCCCAGCTCACTTCGCCTTCCGCGACGGTTTGCAGGTCGTCGGGGCCGAACTCGACGTCCTTGACGGTGACGTTGATGCGGCGCAACGGATCTTCCGGCGGCATCGGATCGCTTTCGAACAGACGCAGGCCGGTCAAGACGAGCAGCAGCAGGAGCGAAACGAAGCCGAGGTAGCCGCCGATGGCGAGCAGGCGCTCGGTCTGGCGGATCGGGGGGGCGCCGGCGGGGTGGTGGCGGACGAGGTCCGGGCGCAAGCGATACGAGCAGTTCGGGCAGTACTTGTAGGGTCGATCGAGCTTGACGCCGCAGCGCGGGCACCCGGACGGCTGAAACACCGGGGATGAGGCGGGAGAAGGGGACGATTCGACACTCACGGGGACGATCCCTAGGGTATCAGCCGCCGGTCTGCGAACTGCGATGGGGGACCGCGCCGGGAGTCGTTCTGCAGCCGTCAGCCGCGGGAAGTGCCAGCGGCACTTTTCGCGGTAGCCCCGCGGACCCCATGTTTGGTGCGGTGGAAGCTCTTGGGTGGGCCGGATCGGCTCACTCAGGCGAAGGCAAAAGACGGCGAACAGCTAAGGAATCCTTGACGATTCCGACGTCCCCGCTATCAATACCTAGCTCGGTAGCCCAGCTGCCGTGTCCATGCCCCGGTAGCTCAGTGAGGGTACGCGCCGGGGATCTCCCGCACGCCGTCAGCCGCGGGAAGTGCCAGCGGCACTTTTCGCGGTAGCCCCGCGGACCCCATGTTTGGTGCAGGGTAGCTCTTGGTTGGGCCGGATCGCCTTCCACAAGCGAGCGCAAAAGAGAGCAGGCGGCCAAGGAATCCTTGACGATTCCGACGTCCCCGCTATCAATACCTAGCTCGGTAGCCCAGCTGCCGTGTCCACGCCCCGGTAGCTCAGTGGTAGAGCACCGCTTTCGTAAAGCGGGGGTCGTCGGTTCAAATCCGACCCGGGGCTCCATCTCTTCCTGAGGTGGGATCGCGCGGATCGCCCAAGTCCCCCGATACGGCCGTGCTGTCGCACCTTGACGCGCATAGGTTCTCTCCGTGCGCAGAGGTACGTCAATCGCGACAGCTCTTCGGCAGGTGCGCGCGCTTCAGTCCCGCTCTCCAATTGTCCGGTACGCTGGCCGCGGTTGTGGATCCGCTTGCCGGGGCTCGTGAGGCCGCGCGGGATCGAGGAGCGTTCGTGAAGAACAAGAAGGTCGCCGCGCTGCTGTTCGGAATCAACATCCCCGTACTGGCGGGGCAGCTGTGGCCCGCGGGCGCTCCGCCGTTCGCGCGCGTGGTCAACATCGCGTTTCTGTGCGCGACCCTGATCGTGTTCGCGATGATGCTGCGGGCGCCGCGCTAGTCAGGAACCGCCGCTGGCCTGGAAAATCTGGACAAGATGTGACGCCGTGCCGGTCCGCGCATCCAATGCCGCGTGAAACACTTTGACGTAATCGTCCTCGGTGGTGGGAATTCAGCGGATGTCTATCGGGCGGCCAATGCGGCCGGTTTGAAGACAGCGGTGGTGGAGAAGGGCCCGCTCGGCGGGACTTGTCCGAATCGCGGCTGTATTCCCTCCAAGCTGCTCCTGGCCCATGCCGACCGCGCGGATGCGATTCGCACGGCCGACCGCTTCCACATCACCGCCAGTATCGAATCGATCGATGGCGACGCGATCCTGCGCGACGTCCGCGAGTACACCGATCTGTGGGACGGCAAGCTGGCGAACGCGCTCGGCGAGAACATCACGCTCTTCCGCGGCCACGGCCGTTTCGTCGATGACCGCACGATCGAGGTCGGCGACGAGCGGATCACCGGCGATCACATCGTGATTGGAACCGGCTCCCGTCCGCGACGCCTCGATCTTGGCGTTCCGTACCTGACGAGCGACGACGTCTTCCGCCTCGAGTCGATGCCCGAGTCGGTCGTCTTCGTGGGTGGTGGATTCGTTTCCGCCGAACTCGCGCACTTCTTTTCCG
>Ga0209475_10004135_pt1 | contig 12702 bp, 11 predicted proteins | sample tdDd471_FD_187128 | JGI IMG/M metagenome (GOLD analysis project Ga0209475, IMG submission 187128) | Marine sediment microbial communities from the Atlantic coast under amendment with organic carbon and nitrate - tdDd47.1 (SPAdes)... | ecosystem: Environmental > Aquatic > Marine > Coastal >...
AATTCTCTAGCCGCAAAATAAATTGCAGCACTGGGAACACCCACCACAGTAAGAATAGGCCAAAAAGTATTGAAAAAAACACCACAAATAGCACCATTTCGCATGCCTTCACGAATCCAAGCCTGATCTGATACTTGATACAAATAATCATCATCCACATCATAGACATTGGAAGTATATCTTTTAGGAGCTTTGGTATAAGCGTTACGAAAAGCACCAAACGCTGTTCCGGCAAAAAATGCAATTGAATAACCTCTAACAGAAAATGTGAAATCCCAGACACCCTTCATTATTAATTTAATTTAATTTTTTTTTTAAAAATGGAGGAGGACCTTGAAAAAATCATCAATTGTTTGGAACAAAATGATTCATCAATGCGTCATCTTTTATTGAAAAATTATAAGATAGAAGAAGAACAAGCAACAAGAATCGGAAACGCATTGCAAAATAATAATGTTGTAAATATTTTAGAGATACAATCTTGTCACATTGAGCCTTTCGGATTGGATATAATTTTTCAATCTTTAAAGGAAAACAAGAGTATAACAAAGCTAAAAATATGCTATAAAAATACGTATTATACAGGAATTCATACTCTTGAAAAAATGCTAAAAGAAAATCATACTATAGAACAATTACATATAGAAGGATATGCTTTTGGAGATTATCACATGCGCGTTTTGTATGAAACTCTAAATATCAACAAAACTATTGAAAGCCTTTATTTTGATAGAATTGATGTAACAGATGTATCTATACCACATATTTCTAAAATTTTGACAACAAATCAAAAGTTGAAATATTTTAGTATTTATAATAGTGAATTGACTTATTTTGATGCAAATAGCATCTTGGTAGCTGCAGAAGGAAATCAATTTATATGTAATTTCTCTTTATACAATAATGCTTATATGTCTTGGCAAAACTGTAAAATAGCTGCAATAGCGATGCAAATATGTTCTAGAAATGAGATAATCGGGAATACTATTCGAGATTGTGTATTAACTCTTTTAATGTTGCGCTGGTTTAAAGAAACAGTATTATCTGTTTTGCCTAAAGATGTTGTAAAAATAATTGGCAAGAAATTATTGAATACAAGAGGTGATAGATGTTGGAAGAAATTAAAAAGAGGGTAATTTTTTTTTATTTCATCCAATACACTCCTTCAGTATTTTCAACCATTTCTTTTGCCATACTATTCCTGTATCCAGAAAGATAAACTTCTCGCCACATGGAACGAACCTGCTTAATTGCTGGAACAAAATCTTTGTCGCCTCCACTGATGATACATTTTTTAAACTGACCTTTAAATGCCATACACAATAAATCTGTGCATAACGCAACATCAACACCTTTTTGTATATACTCTCTATTTTTTACAGAAAGCGGAAAAAGCTTAATTTGGAAGCCTCTTTTTTCCAAGATATCCAAAAACGGCCTCGCTCGTTGATTATCGTTATCAGGACTATAACTATTGTAGAAAATGATTTGATCAAAGTGACTGATTTTTAGCCAGCGACATAACTTGTCCTTCAAATCGAAATAGTCAATCTTGTTGTTTGTGCCTTTAAATACATATGCAGCATCTATAAGCCAGACAACACCGGAATTTTTTGCTACCACTCTGTCCATCTTTTTAAACAAAATTAAATGGGTGGGTCTACAAAAAATAAAAAATTTTGCTGTTTTATTTGTCCAATTTGGCTTCAATAAATGCTCTACACAACGGACATCGTTGTTCTCTTAGATTATTAGCACAATTCTTGCAAACACAGGAATGCCCGCACTTTACAAAAATGTATGCTGGAGATGCATCCATACAGATGGAACATTCTTCTTGTGGATATACTTTGGTAATGGTTGCTAAAAGACGCTCATTTTTTCCACAAATAAAGTTTCCAGCAGTTTCCAAAATGAGACGATTCTTCATTTCTGCGTCTGGATCTCTAAAAACTTGTATGCGATTAGAATCCACAACAGACAAACATAATGTTACAGTCTTTGATGCCATTCTATACTTGACATCAATACTAACTTCCTGTGAAGATATTTTTTGGACAGCTCCATGCGAAAGATTGGTAGCAAAGATATCATCATCATTTGCTACAGAAAAACTTGAAGCTGATGAAAATCCACCACCACCACCACCACTTCCAAAACAAAAACTTGAAGCTCCTTTGGGTCTGCTTGATTTGCTGTTTCCAAATGTAAAAGAATCTGCAAATGAATATTCCGGAGAAGAAGGAGAGAATGATGGTGAAACATTTCCGCTTCCCCAACAATAATCTTCTTCTCCGTTAAACACTTCTTTCTCAAAACACACAAAATCCAATGGTGTCCATACAGCATCTCTCCAATCTTCATTACCAACTGTAGGTGCAACTCCAAAAGTAAAATATGTTCCGGGTGTAGATGTTTTTTCGGCTTTTCCAACAGTTAAACCTTGTCCAGTCTTTTCATCTACCTTCTTATCAATTTTCATGGCTCTCTCTTCATTGCTTGTGTCTCCATTAATTACAATAGTTTCTTTTCCATTCAAAAGATTGATCCGGTTAACTACTTTTCCATTTTCTTCTTTTCCGTGTCTTAACACAAAGAAAATTTTGTTCTTGGTTAAATTGGAAACACGAAACCCCAATGTTTGTCCATCCTTTTCGAAAATACTCAAAAAGTTTCTATCGCCTCGCTTACTCATCAATGTTTTGCCATCTTTTGCTTCGACTGAAATTGAAGCAATGGGAGTTCCCTTTTTAGAATCAATCAAAACAGCACATTTATGGTTCTTGTTTTCATAAACAAAGGTAGTCTCGTCCTTGATGCTAATACTAGCAGTCTGACTCCAATCAAAAGAAGTTCCAAAATTCATAACCCTGCTCACTTTTTTAATTTTTTAAAATTAGTATTTTTTTTCGAGATGAGTGTTTCTGCTGTTGATATTGATGAAGCACGAAAGCGTGAAAAATTGGCAAAGCTTTCCTTTTTAAAAGCACAGAAAGAATTGACGCTTGCAACAATGCATTTATTTACATTGGAGAGTAACGCTGATGAACAAGTTATAAAAGATGCAAATAATACTCGAAAAAAAAGAGCTCGTCAAGAAATTACTGGTTTTGAAGTTTCAACGCCTCCAGCTCCTATTAAAAAGAGAAAAGAAGAGTGGGTATGTCATGGGAATGTTCTTCTTGGAGATTCCAATCCTGGATGTCCTGGCGGAACAGAAAAACATAGAGTTCGTGATACTGATACACGATTTGAAAAGAAAACGTATACGACTTGTCGCGCTTGTAAAAATGAAATGAAGGCCATCAAAAGGAAGGCAAAGAATAAAGATAAAGAAGTTTTTTAGGAAATAAACCGATACCATATTTTATATTATCAACAGAATACAAATCTCTTTAGAATTAAAAAAATGAAAGCTGGTAGTAAAAAGTGGAGTAGTCGTATTGTTAATGGCAAAAAAGGCCAATATGGAATTGTGACTGGATTGGCATTTCCCTCTTTGGTGGAAGGAAAAAACACAACCACTAAAGTGACAAGCAATCTAAAGGATAGAAACAGCTGGTACCATGATCCTGCCTTCCAAGTTAGTATGTCAGAGTTGGATGATATTGATGGTGCAGAAGGAGCTCCTCTTTGTGTTGAACATGATCGAAAGCATGTTGTTGGACATGTTCATCACTCTTATATTGATGAAAGTGATCCCAAAAGAGGATGGCGTATTATGGCACGCATTCCTTTGAAAGATGAACAAGGAAATGACATTGAAGCTGGTAGGAAAGCTTTTAACGACATTAATGAGGGAGAATTGAATGGATTTTCTGTTGGTGTACAAAATCAAATGACTGTAGACAATAATACTGGAGAACGTCATGTTTGTGGTCGAGTTTTTCATGAAGTTTCTTTGGTAAATCAGCCATTTTTTGATGGATGTAATTTGTCAGCAACAATGGTAGCTTCAAAAGATGGAAAAGGTAAGTTTTTTGGAAATAATTCTACGCGACTAGACATTAACTATGAAAATCTCAATTATAATTATTATTTAGAACAAGAATTATTTGTTCCATTTTCCGATATGTCCGCTCCCGATAACAATAATACCGAGGCTCCGGCTCCATCTGATGGAGACAGAAATTTGAAGACTTTGGAAGAGATGGTCAAACAGACTGATATGTTGAAGCAGCAACTGAATGAGGCCAATGCTGCCCGTTCTGCTGCTGAAAAGGCACAACAGGAAGCGGCTAAGGCCCAGCTGGCAGACAAGGAACGTGATGAATTGGCTGCTCTCCGCGCTGATAAGGAGGCTCAATTGAAAAAGTATCACGAGGAGCAGCTGCCCAAGGCAGAGCAGTACATCAAGTTTTTGGAGGAAGTAGAGGGTGCTCCGGTTCATGATACTGACAAGCAGGTGTATATCAATGCATTTACCATTCCTAAGGAGGATTACCAGCGTCAGGCTCAGCGTTTTATGAATCATATGGAATCTCACCAGAAGCAGGCTGTGGAGATGGCTGCTTCCAAGAAGGCTTTGGAAGACAAGGAAGCTGCTTATAAGAAGGAGAAGGACGAGTTTGCTCAAAAGGAGAAGAAGATGGCAGAACTCCTGAGTCAGGCTGGTCCAAACATGAAGGCGTCTTATGAGGCTGCCTTTTTGAGTTCTCCCAATTTCCAGGTGCCCGATAAGAAGGACGAAGCTAAGGAAGAGCCCCGCAAGGAGAGTGTTGGTATGAATGCTTCCAGAATTGCTCCTGGTGAGGTGGCAAATCCTCCTCCTGGTGAGCATGAGCGCGGATTCCTGGAATTGTACAACTACACTAGCAGTATTGACATGAATGCTTCCAACAATGATCCATTTGCCGCTCCCCAGCGCTTGTTTCCTGCTTCGATGCCTGCCATTAGTGTTCACAATCAGCTGACAAACAGGGAAGGAGATTTGAACTTTCCTTGGTCTGATCGTTACCACAACCCGGCCAAGTTTTCCTGGCTGGAGCACCGTTCGGGTCTGGCTACCGCAGACAACTTGATGGATTTTGTCAACATGAATGCCAGTAAGGAGCTTCGGGAGGTTAAGCGCGAGGAAACGCGTAGCCTCTTCTAAGAAATAAAAACCTTTCAGTAGAAAAATACTGTTACAGACATACAAAAAATTAAAAAAAAATGGCATTTAAACATTGCTGTCCCCACAAAGTTGTCAATCCTAAAGTTTGTGGAAACTGTTTAAGTGTTTCCTACTGCGGTGACACATGCGCTGCAAAAGACTGGACAATGAATCATCAATTTGAATGTTTACAACAACAACAAAAGAGGAAGCGAGAACCAACAGACGAAGAGCTATTGCAATGGGCAGAAGAAAATCCAAGTGGGTGGGATCATGGAACTACTCCCAGAAGATGGCCAGAAGAATGGATATATGATCCTGAATATTTTGGAGATGATTTTTGGAAAAACTTTTATGATGAAGAAGAAGAAGAAGAAGAAGCTGAAGCTGAATTTCCTCAAACTGTAATGGTACCAAGTTCTGTAAAAAAAGAAGAAAATAGACAACGTAGAAGGCATGTGGATGGACCAACACGAAGAAGACTTATTTATTAAACTTTTCGAACCAAACCAAATTGTAACATTTTACACCATTGAACAACAATCGGAGCATCAAAATAACTTTCCAATGAATAACCCATACGTTTTAACGTTTCTCTATCATTCTTTTCAGCCGATTTATATTCTTGACGAGTATATTCTTTTTCCATATATTGACCACGCACTTTTACTGTATCTGGTATAAAACGTAAACGATTATCTCTACCAATTTCAACTGGATGCACCTTTGGATCATACAACAACTCTGGGTAATCCGTTTGAATTACATTGAAAGCTTCTGCACGATCTCTTTCATGTAATTTACACAATAAATATGCCGTTTGGTCTTCTGTAAGCTTTTTTTGAAATTGAAATCCTTCGCTAGGAGTACTCATTTTCTTAAAATTTTTAAATTCGTCGCTTTTTTTTTAAATATACAATCTATATTATTTGTCTTTTTTAAGAAAAAAAAAGCATCAATTGGATAATTAGAAAAGTTAATGTTCAAAAACACTCCCATCTAACCATTTAATTTTAATAATATAAAATATAAATGAAAAGAAATCGTCAACGTGCCGTTTCAAATACTCAAACAGTAGATTGTCTTCGTTTTTCTTTGATAAATCTTCCTCCAAGAACAAATTTTGTCATTCAGGGTTATTCTCTCCCTGGAACTTCTTTGGAAGAAGATGAAGAAAGTATGGATTTTTGTATTCATTTCAGACCTCCATTGTCACGTAATGCAGCAGCACAGGTTCGTGTAGGTGTTGTCTATGTAGGAGATAAAATCCAAAGATCTCGCTCACCTTATCTTTGTTTTTTGCCTGTTTTGCCTGAAGAAGGAGGAGAAAAATATTCATTGCTTCCAAACTATCTTGATTATGAATTATTTGAAACACATCAATTGAGAACTTATGGAACAAAAGGACAAACGATTGGTAGCATGTATCTGACGTTTGAAAATAATATGACGCGTCCAGATCATGCTGTTGGTGTTTTTATTGAACTCAAAGTGGATATGACATTGAAAATGCTACCACAACTGTTACCGGGCGAATTTTTAATGTGGTTTCCTCCTGACGTCGATCCAGCGGAATATGGCATCAAAGTAGATCCTCGTTTAATTCCTCAGCGAACAAAGTTGTGGTTTAAAATGCGAGGTATTTCTGGTACTAAAGCCTATACATTGTTGGGATTTTGGGTAGGAAAAGACTCAAAATTTGGATCACAACAAAGAGCAATCATGCGTTTAGGCTCACTTTCTGAAGATTACGCACTGTTGTGTTATTTTTCAAAGTTTGATTCGTGTCGTTTTCAAGAAATGGGATGGTGTCCTGCACCTGCGCGAAAATATCCTGATGGCTGGGGTGCATCACCTGATGGACTTTTTATTGATCAACAAATGAAATGGAGTGATGTGCCAGAAGCTACCAAAGATTTTTATCGACCAGAAGGATTTAATATTCACCGAGGAGTCTGTGAAATCAAAACCTCTGAAACAAATACATCCATGAGCGCTTATTACATCCCTCAAATGTATATGGAAATGATTGCACTTGAATCTGTTTGGGCAGACTTGCTTCGGTTTCACCACCACAGAGAATTTGAAAATGGAAAATGGATTTTCAAGGACAAACTTTATGTTTATAGAATTTACAGAGATCCTGAATTGGAAAAAGTATTGTTGAAACTTTGGAAGTATGCTATAGACAGAATAGACAAACTCGTAGAAGTTGCTGCCGAAGAAGCTTTTGTATCTATTCGTAAAAAACTGGAAAAGAAAGCTAAAGCGTTGAAACCCATTGCCATTATTGACGCTCCCGTTCATACATTTGAAAAGTACACACAATATCGAGAAGATATAGTATATGCTGCTGCTTCACGTACCGCCGAAGAAATGGAAGCTTCTGAATCACAACAACTTTGGTGCGATTTGAACGAAAGACACAAAAAACTTTTGTGTATGGATGAAAAATCACAACGTCAGGATATGGCTCGCTTAATGTCGGAACAACTGGAGGATTATAGCTTTCTTTTGAAACAATTTATATAGAAGTTCTTGCTTTCTTATTGCTGATATCAAACAACCTAATGTGTGTTGATGTATCCTGATTCCGTGGTGGTAACAATCTTTTAACCATTAATTTCCACAATAAAAAATACCAAAACGGAACAAAATACTTTCTATGTTGTACAGCATCAACATAAAACTGCTCCTTGTTATCAACAACCCATTGTATAAACATATCCATCTTAAATTGGGAAATGTTATAACCATAATGATACGTTCTATCAGTGGCTTCTGCTCGATAATTTTCATCAATATATTCTACAAAATCCAATATACAATGTAAAACTGCCTTTGATTCTTCTGTTCTATCACACACAATATAATTTCTAGTTAACACTCGCTCACTGATATCATTTGTATCTATAACCGATATCGTTGGTCTTTTGTTGTATGTTTCTTTGCTTTTTGTATTGAAAAAGTTACAAGCAAACACAAAAAACAGCTCTGACGCTGCGTAATCTTTTTCATTTCTAGACATTCGGAAATTTTCCGCCATCCAGGTTGCTGCCATTTTGCAACCCTGAGATCGATCACCATCAACAACATATAAGATGGAATACAACTCTATGGGTAAACTTTTGTAGCAACTTTTTTGTGTTATTACTCTATGCATATAGATGCATAGTTTTGCATATTTTTCTACATCTTTTCTATTTGAATAGAAAGCATGTACAGTACCTTTGCAATTTTTAAAGTCATCTCGAGCTTGAGCGCTGTTTGATAGTAAAATTTTATCTTTCACTGAAGCAAAATGTAAAGCAAAATCAAAACCGACAAGAAGTAGAAACTTTTGCAGATCTTTCATCTGACTTAGTGCTTGTATTTGCTTGATTTCATCACGAGAACGAAACAAATCTTTGAGATGGAAAATTTTTTCCGACCCTGCAACTTTCATTTTTTTAAAATGGAGAATAAGGGGCTCGATCCATTTAATTTGGGAAAAGTTGATCCAATTGGAGGATTTGTATCCGAGCAAAATAAGGATGACGTTGAAGTAGATTTGGGAGATACTCGCTTTGAAATTATAAGTGACGAAAAGGAAGCAACATTTACAAAGTCTCCCGAAATGACAGAGGCAGAACAAAAAGATTCCTTTGGTGATTTAGACAAATCAAAGTGGGCAAAGCGCAATGATATTGAAAATCATTTCTTAGCCGCAAAACCATCTCAAAAACACAAAGATTGGCAAAGTCATCCATTTAAAAATTCTAAAAAGACGATTGTTTTTGGAACAAATGGATATATGGCATGGGCCACAGAGTGTGAAGACATCAAGAAGTTTGCCGTAGATGATGATGATGATGAAGAAACCGACCTGGAAGGAAAAATTAATGATTCCAGAGAATATGCCAAATGCAATCCGGCAGCAGCTTATAAACATGCTTGTTCTGCATTGGAAAAAAGCTCAGTTGTACGTCATACTAATTATGAAATTCATAATTTGCAGACATCGGAAAACGCAAAGCTAAAGGCGCAAGAACTAGTAGCAATTTGCAAAGTGGACAAAAGTTTATTGGCACCATTTAAAATTTTGGGACCAAAGCTGTCTAAAAAGATGAAGGAACTTCCGGTATCAATCAAAGAACCAAAACCAATTGAATCACAACAGCGTCCAAGAAATGCATTTTGTAGCGTAAAGTATTGGAAAGAAGAAGAATCATTACCTAAAGCGGATTTAGGAGAAGGAGAAGGAGAAGAGGAAGTTGTAGAATTCAAACTTTTGTATTGTCGAGTTCCGTATGAAAAGAAAAAAATGAATGCCGGAAAAAAGTCAACCAAGGAAAAGAATAAGACAAAGGAAGTCAAACCGAAATGGAATTATGCAAAACACATTTTAAAGTGTGTATCCGGAACAACACCGTCTGCGTGTTTTAACGACACACATTTGTTTGTTGTGTATCAGCCTGCAGGATCCATTGATACTGGTATTTTACGTGTTTCAGTATTTGATGCAAGCGGAACTTTAGATCAACCAGAAAAAACTTTTGATTTTATTTTTCCAGAAAAGTTTTCGATGGAAGGTATGCTGTGTACCGCACTCAGCAAAGAAGGTGTATTTGCAGCATCACTTTCTTCAGGAGCAATCATCTTTGATCTGGAAAGCAATAGACACTGCTTATGGCTAGATCCAGGCGAAATTACAGAAGAAGAGGACAAAAATTGGATTATGAGAAGTGTTACTTCTTTGTCTTTTTCCTCTCAAGATTCAAATCTTTTGTGTATGGGGACAGACAAAGGAGAATGTTATATTGTTAACTGGACAAACGGAGAACAATATAATATTGAGCACTTGCCTGCTGTGGAACCTGTATTTGCAGCAAGTCATTCCAATAATCACACATTTATGGAAAGTGTGTTTGGTATAGTTGTATGTCGTCCTCTCTTGCCGATTCCTGTATTTGTTGATATGGATAGGCCAATTGCATATGACACATGTGGATCTTTAATAGCTGTCATGACCAAGTATGGCGGTTTGAAAATTTTCCACAAAAAGGTGCGTCGGTTGTTGTATGCTGCTGTGCCAATTACACAAACAAAAAAACATGCCATCAATAACGTGCAACATGCGTACCCTGGTCTAAAACTATTTGAAGAAAGTGTAGTATGCGTATATCCAGACGGAATTGTCAGAAAATATCAATTAATATTGGAATAAAAAAAAATATTTTCTAATTTATATCTAATTTCAAGCTGCTTTCGGACATGGTAACAATTCCTGTATGATAAGCACCACAAGAAATGAAAGATGCATTTTCTGTTATTCCTTCAATTATACTTGGAGTTCCAACACTATGATCATCTGTTCTATCATTTCCTAATCTTCCATATCCACCATATCCAAAAGTGTAAGCCTTTCCAGAAACTGTTACAATTCCGGTGTGGCGTCTTCCACAGGAAATGGAAGCTACAGGTTCTGTTATTCCTTGTACTTGAATGGGAATCCCAACATCATGAGCATCTGTTCTACCATTTCCTAATCTTCCACCAAAACCATATCCAAAAGTGTAAGATTTTCCAGAAACTGTTACAATTCCCGTATGATAATGCCCACAAGAAATAGATGCTATAGGTTCTGTTATTTCTTCAATTTGAGTTGGAATTCCAACATCATGATCATCTGTTATACCATCTCCTAATCTTCCGAATTTACCACTTCCAAAAGTGTAAGCTTTTCCAGAAACTGTTACAATTCCTGTATGAAATGTTCCACAAGAAATGGATGCTACAGGTTCTGTTATTCCTTCAATTTGAACTGGAATTCCAACACTATGATAATCTGTTCTACCATCTCCTAATCTTCTATATTCACTTTCTCCAAAAGTGTAAGCTTTTCCAGAAACTGTTACAATTCCCGTATGATAATGCCCACAAGAAATAGATGCTATAGGTTCTGTTATTTCTTCAATTTGAGTTGGAGTTGCAACATCATGATCATCTATTCTACCATCTCCTAATTTTCCATATTCGCCATCTCCAAAAATGTAAGCTTTCCCAGAAACTGTTAAAATTCCTGTATGATTTAATCCGCAAGAAATGGATGCTACATGTTCTGTTATTCCTTCAACTTGAGTTGGAGTTGCAACATCATGATCATCTGTTCTACCATCTCCTAATTTTCCGTCTTCACCATTTCCAAAAGTGTAAGCTTTTCCAGAAACTGTTACAATTCCCGTATGATATGATCCGCAAGAAATAGATGCTACAGGTTCTGTTATTCCTTCAATTTGAACCGGAATTCCAACGTTATGATTATCTGTTCTACCATTTCCTAACAGTCCATAACTAGCACGCCCGAAAGTGTAAGCCTTTCCAGTGTAGAATCTTTCGTGTAATTGATATTGTTTACATACTTTGCAAACAGTTTTAGATAGTGTATAAATGATTTTCAAATCTACTTCTTCCAGTTTGTACATTATTTTTGCCAAAAGTTTTCCGTTGCTAATTAAAGCTAAAGCTTCCAACCACGACAAATTTTTTACACTTTCAGACTTAATAAAAAACCAATTAATCAGTATATGTTGAATTCTTTCATGTTGCAAACTGCTTAAAGATGGAATGAATGTGTCATTTAACCCTCTTTTCATTTTTAAAATTTAATTTATATCCAATTTCAAACTGCTTTCGGGTATGGTAACAATTCCTGTATGAAATTCTCCGCAAGAAATGGAAGCTACAGGTTCTCTTATTCCGTGTACTTGAACTGGAATTCCAACAGAATGGTTATCTGTTCTACCATTTCCTAATTTTCCACCGTTACCATATCCAAAAGTGTAAGCTTTCCCAGAAACTGTTACAATTCCTGTATGATATGTTCCACAAGAAATGGATGCCATAGGTTCTGTTATTATTTGAACTTGAACGGGAATTCCAACACTATGATCATCTGTTCTACCATTTCCTAATTTTCCGTCTTCACCATTTCCAAAAGTGTAAGCTTTTCCAGAAACTGTTACAATTCCCGTATGAGATTCTCCACAAGAAATAGATGCTACAGGTTCTATTATTCCTTGAACCTGAACTGGAATTCCAACAGAATGAGCATCTGTTCTACCATCTCCTGATCTTCCGCCGTTACCACTTCCAAAAAAGTAAGCTTTCCCAGAAACTGTCACAATTCCCGTATGATATGATCCACAAGAAATGAATGATACAGGTTCTGTTATTCCTTCAATTTGAGTTGGAGTTGCAACATCATGATCATCTGTTCTACCATCTCCTAATCTTCCATACGCACCATCTCCACAAGTGTAGACCTTTCCAGAAATGGTTACAATTCCTGTATGAGATTCTCCACAAGAAATAGATGCTACAGGTTCTGTTATTCCTTGAACTTGAATTGGAATTCCAACAGGATGATTATCTGTTCTACCATCTCCTAATCTTCCAGCATAACCATCTCCAAAAGTGTATGCTTTTCCAGAAACTGTTACAATTCCCGTATGAGATTCTCCACAAGAAATGGATGCTACATGTTCTGTTATTCCTTCAACTTGAGTTGGAGTTGCAACATCATGATCATCTGTTCTACCATCTCCTAATTTTCCGTCTTCACCATT
>Ga0209475_10004142_pt1 | contig 12691 bp, 8 predicted proteins | sample tdDd471_FD_187128 | JGI IMG/M metagenome (GOLD analysis project Ga0209475, IMG submission 187128) | Marine sediment microbial communities from the Atlantic coast under amendment with organic carbon and nitrate - tdDd47.1 (SPAdes)... | ecosystem: Environmental > Aquatic > Marine > Coastal >...
CGCGACGGAATGAACCGTACCGTGCTGGCCGAAGACTTCCTTGATTTCATCCTCGGACGCGCTGAAGGGCAGGTTACCCACGTAGATTTTCTTCAAGACATTTCTCCATGTGCCGGCTTTCCGGCTTAACCAAGCGATCTGAATCACCAGCTTCTTCTGGTTGATCCCTCACGCTACAGATCGATCCGGCTAGCTTTACTTAGGCCGCCGAACCTCATCCCCCGATGGTCGAGGGAATCTTGGGGCCTGCTGGTTCCCGTGATCGGGAAACAGAAGGCAGAGTTGGGATAGGCGCGCTGTCGTTGCGGATCATCGCGCTCTGGACTGCTAGTGTAGCCCTTTTCTCATCGAGTAGCCATCGTTGGCTAGCCCGACTTGCTCAATCGTTCGAAGAGGGAAGCTCGTCGCTACCGCTTCAAATTAACTCTTATTCCGCAGAAGTATACTACATCAGCCACGAACCAGCACGAAAAACCACCCGATGGCGGCCCTCCTGTTTACCTCTTCCCTCTCGAAATCTCCTACAGATAAATCTGGCTCCTCGGGTTGGGCGCATATGTGGAAGGATTTGAGAAACGAAAAGCTCGCCAACAACATAGCCAACGAGCTCATCTCAACCCCTCCGGCTACACATGAGCAGCCATGTCGAGATGTCGGAAATAGGGCAGGCATGTACACCTCCCCTTCTTTCCATTTACATACCCTTATCTGTCCGGTATCTTCCTGCCCAACAGGAGGGCCCCCTCATGTCCGACGCCATTGCCACCGTCGAGTTCCAGCTCGCTGACCTCGACGCCGAGCCCCATGTCGTCGAAGCCCTCCGGCTCGCCGCTTCTCTGTCGGCCGGCCCGTGCAGCGCCGGAGATGTTCTTCTGGCCGTCGTGCTGAACTCAGCTAGCGCAGGATCCAAGGCCTTCCAGGCATTCCGGTCGTACCTCCCCGGCAAGTTAGACGCCAAAGTTGCTGGCACTGGTAAAATCGAAAGCGTCAGACTGACGAGCAAGCTGAGCGAGTCATGGACCGAGACCGGCTTCTGGACCACCGAATCTCCCCGAATATGGGGACGCGATCTGATCACCATTGCCCTTCTCGCGGAACACGATCCAACCCTTGCCCATTTCTGCGTCGATGCTGGGGTCCCGATAGACTTTTTACAGGATCAGTGGTTCAGATATCTGTTCTCCAATACCAACCGCGAGAACCCGCCTGACTACAGGAAGATATGGGAAAGCGTCAATGTCCCGATTCCGGAAATGCGCCTGCAGGGTCAGTATCCGAACGCATACCTGGCGACATTACGAGCAGAAGTACCGGCAGGGCCTAGACACCCGATCAACTTCAGTCTCGTCGGGAATCGAGGCTACGCCTCGGTTGATGGGCTGGCTCTTATCAACCGTCAATACCTGAAGTCCGGCGACAAGATCTATCTGATGGCAGGGAACCAAGCTGAAACCCGAATCATCGATGTTGGAACGGTCTACGAGACGGCGGCTGCCTCATTTGCTAGCCAGGCGGACCCGTCGACGCCTCTTGAATTCGGCATCGAGTGGCATGTCGTCGGTTCTCCCAATCCCGACCACATCGATGCCGCGGATTTTCCGCCGATCGTCGACCATCCGACCCTACTGGCCGTCGACGAGGAACTCGCTACTTGGTCCTGGAAAACGACCGGCCTCCACCTTCACTTCGAAGTTGAGCGAGAGCTCGAATACCTCTGTTCTGACGCCATCCTGGAGACTGCATCCTCTCCCACCCCCGAGATCCTCCACTACGCGAAGACCCTCTCCGACCTCGACCACAAGAACGACTGGATCGGCATCCGTCCCGACGTCGAAGCTCTCTCCACGCTCGTGGCCGTCGACCAGGTGAAGCCGCCGCTCTCGGTGGCCATCTTCGGCGACTGGGGCTCCGGCAAGACCTTCCTGTTGCGCAAAATCCAGGAACGAGTCAGCGTGCTCGAGCAACTCGGCAAGAAGACCGAAGCCCTGCGCGAGGCGGCCCGGGACAACGGCGGACCCGAGGCGCCGCACTACTGCGGATCCATCCTGCAGATCGAGTTCAACGCCTGGCACTACACCGAGTCCAATCTCTGGGCCAGCCTCGTCAACACGATCTTCGAGCGTATCTATGACACTCTCAACGCCAATAAAACCGATACAGACACGTCAGTCGACGAGCTGTTCAAGAACTTCGAGACCGCGCGCCACGCCCGGCAAGCTGCCGAGGAGGAAACCGAGCGCCTGAGCAGCGAACTCGAGGCGGCGGAGACGGCGACGACCACCGCATCCGACGACGCGGATGCCGCCCGCCGGCACCTCGCCGACATCGTGGCCCGCAACGTCTGGACTCGTCTCGACGAGGTCATCAAGGGCGAGGAGGGGGAACACCCGGAGCAGGTCGAAAAGCTACAGCAGGCCTTTGCGCACTTCGGCTTCAAGCAGGCCCTTACCTCGGCGCAGACAATCAACGACACCGTGAGCCGCTTCCAGTCGGTGAGCGGACGCGCGCGCGAGGTCTTCGGATCGCTGCTGGCCACGCCGCGGGGGATCGTCGGCGCAGTTGTGGTCGCGGTCGTCGTGGCCGCCGTGGCAATCGTCTCGCGGGCCTCCGACCTCCAGGTTTCCAGCCTTGGCGCCGCCATCGCCGCGTCCCTCGCCTGGCTCGCCGAGCGCGGCGCTATGGCGAACAAATGGGTCGACCAGATCGAGTCGTTCAGCAATTGGTTCGCCGCCGAGAAACAGCAGGCCGAGAGCGCGCACGCCGCCGAGATCGAGACTGCGCGCGCCGACCTCGAGCTCAAGCAGGCGGAGCTGCTAGCTGCCAAGCAACGCGAGCAGGAAGCCGCACGACACGAATCACGCGCCAAGGCCGAGCTGGAATCGCTCACCGCCCGAGACCAGATGCGACGATTCGTCGACGAGCGCGTCACGTCGCGTGCCTACGCCCAACACCTCGGCCTGGTCTCCATGATCCGCAGCGACTTCGAAGAGCTCACGCGATTCATGAACCGCGAGCAAGAGACCGAGGAGATCGAACTCGTCGAGCGCATCAAAGCCACCACCGACGATGTCGCTCTCGACAGCATCCCCACCATCGACCGCATCGTCCTCTACATCGACGACCTCGACCGTTGCCAGCCCGACCGCGTGGTCGAGGTGCTCGAGGCCATCCACTTGCTGCTAGCCTTCCGGCTGTTCATCGTCATCGTGGCGGTCGACCCGCGCTGGGTACTCGAGTCGCTCACCCAGAAATATGCACACCTCTCCCGCGCTCGGTCAGGAATCGGCGAGCCCGAAGGCGCGACGATCGTGGCCCCCGCCGGCAGCGGCTACCATACCGCGGCCACTGCCCACGACTACCTTGAGAAGATCTTCCACATCCCCTTCTGGGTGAAGCCCATGACACCGATCGCCTGCGAGAAGCTCATTGAGGGTTTCCTCGATCTCCACTCCCACTCCGTCCAGCTCGACTCGTCCGCCACCAATCGCGAAGAGGAGCGGTTTCACAGTCTCCAGAACGTGGACGTCGAGGATGTCGCAAGGTCGGCCGCACAGGCAAACGCTGGCCCGGCAGCCAACACCGCCGCGTCCGATGACGATGGGGAACGCGAGAAGCCCGCCTCCGCACCAACCCGAACACCCGCAGCCATGCTCAAGGCTGAGAAGGACAGGCGCCACGTCGAGGAGACGGCCGCCGCCGCCGCGCACATTGAGACAGTAGTGATCAGCAAGAACGAGGAGACCTTCATCCGGCAACTCGCACCCTATCTCGGCAACTCGCCGCGCCGCGTGAAACGCTTTGCCAACTCGTATCGGCTCATCAAGTCTGGACTGTCGCGCGCCGAATCCGACCGCCTGGGCACAAGCAACGATCACTGCATTGTTCTGGCGTTCCTCGCAGTGGTGACCGGTGCTCCCAAGTGGGCACCGTGGATATTCGTGGAGATCCTCAAGAATCGCGCGATCAAGCTTGACCTCAAGGACATCGTCGCCGGCATCAAGTGCAACGACGACCCGGCAGAGCAGCAGGAGGTCCTCGCCGCGAAGGGTGCGCTCGGCCTTCTCAATGGGTACGAGATCAACCAGGATCAGGTGGAGATGTGGGTGCCGCGGGTAATTCGCCACGCGTTCCGGATGATTCCCGGTAGCTTTCCGATCGAGGATACGGCAGAGGCCTGAGCTGTGTCACTCACACACCACAGCCCATGAGCCCCAGACTTTCACCATGGACAACCAGTTCATTCCCAATGCGAGTCACATGGTATTCGGGGTCGAATTGCGTGACGGCAAGGTCTAGAGGTGGACATGGAGCCGGGCTAACAGTGGAATCAGCGGAAGTACCGGGAGATGAACGAAGGCTACCAGCAGCGCGCCCTGGACGAAATTCGCCGCCTCGCCGATCAGGACTCACCGTTCTTCCTGAACTACTGGCCGCTCTACCCCGTGACCTTTGCGCGGAGCCCCGACGGCGAGTTCAAGACGCTGAACGGTGGTAGCTGGGCCGAGAGCATCGTCGAAGTCGACGAGTGGATCGGCCAGATCATCGACGAGGTCGATCGGCTGGGGATCGCCGAGAACACGATCATCATGGCCATGGGCGACAACGGGACCATGACGCAGTACAAGGGTCTGACCGGGGCCAGTGATCGTGTCTACCGCGGTGGCAAGGGAGAGCATCTCGAGGGTGGCGTTCGCGTCAACGCCTTCCTTCGCTGGCCAGGCGTGATCGAACCCGGCAGCTACGCCGAGGACATCATCCACGTCTCCGACCTATTCACATCATTCGCTCGTATCGCAGACGCCTCGGACAGCATCCCGACGGATCGCGTGATCGACGGCATCGATCAGACGGGCATCCTGCTCCTCGGCGAGGCCCACGGCCGCCGCGACTACGTCTTCATCTACGAGGGCACGGAATTGAAGTCGGTGGTGAAGAACAAATACAAGATGCACCTCGCGCCTCCCGGACAGAACCCGATCCTAAGCGCGCAGTTCTTCGACCTCTGCCGCGATCCCCGAGAGGAACTGACGGCCGATTCGATCAAGTACGGCACCTGGGCAGGCGGGCAGTTCACGAGCATGGTCAAGCGACACATGGCCATGAGGAAGCAGTATCCCGACCGAGAAGCCGTTCACGACATCCCTTACGAGGGGATCGAGAATCTTCGGCCGGAAACCACGGCGCTGGTCGAGGCGTTCATGGCTAGCAAACCAAAAAAGTGACGTCGATCGGGCCGGGTCACCGTGCTCGGCAGGATCGGTAGCGTGGTCACGCAGCGGTGGCCCGGGAGGCATATTCTCCCGGGCCGCTGTTGTGCCTTCTATTTACTCGTGCGCGCTGCAATCGAACGAGTGATCTTGCCCTGGAATTTTCGCCGTCCAGATAAGCAGGCGGAGGGTCGATCAATCGGTCGAAGAAGCGAAGGCCGATGTGTTCGACTACATCGAGATGTTCTATAATCCGAGGCGTCGTCATGGTCACCTAGGCGAAGTCAGTCCGAGGCGTTCGAGCGCGCCTCAGCAACCGGCTGAGGAGTGTCTACGAAACCAAGGAAACTCCAAATCAACACATCAACGTTGTTGAAGGTATACGCATATCAAATGGAGAGATGGAGTGATTGCGATCAATTCCACAATGAACATAATCAGGATGGGGCTGTTCTCGGCAGCTGTTTTGCTTCTGTCTTCGAGTATTGCATCGGGCCAGGAGAATTCCGATTCGACGGACGGAAGCAAGACCAGCCGCGAGGCCGATCTGGAGCAATTGTCCTGGTGGATTTCTATGGAGCACAGTTTTTCTGATTCGTTGCGCCACGAGGCGCACGCCGCAATTGCTGGTCACCGGGCGGATTCGACTCTGTTCAGTGATGCAGAGTTCTATATGGAAGTTCGACGCATAGTCGCTCTGGCGGAGAATGGACATACCAATGTTTCCGGCGGCCCGATCCACGATACTTTTGGCTTGCTGCCGCTACGCGCGTATTGGTTCTCCGATGGACTATATATCGTACGGGCGCGGGACCTGCACCGAGATCTGCTTGGTGCTCGAATTGACGCCATCAACGGCAAACCGATTGCGGATCTTGCTACCCAGTTGATGGACTACCACGGCGGCAATAGAGAGTTCTTTCAGCGCTATTATGCGCCAATCCTGATGTTCTCCCCCGCCTTGATGAATGCGATCGGGGTATCGCAGGATGCGGCAACACTGACACTTCAGATGACGGACCGGACCGGGAAGGTCCTGGAATCAGACGTCCGTGTTGATCTTGAGACCAAATCGGCCAATGTCCGACCCTGGCGCTACCTGCACCCTGCGCCCCTGGAGTACGAGGTGGGATGGTCCACGTTCCACGACTCCACGTGGAGCCTCCCGTTGCAGTATCAAGAGGAAGAGGAACCGTATCGATATCTGCTGCTGGATGGCGGTGATGTCGCCTATATCCAGTTGAGATTGAACATGGACTCGGGTGACGAATCTATAGATGGTTTTCTATCGCAGACAAAGAAGCGACTGCTGCAAGATCGTCCTCGATCCATCATCCTCGACAATCGAAACAACCCGGGCGGTGACCTGACACGGACCGCTGATTTTGCACTTGAGCTTCCCTCGTTGGCCAGCCCCGAAGGCATGGTTTATGTACTGACTGGAAGCGGCACATTCTCTGCCGCTATCTACACATCGTTCTATCCCAAAGCGGCCGACCCCGAGCGAACCATCATCGTGGGAGAGCATGTCGGTGACTGGACCCGGTTCTGGGCTGAGACCGGACCAAGCTTCGTATTGCGTGACGCGGGATACAGGATTGGCTACTCACTGCAGATCCATGATCTGGCCGTTGGATGTACCGATCCTGTAACGTGCTGTATGGCTCGTTTCCCGGATGCATGGAATATTGCAGTAGGGTCTTTCGAGCCTGATTGGCCGGTATCTACGACCTTTGTCGATTATGAGGCCGGCCGTGATCAAGTTCTGGAACGTGTTCTTGAAGATGTCCGTGAGCATACCCAAATAGAGGACCGGCAATAAATGGAGCTTTCTGGCATAATTGTTAGTCAGGAAGTACTGATCTTGCCTTGAAATTTCCAACATCCAGATTAGCAACTTTCAGGCATCAAAAAAGCAGGCCCCAAAGCCTGCCCTCATCCCAACGCCCACACACAAAAAGACCCTACCACCTTTCAGCAGCAGGGCCTCCAATCATCAACCCGAAGGCTGACTGACTAACCTACCAACGGTCGCCGCCATTTTAGCGCCATTCGAGATGCCGGAAAAACACAGGCAAGTCCAATATACCAAGAAGTCGGACGGATGGGGTTCTTAGAAGGGACAGGTGATGGGGGAGACACGCCAGGTCGGCTTACACGGCCAGCCAGGTATTCTCTTCCCTATTGGATTCCCGGCAGTATCGGACCTGGGCCAACGAGGTCGGATAGGGAAGAGTCTCCCTCCCCACCCCACTCACCTGGCGCCTTGTTGTTCGATCACAAACAGGGCACGGGACACCATCTCTACTAATTTCGGTGCGACCGCGTTGTCTTCCCAGTCCTGCATGAAGGCCACGGAGATACCGGCCTCCAGATCGCTGAATCCATATTGCCCATAAGAACCGGCGGTGTAGATGATCTTGTGCTCGGGAAAATACCAGCCCTGCGATCCGTAGACGACAGGAGTACCCAGAGCTTCAGCGAGGGCCTTGCCGGTCTCAGTTTTACCTAATAGATCCTTTTCGAGATCCTGGACCGAAGCGTAAAAGCTCTCGGGGGCCTTCCCTTGAGCGATCCACTGGTGAAAAAGGCCGTAGTCGCGAAGCGTACAACTGAGGCCGTAGGAAGGACTAGACGTGCCATCGACCGTCAAGGCGATGGACCCGTCGCTGGTGGCACCGAAGTCGTCGAAGAGATCCGAGAGAAGTTTGTTGAAAGGTTGGCCCGCGACACCTTCGGCCAGCATTGCCAACAAGTCGGTGTTCTTGTCGTTATAGGTGTAGACTTCGCCCGGACCGTTCTGTGTCTTGGCGTTGATAACGGCACTGCGATGCCCGGTCGGATCACCGGGTTTCAGCCCTTGTTCGATCTCGAACATGAAGGCTTCCCCACCCGGCACATGATAATCCGTCGCAGGCAGCAGCCCAGACTGCATATCAAGGACGTGCTGCACGGTTGCCTTTCCGATGGCCGAGCCTTTGAAATCAGCCAAGTAACTGTCGATCGTGTTACCCGGGTCGAGCAATCCGGCGTCGATCAATTTCGAGACGATGATACCGGCGTAGGTCTTGGACGAAGACTGCAGCAATTGCGTCTGATCGTGGGTGAAACCGTTGTCGTAGAACTCACCAAGAATCACGTTGTCATTCATAACGATGAAACCCTTGGTCTGGGTCGAGGTCAGCGACTCGACGAAGGTCCAGTCCTCACGAATCTCCTGCTCGATGTCGAACGGGGTGTTTGCGAGGGTCAGTTCGGCCGGATTCTTCGCACTCATGACAGGCACGGTTCCGAAGATGCCGTATTCGTCCCAGTTCATGGAGGTGTACCGGTAATAAGGCCAACTCTGCATATTTTTTGGAGTGACCTCCGAGAGCTCAAATGGCCGGTAGAATTCGCTGAGCGTGAGTGTGGTCTCGGCAGAGGCAACGAGGCCGAATCCTGAAACGAGAACACACGTAGCGGCCATGAATATGGCAGATAATCTGACCTGTATCATAGTATTCCTCACTGGGAAAGTGACGGGACAGTCTTTTTGATGCTTGGGGGTAGGAATTGAGCCGGAAGTTCATTAATCACAACCAGATTAACAAATGGGATTGTGAACCGCCACCAGCCGTGACTCTAAAATTTCGGTTATGCCTACGAAAATGTGTCCGGTCCCTCCCTTGCAGTTCAGACTGCATGAATCCATACGACATCTACAGAGACGATTGGGCTCCGCCACATTGCCCCAATCCTATATGCAAGTTCCACCACGACTTGCCCGAGGACTGGCCATTCAAGAGAATGGGGTTCTATCAACGCAAGGTCGAACCCAAGCGTATCCGCCGGTTTCTCTGCAAGGCCTGCGGTGTCTCCTTCAGTTCACAGACCTTCAGCACCACCTATTGGCAAAAGTGGCCCGACATCATGCCCAAGCTCTTCGACCTCACCTGCGGTTCCATGGGAAACCGTCAAATCGCCAACGCCCTCAAGGTCGCTCCCTCAACCATTGATCGGCAGCTCAACCGCCTCGGCCGGCACTGCGCCCTCTTCTTCGAGGCGGCGACCCGAGACCTCAAACCTCCCGATGAGATAGTCATCGACGGTTTTGAGAGCTTTGAGTTGAGCCAGGACTACCCCTTTCACTTTCACCTGGCTGTCGATAAGAAAACGAGCTTCATCCTGGGCTTCACCGACAGCCCGCTGAGGAGGAAAGGGATGATGACGCCGGAACAGAGGCAACGGAGGGAGGAGCGGGAGCAAGTACTTGGGAGGCCCGACCCCAGGGCTGTGCGCAAGGATGTGGGTGAGCTGCTAGAAAAGGTCACTGCTGGAGCAGAGGAGATGGTTGTTTATAGCGATGCCCACAAATCGTATCCGCCAGCGATGCGGGCTGTTCCCTGTCGATTCCGTCATGTCGTGACGAGTTCGAGAAAGCACCGCGATCAGAACAACAACCTGTTCGAGATCAACCTTTTGGACCTGAAGATCCGGCATGGAAGTGGGAATCATAAAAGGGAAACGATTGGCTATTCGAAGCGTCGGAATGCGGCGGCTTTGCGACTGATGATCTTCATGGTATGGCGCAACTTCATGCAGCCACGGCGAGCCAGGAGGTGTAAGGAGACGCCTGCAATGTTGCAAGGGCTGTGCGACCGCATGTTAACATGGGAGGATGTGCTGGCCCGGCGATTGTTCATCGAACGTGTCGAGCTTATGGGACGTATGCGGGAGTACTATTTCGGTGAAGTCCAGACCCGTGGGCTTGTGGTGAATCGCCAGCATGACCTGAAGCTGGCGGTCTGAAAGAAAGGCCCGAGCAGTTGCTCGGGCCTGGGACACAATCTTGTGGGCATAACCGAAGGTGTACCCGTTCCTCTCCCACTGGAGGCCCCGTGTTCTATCGGATCTGTGCGGACCTGGTCGTGACGATCCACTTCCTGTTCATCCTCTTCGTGATGTTCGGCGCCCTGCTGGTCCTGAAGAGGCAATGGGTGGGATTCCTGCACGTCCCCGCTGTCCTGTGGGGTGCAGCCATCGAGTTCGGGGGCTGGATCTGCCCTCTTACGCCTCTGGAGAACCGGTTGCGAGCGGCGTCCGGGGGAGAGGCCTACGCCACGGGATTCATCGATCACTACATCATGCCACTGGTCTATCCGCCCGGTCTGACGCGGTCGCATCAACTGGTTCTTGGCGCGGGCGTTCTGGTGCTGAATCTCGCGATATACGGCTGGGTGCTCTATTCGACGCGGAAACGGAACAGGACGGGGAAGGACAAGACACAGGCACGTCCAGTCAAACCAAATAGCCGATCAAATGGTTACTGAAAGATCCACCTTCCGATCTCTTTCTTGCATGCCTTCGTCAACTCGTGCCCCGTATCCTGCAGCACTCGACTCTCGATATCGACCCCCAAGAATCGACCGGAATCCTTTGCAAGCTCAGCTCCACGTAGCTTCAACTGTCGACTGAAATCGTATTGATCTCCAACGAGAATCAGGTAACGCCGATCTCTCGCTACGGATCTGTGCAAGTCGGTGAGATGAAACATCCCGAGATCGACCATACAGTAGCTGGCGAAGCGCTCGAGTATGCCCGTGTCGTGCGAGGACACCAGAACGGCCGTGGTGATTGCCCCATTCGAGAAGCCCACCATGGCGCTGCGCCCTCGATCGATATTCGGAACGGCTCGATCAAGCTTCTCGAACATGATCTCGTACGCCTTGGACAACACCGGATAGTCGGCGAAACCCACGACCACTCCGTTTCCGGTCTCTGACCGATCGACGTACGCCTTGAACAGGGGAAGGCTCGCCACGACGCATTCGTATTCGTCGGCGATGTCTTTCGCATTCTGGATATTCCCACTCGGATGACCGTGGTATCCCGGCACGTAGACGATGAGTGGGTAGGTTTTCTTCTCCGAGTAATCCGCCGGAAGGCAGTACCGCAGAGCGGAGTTCGTCTCTATTCCCGTGAACATGCTGTAGAGGTTTGGCGGTAATTCCTCGTCGCTGAACTCAATGCGTTGGACGTCTCCCCAATGGGCACCTTGGCCGGTATCAGCAAGGACCAGCACGACCAATAACACGACGAGACCTGGAACGATGGTGTGTGTCTTCTTCATTGATGGTCTTCTCCTGCCAGCCGACGTGGTCAGACGGGATATTGACCAGGGACAACAGGTGTTGGCTCCCGTCAACACCCCAAACTATTCATTGTTTTCCCCGATTTTCTTCTCCGAATCTTCAACAACAATCTTTTCTCCATACCGTTGCACCAGGGCACGGGCGATGTTGGCGGAATAGCTGTTCATCTTTCTCATGCAATCCATCAGATCAAGATGGATGCCGCTTGAGGAAACCGATTCCCTGACGTTTTTCTGCAACCGCTGAAAATGGTGCTGCCTCAGGTCACCCTCGAGGGCCACATACTTGGCCTGTTTCCTGGTCATTTTGATGGCTTTGTCCAGGCTGCTGTCGGTGAAGGTGTCAATGCTGCGGGCAATTTGTTTGATCATCTTGAGATGGTAGGCCCGAACTTCGCCGGCCCCTTCTTCAGAAAATGGAGCGGCCTGGGATGTTTTTTCCTGGGCCAGGGGGCGCAATTCCTTGTCGATGATATCGGCGATCTGTTCATATTGCTTGGTCACGTGAAGCATGAGGTAGACTTCATCGGTCTGTTCCTTGTTCAGGGACTTCTTCCCGATGTCGATCAGGTAGGCCGTGATCTGTTCGTCTAGAACATCAATGCGCTCTTCCATTTCGTGCAACTCGTCCAGCACAGTCAGGTCACTCGAAAAGAACGGATCGATGGATTTGACGGCCATCTCCTTGACCAATTCACCCATCTTGATGATTTCCGCTTTGGCCAGGTTCAGGGCCAAGGCAGGAGTGCTCAGCAGTGAAGGTTCGAGGAACCGGGCGTCGTAGCGTGGGACTTCTTCTTGTTCACGATCCGGCAGCATACGCATGATCAACTTGCCAAAAAGGGCCGTGAACGGCAGGAAGATCAGGGTAAGGCTCACATTGAACACGGTGTGGGCGTTGGCGATCTGCCGGGGAATGTATCGGGCCAGGCTAGCCTGGTCATTGGTGTCGATAGCACCACCGGGAGAGATGCTCTGGATGAATTTGACCAGCAGGGGAATGAAAGCCACAGCCAAAGCCACTCCAATGACCTTGAACATGGTGTGGGCCAGAGCCACTCTCTTTGCCTCACGTCCGGCATTGAGGCTGGCCAAAGCCGCCGTGATACAGGTCCCGATGTTGGCACCGAAAATCAAGGGGATTCCGGAACCCAGGGTAAGAAACCCCTGCTGGGCCAGGACAATGATAATTCCGGTGAACGCGCTGGAGCTCTGGATCAGTGCCGTGAATGCTGCACCCACCAGAATGCCCAATATGGGATTTTCCAGCTCGGTAAGCACGTTGAGGAAAGGCGTGTAGGTACGCAGGGGATACATGGCCGTGCTCATGATTTGCATGCCGAAGAATAGA
>Ga0209475_10004143_pt1 | contig 12690 bp, 8 predicted proteins | sample tdDd471_FD_187128 | JGI IMG/M metagenome (GOLD analysis project Ga0209475, IMG submission 187128) | Marine sediment microbial communities from the Atlantic coast under amendment with organic carbon and nitrate - tdDd47.1 (SPAdes)... | ecosystem: Environmental > Aquatic > Marine > Coastal >...
CAAACGTGAGCTAAAATGTGCCTGCGTTGGTGGCTCCAGTAATGTGCCTTTAGGATTCATTTCGCTCACTGAAAACCTCATGATGGTGGCTATGGCTGTCTGGATGTTTGTTACAATTAAATAGAGAAAGAGCGCGATGCGCTCTTTTACTTAGTTATTACTAAACCTCGTGAGCAGCAATGACTTCGATGTTGTTAAGAGGAATTCAGATGATCAACGGATCGCTCATCCACTTCGCTCAAATAAATGCTTGTGGAGGTTGTTGCCGTCTTAAGAGGGTTGGCCGGGATTACGATCAAATGCAGCCACTTCGCCTGTAACCAGTTGATTTAAAATGCTTTTTACATCTTCAGGATTTGTCGGATTTAGCCGAATCCCTTAACATCCGAAGCTCTGTTTCCAGTTTAGTATTTTCAAGCTCTAAATCACGGATCTTTTTGGATTCCAATTCGAGCTTTTGATCTAACGTAGTTCTTAATTTCGCAGTCTCAGCTTTTTCATTTTCAGTACGCTCCAGTTTTAACAGTGTTTGATTCAGTTCTTGCTTTAGGTTATCTGTTATTTTGCTGAGTTCTTTTACCTTACTTTCAAGCTTGCGATTATCTTTTTGTACGGCTCTCAATTCGGTGACTAATCGACTGTTATCTTTATAAAGTTGAGTAATGTCGGTTTGTTTCATCACTAACGTTTGATTTAGCTGACGCAGTTCATTTTGCAGTTGTTGGATCTGTTGTTCATGTTGACGTTGCTCCTGTTCCCTCTGTTCTTTCACCGACTCCCGATAATGCACCAAGCTGTCCCGTGCATGTTGGTGATTGTCTTTTAAAGTGACTATCTGACTGTCTTTTTCTGCAAGAACGGCTCGTAATTTTTGCGTTTCTGATTGCTCATTCAGGAGCTTTGATTCTACTTCTGAAGCGTGTTCTTTAAACTTGGCGATTTCGCTCTTTAGCATTTCAATTTCACTGTTCGCTGACTCAAGGCTCTGTGACTTAACTTTCTCAGTTTCCGTTAACTCTCGATAAGAAACCTTAAGTTCGTCTATGGTCGCTCTGTGTGTCGATTCTGACTGCTCAACAATTTCATGGGCTTCCTGGTGCAACTTGGCCGCGAGTTTGGCGATCAATTCTTTAATGCCTTCACTAAGCAGAGCTTCATCATCGAGTCGTACACTTTCTTCTGATTCTATGTCTCTCAAATACCGGGATATCGTGGTCTTCGAGCCGGTATTACCCAGCTCGACGCGTATGGCATCAATGGATGGGTTAAGCTCTTTGCTCATAAGGGTTTGACGGGCTTTCTCGACATCATATTTTGTTATACCTGAACGTGCCATAAGCGCCTCTGGGATTATTTGATACCGTAATACGTAATATGTATAAACATAATATAATTGCATTGTCTAATGTGCAAAGATTATCTAAATCTAACATTGAATAATAGATAATTATCACATGTTAGGTAGATATTTGGGTATAATCGAAACCAAATTGGTACGAAAAGCGGATTTACTCAGGACATTTAAATGGCCGGCACCAACAACATTAATAAGTACATTAGCGCAGCGACCCGAGAGAACACGCGCCGCAGTTATCAAAGTGCGATCGAGCATTTCGAAGTGACTTGGGGCGGACTTTTACCAACAACCGCAAACGGATTGGCTGATTATCTAGCGCATTATGCCGAATCGCTAAGCTATAACACACTCAAACAACGAACTGTGGCCATCGGCCAGTGGCACCAAGATCAGGGACTTCCTGATCCGAGCAAGACTCCGTTGGTCAAAAAGGTACTCAAAGGGATTCGTGAGCTGCACCCAACACAATCAAAGCAAGCTCGTCCGCTACACCTGGAAGCGTTGGAGCAAGTCATCGCGCATTTAGAAAGTCACATTTCAGCTGACCCAAAAGATTTATTGAGAGCCTATCGAGACAGGGCTTTATTGCTAATTGGTTTTTGGAGAGGATTTCGTAGCGATGAACTCTGTCGTTTACACTTTGAAAATATTGAAACTGCGAATCACGGGATGAAACTCTTTCTGCCGCGTTCGAAAGGTGACCGGCACACACTAGGTCGATATTATTTTACACCAGCCTTACAGAAGCTTTGTCCGGTAAATGCCTTCGAAGACTGGAGGCAAGTTTCTGGTTTGAGCAAAGGGCCTATCTTTGTGGGAGTGACTCGTTGGGGAAGTTTAAAGCAAGATGCACTACATCCTAACAGTGTGATACCAATCATCCGCAAAGCTTTCAAGGACGCACAGTTATTAGAGCCAGAATCTTACTCATCACATTCATTAAGACGTGGTTTTGCTTCTTGGGCTGCATCTAACGACTGGAACACAAAAGAACTTATGGAATATGTAGGTTGGAAAGACCTAAAGTCAGCAATGCGTTACATTGAAAGCAATGCAAGTTCGAACTTATTTTTAAGTGCGTCGTAATTAAAATATTAGAGATATTTTAATGTCAGGATTTTTTATTAAATTTAATTAGATACAAGCGAATTAGTTAAAGTAAGCGCTTTTTACTTACAGAGCTATAACGAGCTAATCTTTATCATTTTTTGCTTTTTGGATAATGTTTGCGAGATTGGGATCGATTCTCATAGGTTTGAGCGGACTAACATTACTTCCGCCCGTGTTACCTTCTGGAACTCCTTTAACAGCAGTTAAGAGAGCTGCGCCTATAAGTCGAATTACCTGCCCCCAAACTTCTCGAAAATCTTTTTGTTTGATACCCCACACTAACATTAGATAATGAACCTTGATATGCCAATAGGTTGAAGGTTGGCCCAATACATGAGCATTTTCAAGAAAGGAAAACGCTTTGTCAAAATGCCCTTTTTTTTGCGCCTCCAATGATTTAGCAATTTCCCTCTCTACAAAGGGACCAATATTTCTTCGATAACTAGTCATAGAAACTTACTCTTATTATTCGTTCCGCTAAATTATTTCATCAAATTAATTTTAAAGTGAAGTACGGGCAGAATTAAACTTCTGCCCGCAAAACTACTTACTAACTGTCTCGACGTCCTTGATGAATCATTTGGTACAACACAGGCAGCACAAAAAGTGTTAACAGTGTCGAAGAAATGATACCACCTATAACCACAGTAGCGAGGGGGCGTTGCACTTCAGCACCCGTGCCTGTGTTTAAAGCCATCGGCACAAACCCTAAACTGGCCACCAATGCTGTCATTAGAACAGGTCGCAAGCGCGTCAAGGCGCCTTCGATAACGGCATTTGCTAAGTCGCCTTTTGCGTGCCATAAATCTTTTATAAAGGAGACCATCACAAGGCCGTTGAGTACTGCAACGCCGGATAACGCAATAAATCCAATACCAGCGGATATGGACAGTGGCATATCTCGCAAATAAAGAGAAAGTACACCTCCGGTTAAGGCCAGCGGTACGCCGCTGAAAATAATGAGTGCATCTTTAAATGACGCAAAGGCCATCACCAAGAGCCCCAGAATAATCAACAAAGTAATCGGCACAACAATAATAAGCCTTTGGCTGGCGGACTCCAATTGCTCAAAGGTACCGCCAAAATCTAGCCAATAACCTGCGGGTATTTGTACGTCATTTTGGATTTGCTGTTTCACTTCTTCGACGAAACTACCCAAATCACGACCACGTACATTCGCCGTTACCACCACACGACGCTTTCCATTCTCTCGACTGATTTGCGCAGGTGCTGGAGAAATGTCTAACGTAGCGATTTCCTGTAAGGGTACATAGTCACCGTTAGGCAACGGCACCGGTAAAAAAGACAATCTCTCAACATCCCGTCGTAGAGTCTCAGGTAATCGTACAACCAACTCAAAACGACGATCGCCTTCATAGAGGATCCCAGCGGATTCACCTCCAATGGCTGCCGAAACCCAGTCTTGAAGTTCTGCGACATTCAGTCCGTACCGGCCAAGTGCCGTCCGGTTGGGAATAACCGACAGTGTTGGTAAACCCGTCACTTGCTCAACCCGAGCGTCAGCTGCTCCAGCAACGGAGTTCACTGAACGTAAAATATCGTTCGCTGTACTCACCAATTGATCCAAATCATCGCCAAAGACTTTGATCCCGAGATCAGCTCGAACGCCGGAAATCAATTCGTTAAAACGCATTTGAATGGGTTGAGTAAACTCATAGTTATTACCAGGAAGTTCTTCAAGAGCTTGCTCCATTTCTTCAACCAACTCCGCTTTGGTTTTATCAGGATCTGGCCAATCACTTCTAGGTTTCAAAATAACAAAGTTATCAGCAACATTCGGCGGCATCGGATCCGTCGCTACTTCCGGCGTTCCAATGCGAGCAAATACTTTGTCTACTTCTGGAAAGGCTTTTATTTTCTTCTCCAAGACTTCTTGCATTTCGACCGCCTGTTCGAGACCGGTCCCCGGAATACGCATGGCGTGAAGCGCGATATCACCTTCGTTTAATTGAGGAACGAACTCGGATCCTAATGTGGAAGCCAACCATAGACATGCAGCGACCAAGGCCGTCGCCGAACTAATTACCAACCAGCGAAATCTTAATGCCATTGTGAGTAACGGTTGGTAAATCGATTTGGTGTGTCTGATCACGGCACTTTCTTTTTCATTAATTTTACCGCGCATAAAAATGGCAACGGCAGCTGGTACTACGGTGAGAGATAAAAGCATGGCAGATAGAAGTGCCATGACTACCGTAGCAGCCATAGGGTGAAACATTTTCCCTTCCACACCCGTTAAAGTGAAAATAGGAATGTACACAACCGTAATAATTGCAACACCGAACAAACTCGGACGAATGACCTCGGTAGTGGCTTCGTATACCGTATGCAACCGCTCTTTTAAAGATTGTACACCTCCATTATGTTGCGCTTGTCCTAATCGCCTGACTGCATTTTCGACGATGATGACCGCGCCATCGACTATCAAACCGAAGTCCAGCGCACCTAAACTCATTAAATTCGCCGACACACCGGTTCGAACCATACCTGTGATGGTCATCAACATGGAAAGTGGGATCACGGCAGCGGTTATTAATGCGGCTCGAATATTGCCGAGTAGGACGAAGAGAACGACAATAACCAGTAGTGCGCCTTCGAGCAGGTTTTTAGTAACCGTTGCAACGGCCTTATCGACCAGTGTGGTTCGATCATATACCGCTTCGGCAACCACCCCTCTTGGTAATGACGCCTGTATAGATTCGAGTTTTTCCGAGACTTCACGCGCGACAGTTCGAGAGTTCTCACCGATCAACATCATCGCCGTTCCCAGCACAGTTTCCTGGCCATCTTGAGTTGCCGCTCCAGTGCGCAATTCTTTACCAATAGCAATATCAGCAACGTCGATGACTTTAATTGGAATATTATCGTGCTCTGTAATGATGACATTTCCGATATCTTCGATAGTGGCTAATTGCCCCGGAGAACGGACCAAAAGCTGCTGGCCATTACGCTCGATATAGCCTGCACCTCGATTATCATTGTTGGCACGCAAAGCCTGCACTAACTCTTCAATGCTGATGCGGTAGTAAAGTAACTTTTTTGGATCAGGCAGCACATGATATTGCTTGTTGTAGCCACCAATACTATTTACCTCGATAACGCCTTTCACCTGAGCCAGCTGCGGCTTGATGATCCAGTCCTGAATTTCGCGGAGAGCGGTCGCGTTATAGGGCGTGCCATCGTTTTGCTTTGCATCGGACTCTGCTCGAACCGTATACATAAAGATTTCACCTAACCCGGTCGAAATGGGTCCCATTTCGGGCTCAATACCGGAGGGTAATACGCTTTTAATCGAACCGAGCCGAGCATTTATCAAATTACGAGCAAAATAGATATCAGTACCTTCTTCAAACACAACCGTGACTTGAGAAAGCCCATAGCGAGAAAGTGAGCGCGTATACGACAGTTTCGGTAAACCATATAGTGCTGTCTCGACGGGATAAGTGATCCGTTGCTCAGCTTCAAGTGGTGAATAGCCCGGAGCTTCGGTATTAATTTGAACTTGTACGTTGGTAATGTCTGGCACCGCATCAATAGGTAGGTGTTGGTAACTCCAGCTTCCAATACCAATTATGACGAGGACGAAACTTAATATAAGGTAGCGCCGTGAAATCGACAGGCGCAAAATAGAATCAATCATGAGCGCCTCCTAATGTTCATGTTCCGCTTCGGATTTTTCGATGTCGGCTTTTATTAGGTAACTGTTGGTGCTGACGTATTCCTGCCCCTCTGACACACCTGACAGCACTTCGACGAAATGATTGTCACTGCGTCCAAGCATGAGAGGTACAAAGTGATATTCATCCCCAGCTTTAGTAAAAACACCTATTTTACCGCCCAGGGTTTGAAGCGCTTGTTTCTCAACCGTTAGTTCCGCTTGAAATTGCTCGATAATAATACGTCCCTCAACCAATAAACCTGGCGTCAGATTACTTGATTGGTTATTAATTTTTACGCGCGCTAATAAAAATGGCTTGTCTAAGACAGGAATAACATGGGAGATGGTGCCGTTCAATTCGAATCCATTTGCCTCAATCAACACAACTTGTCCGTCACGAACCTTAGTTTGTTGTGATGGATATATTCGAAATTCAGCCCATAGCGTCTCGAAATTGGCGATAGAAAACAGTATTTGATCTTGTGTGACTTCACCGGTATTGGCATGGCGCTGAATAACCGTTCCTGATATGGGCGCTTTCACCGTATAGTTATTCAAGCTTTCGTTAGACTCGATCTTAGCCAACAAATCGCCTCGATTGACCCGATCTCCTATCGATTTCTTGACGGATTTAATTAACCCTGAATAGCGCGCACGAACATGGCTCAACTGCTCAGGCCCGGTTGCCAGACTGCCGTAAACTATAACGCTTCGGTTTACAATGTTTGAAGACGCTATCGCAGTTTCAATACCAACGTTTGAAGCCATTTCCTTGTCAATTTGGGTTGATTGATCGTCGTCGTGTTGTCGCTCTTTATCATGCTCGTGCTGCCCACTAGCTATGACAATCGTCGACACAAACAGTAATAGGCCTGACAAAAACAGACATAAAATATTGCGTTGTTTCATTATGATTATCCTGTCGATTTATCGATGTGTTTTACGCGAATAGCCATAGTCAGCTATGGACTCTGCTGTGAGTTGCTCGATGATCACCTGATTGATCAAAGCAGAACGCGCCGATTCGATAAGTTGTTTTTTTGCAGCAAGAAGTTCCTGTTGAGCCGCGATAAAGTCTTGATACTTTAAGCGGCCTCGTTCATAAGCATCTCGTGTAAGTGCCAGTGCATTTTCGAGAACAGGAATCACAGCTTCACTTAATTTCCGGTAAACCGTGATGTGTTGCTGCCGTTGGGAAAAGGCGTTGAATACTTGTTCATGTAAGGCAAGTAAATGATCCGTTCGTCGATAGGCAACGGAATTACTTTCTGCCAATGCAGCGTTAACTCGGCTCTTATTCCTACTCTCACTGAACAGAGGCATGGAGAATCCCGCTGTCAGTGATGTATCCCTACTGTCCTGAGCGCGCTTTACTCCCAATTGCCAAGAGAAATCGGCTTGATTCTCAGTTTTCGCCAATCGGATTTCCGCTTGTTTTAGCCGCATTTCACTGGCAAAAACTTGCAAAGAAGGAGAACGCTTCACTTTCTCAAACAACGTATCAAAGCTAAGGTCGCTACCAAACGCATACAAGTTACCTTCAAGCTCAAAATCTTTGCGCGATGTATCGCCCCAAAAACGCGCGAGCGCCACTTGTTGGCGTAGCAACTTTTGTTGCAAGCTGAGCTCTTGAACCTGCGACTGCACCAGCTGAGCCTTGGCTCGCATGACTTCGGCATCCGAAGCCGCGCCGCGTTCAGCTCGCTTTTTTACTACCTTGTAGAATGATTCCGCAAGCTTGATAGCTTCTTTAGAAAGTCGAAGCTCCTCTTGAGTCCCTAAAGTTTGAATAAACCTCACTGTCACTTCACCAAGAATATCAAGCGTTTGCGCTTGTTGCTCAAACTTGAAACGCTCCAAACGCGCATCCATCACTGATAATCGTGATTGACGTTTATCGCCCAACTCAATCACTGAGGATAATGCGACGGTGATCTCAGCGTTGTTCTCGCCCTGAGCATTACCGCTCCCAGCGATGTTCTCAAGGTCTACACCGAACTCTACCCCTGGCTTTAACTGACTGGTCTCCCGAAGTGACTCCAAGGTTTGCCGTTGAAAATCAAATTGGTGTAGCTGAGGATTTTGCTCCAGCGTTTTTTGTAGAACCGATTTTAATGTCAGGCTCTGTTTTGGTGACTTGAAAGTTTCAGTGCCACCATCATTTGCCCACGCACTGCCTACCGCACAGGCGAGCAAAAATAGAGAAACGATAGGTTTCTTCATAAAAGTACCTCATGAATAAACTGACTAGCTGTCCAAAGAAAAACACTTTGGCCTGGTAAAAGTAGAATTACTGTCTAGCTTATTGGGGGAGGGTTATCTTGTGACGGAGTGATAGAAAGATAAGTGTTTCGATAACCGAACTTTTTGTCGCGCGAACTGGAAGAAAATAAGTTTTCATTGACGTTTGGAAGATAAACTTGTGCAACGCCATGGCAATGACAACAGTGATGACAGTCAAATTTATCTAACTTGGCTTGCAGGTTACTTGTCACCTTCAGCTCATCGGGTGAAGAGTTGTTGGATTGTTCGTGAGAGTGCTCAAAAGTAAGGTGTTCACTGCCAGATTGATGAAATTGATGGGAATCCCATACTCCAGCGACCGATTGCAGTGCAACCAAAAGCATTAATATGTAGGCAAAGTTATGTCTTCTCATCAACTGATACTTAGTAATCATTCATATTATTTAGCGAAATATAGACTAACAAAATTCGCGATGGTTTCAATTTATGTCACTCTTTAAATGACTATTAGATTATCTATCACCGGGCTCTTGAGCCTATACATCCATAAGGATAAACTCTATAGTAACTATAGAGTCAAGGTTTTTTGAGTACATTTATGAAAATTGGTGAACTGGCAGAACGTTCAGGCTGCTCCATTCAAACCATTCGCTACTATGAAAAGCTGCATTTGCTTCCCGCGCCTAGCCGCAGCAAGGGCAATTTTAGACTGTATAAGAGCGACTCATTAGAGCACCTTAAATTCATTAAACGATGTAGAGACTTAGATTTAGCGCTGACTGAGATAGGTCTGTTAATGAAAATCAAAGCCAAGCCTGAGCTTGAGTGCGATAGCGTAAATCGAATAATTGATACACACCTGGAGCGAGTGGAATCTAAAATTGCTGAGTTTAAGCAACTGAAATCACAGCTAGTAAACCTAAGAGATACTTGTTCGAATACTCATAAAGCAAAATATTGCGGAATTTTGAAGCAATTGTCTAAAAATCAGTAAAATATTAAAAAAATTGCTCTGACTGTTGTGCTAACAGCATTACCTTAAAAAGAATAAAAGATAGCAATGACAAGCATCTATGAAACCGCCTACCCAAGATTTAAGTTAAATCTTTCTGAAAAAGACATTAAAGAGGTTTATACACCGGCTAAGGAAGAGATTGAGTTAATCAATCGCCACGGCCATCAAACGATGGGCAAGTTGGGTCTTTTAATCAACTTGAAAGTGGTTCAACGTCTGGGCTATTTCGTGTCGGTCAAAGACATCCCCAAAGACATTGTTCAATACCTTGCAGGTTGCATAAACTTAAAACGGATTACGCTTTCTCAACTCACTCAGTATGATCGTTCAGGCGCTAAGCAGCGTCACATGAAAATTATCCGATCGCACCTTAATATTCTTGCATTTAACAAAACCGCCAAGACCTTGGTTGAACAAGTGTCTGAAACAGCCGCGAAAATCAAGAATGAACTGGCCGATATAGTAAATATCGTGATTGAAGAATTGATCCGGCATCGCTATGAATTACCCGGGTTTTCCACCTTATTAAAAGCAGCCAAACAAGCAAGGCGACACATTAACAATCAATGCTATCAATCCATTTACGAAAAGCTGACTGGTCAAGTAAGAAGTGAATTAGATACGTTATTGGAAAAAACATCCGGCGAGAGTGGTTGGCAACGACTCAAACGTGAACCCAGGTCGCCCACTCAAAAAGAAGTCAAACGATTCATAAAGCATCTGCACTGGCTTCATTCGTTCATTGACGACTTACCGGACATCTCCGATATTCCTGTGGCCAAATATCAGCTTTTTGTGCTGGAAGCACGTTCACTGGATATCGGTGATTTAAGTCGAGTGAAAACCAGCAAACGCTTTTGTTTGATGGTGGTTTTTATCCATGCTCAATTTAAAGCAGCGATGGATGATAATGCCGATATTTTAATAAAGAAAATTCGCTCGATGCACACCAAAGCGCAACAGCGCCTTCAGGCGTATCATCTGGAGCGAGTCAAAAGAATTGATCAACTGATTGGTCAATTTAAGAATGTGATCAACGCTTATCAGGATGGTCAGTCGAATCGTCAAAAGGTTGATAATATTGAGCACGTATTCAATGGCAAAATGGAACAAGTTCTGTCGCAGTGTGAAGAACACCTTGCCTATGCAGGCAATAACTACTATCCATTCATGCTCTCCCAGTATCAATCATTGCGCCCAGTGCTGTTTAACTGCCTGGATATTTTAAATGTTCAATCCGCATCAAATGACGATTCGATGATTAAGACGATTGAGTGTATGCAGGATCATCGAAGCAGCCATAAAGAATTTGTTTCGATCCTAAGTGACGGCGGATTAAGAAATCGCATCAATCTCAACTGGCTTCCCGAAAAATGGCGCAAGCTGGTGTTTAGTTTCCCAGGGGGAGATGCTTCGCGTTCGATGGTCCACCGAAAGTACCTGGAACTCGCCATTTTTTCTCAAGTGATGAATGAGTTACTGTCGGCTGATTTGTTTGTTAAAGACAGTGACGCTCATATGGACTATCGCGAACAGCTGGTTGATACAGAAACGTATGACAATGAAGTGGAACACTACGGCGAACTGGTGGGTTTATCGACCGATGCGGATGAGTTCGTACATGTCCTTAAATCTGAACTGACAGAAACCGCTCGCTTAATCGATAAAAGTTTTCCTAAAAATGAATACGCGAGCTTTAGCGACAAAGGTTTGGTCATTCACAAGTACTCAAAAAATAACGATAAACAAGCCATCGAGCGAGTGGATGAACTCATCACCGAACGGCTGGAGAAAGTGAGCATCATGGATGTGCTTGTGGATTCTGAACAATGGCTCGATTTATACAAAATGTTTAAGCATATTTCCGGATTCGACAGTAAATTAGACGATCCGAGAAAGCGATTCATCACCACCTTATTTTGTTATGGCTGTAACCTGGGGCCTTCGCAAACTGCTCGCTCAGTAAAAGGACTTTCTCGTAAACAGGTCGCTTGGTTAAATCTTCATTACGTAACCGAAGAGCGACTGGAAAAAGCGCTCGTCAGTGTTATCAATGCCTTCAATCGATTTCAATTACCGGGTTTTTGGGGTTCGGGTAACAGTGCATCAGCAGACGGAACCATGTGGAACGTATACGAAGAGAACCTGATATCGGAATACCATATTCGATATGGAGGGTACGGGGGTCTTGGCTATTATCACGTCTCGGACAAATACATTGCCTTATTCAGTCATTTCATTCCCTGTGGTGTGTATGAAGCGATTTATATTCTCGACGGCTTACTCAAGAACGAGTCGGATATTCAGCCCGATACGCTTCATGGCGATACACAGGCACAAAGTACACCGGTATTCGGACTGGCTTATCTACTAGGAATCAACTTAATGCCCAGGATAAGAGACATCAAAAAACTGATCTTTTACCGACCTGAAAAGGGCGTTAAGTACGAGCACATCAATTCACTGTTCGGTGAAGCGATTAATTGGGAGCTGATCAAAAAGCTTTTACCCGACATGTTGCGAGTCGCTATTTCAATCAAAACAGGAAAAATCACAGCCTCAACCATATTAAAACGACTCGGTACTTACAGTCGTAAAAACAAACTGTACTTTGCTTTCCGAGAACTGGGGCGGGCAGTGAGAACCAATTTTCTTTTAAAATTCATCGGAGATATCGAATTACGACATACCATCAATGCCGCAACCAACAAAAGTGAAGAGTTTAATGGATTTACTAAGTGGTTATTTTTTGGTGGTGAAGGCATGATTGCCGAAAATCTAAGGTATGAACAGCGTAAAATCATCAAATACAATCAGCTGGTCGCTAACCTGGTCATTTTGTATAACGTCGATGAAATGACCAAAATTCTGAATCAATTAAAACAAGAAGGGTATGAAATAACGGATGCTATATTGGCTGGGTTATCGCCGTATAGGACCAATCATATCAACAGGTTTCGGGATTACTCCTTGGATCTCAAACGCAAGGTAGCGCCAATGAACTTTAAAATAAAAACATAATTAAATTAATGAGTTACAAGCGAAGTGGCTGCATTTGATCGTAATCCCGGCCAACCCTCGGTTACCGGATAAATAGACATGGCAATGGCAGCCATGGTGATGGCAATGAAACAGGCAGTCAGTGGACATATTCTGAACAGTGGGATCAGTAGCGGTCGAGCTATCCAGTACTCCCGATGATGAGCCATCGATGAAATCAGAGGAATAAGGGGCTGTATCCGAATAATTAATGGGATGCACGTCAGCCATAGCTGTCACTGATTG
>Ga0209475_10004144_pt1 | contig 12689 bp, 11 predicted proteins | sample tdDd471_FD_187128 | JGI IMG/M metagenome (GOLD analysis project Ga0209475, IMG submission 187128) | Marine sediment microbial communities from the Atlantic coast under amendment with organic carbon and nitrate - tdDd47.1 (SPAdes)... | ecosystem: Environmental > Aquatic > Marine > Coastal >...
TGATGCTTATGATTTATCGGATGCTATTACAATAAATGCTATTGCAGCATCAAGAGAGATTAAGGGATATGTTGTGAAAGAAGTTGATCCTGAGTGCTTACAAGAAATTCCTGACGGATTGCTGGATAGTGAGAGAAACTAGGTGTATTTATTAATTTGCTGAAATTGGATATTACATACAACCATTAGAATAAAGTTAATGAGATATAAAGCGTAGTTATAAGATCAAATGACTTAGATTATTACGCCTTATGGTATACATTTACATGGAATATAATATAATCTAAGTTATAAATATTAAGTTATGTAACTAATGCAACTAACATTATACATCTCTTAAGCTTTTATCTTGTGACATTAAAATGTTTTATAAAAGCTTACTTTCAAAAGTATTAATTATTGTGATTTTTATATATTTATGATATAATTCATTAGTGCGTCTGCATGTAGAATTATAATGAAACAGGTAGAGAATAATGCTTAAAAGGGTTATTTGTTTGAATATGGTGTATACGTTAGCAACAAGGCTAGCGCGATAATTATTCATGCAAATAGAAAGGAATATGATGAAAACATATTTAGTAACAGGTGGTGCAGGATTTATTGGCTCGAATTACGTACATTATTTGTTTGAGCAATACAGTAATGAGATTTTGGTTATTAATGTAGATAAACTAACTTATGCCGGAAATTTGGAAAACTTAAAGTCTGTCGAAGACAGAGAAAACTACATTTTTGTAAAAGCTGACATTTGTGATAATGAAGCTATTAAAAAAATATTTGATGAACATGACATAGACTATGTCGTTAACTTTGCTGCAGAAAGCCATGTTGATAGAAGTATAAAAGATCCTGAGATATTTGTTAAATCAAATGTACTGGGAACTCAAGTTTTATTAAACATTACTAAGAATGCGTGGCAGGCAGAAAATGGTTTTAAACAAGGCAAAAAATATTTACAAGTTTCCACAGATGAGGTTTATGGAACTTTGGGTAAAGATGGATTTTTCACAGAACAAACTCCACTAGATCCACATAGTCCATATTCAGCAAGTAAAGCGAGTGCGGATATGCTTGTTAAGTCATATTTTGATACTTTTGGTTTCCCATGCAATATAACAAGATGTTCTAATAACTATGGTGATTATCAATTTCCAGAAAAACTGATACCTTTAATGATAAACAATGCATCTAGCCATAAATCATTACCTATATATGGTGACGGGAAGCAGATAAGAGACTGGTTATATGTTAAAGACCACAATAAGGCAGTTGAAAAAGTTCTGCAGAAGGCTAAAATTGGTCAAGTGTATAATATCGGGGGTCATAATGAAAAGGAAAATATCTTTATAGTTAAAAAAATATTAGAGGTACTATCAAAAGAACTAAATGATGTTAAAATCAGCGAAGAGTTGATAACATATGTTGAAGACAGACTAGGTCATGACAGGAGATATGCAATTGATCCTGCAAAAATTAAGCGTGATTTGGGATGGGAACCAGAAGTTATGTTTGAAGAAGGTATTGAGTATACAATTAAATGGTACCTACAAAATGCAGAGTGGTTGAAAAATGTTACAAGTGGTGATTATGCAAAGTACTATGAAGAAATGTACAATTAGTAATTAATTGTATATAGAGAGGTATGTATCTTGAAAATATTAATTACAGGTGCAAGTGGACAACTGGGTAAAGAACTTAATAATCAACTATGCACAGTTGATAACGTGGAGTTATTACTTACTGATGTAGGGGAGATGGACATTACCAGCATTGACAGTGTAAAGAAAGTAATGAATGGATTTAACCCTGATGTTGTTATTAACTGTGCTGCACATACTGCTGTTGATTTATGCGAAGATGATGTGAGCAATGCATTTTTGATTAATCAAATAGGTGCTGAGAACTTGGCAATTGTGAGCAATGAAAATAATGCTAGTATAGTTCAAGTATCAACTGACTATGTATACGATGGACTAAAAGGGTCACCATATTGTGAAGATGATGTGACTAATCCGCAGAATGTGTATGGAGAATCTAAGCTAAAGGGTGAACTAAGTGTTATTAGAAACAACGCAAGGCATTTTATAGTTAGGACTGCGTGGCTTTATGGCGAGGGTAAAAACTTTGTTAGAACTATGCTAAGCTTTAGTGAGAAGGTGGACAAGCTAAAAGTGGTTAATGACCAGACTGGATCACCTACTAGCACTAAAGAACTAGCAAAAGCGATAATTGCATTGATAGATACTGAACACTATGGAATATATCATGGCACATGTGAAGGATACTGCACATGGTATGACTTTGCTGTTGAAATATTCAAGCTAAGCAATATATCGATAGAAGTTGAACCATGCACATCACAGGAATTTGTGCAGAAGGCAAAGAGACCGGAGTATTCAGTGCTTGTAAATAACAGTTTTGATAAAAATTTAAATTACAAATTTGCAGATTGGAAGATTGCGTTAAAAGAATATTTGGAAACTAGTTTAAAGACGGAGGAAAAGTAGATATGAAGGGAATAATATTAGCAGGTGGAGCAGGTACAAGACTACATCCAGTAACGGTGTCAATTTCAAAGCAGATTATACCGATTTATGACAAACCGATGATTTATTATCCGTTATCTGTATTAATGCTTGCAAAAATTCAAGAAATTCTTATAATATCTACACCTAGGGATATTAAACTCTATGAAGAGCTTTTCGGTACTGGCGAACACTTAGGGCTGAAAATTGAATATGCTATTCAAGAGCATCCAAATGGATTGGCAGAAGCGTTTATCATTGGTGAAGAATTCATAGGAAATGACAGAGTATGTTTAATCCTTGGTGATAATGTATTCTATGGTCATGGATTTACTGATACATTAAAGAATGCAGTAAATAGTGTAGACGGCGCAACAATATTTGGCTATAGAGTAATGGATCCTGAAAGATATGGAGTAGTAGAATTTGATAAAAACAAAAATGTTGTATCAATAGAAGAAAAGCCACAACAGCCTAAGAGCAAATATGCAGTTCCAGGATTGTACTTTTATGATAACGATGTAGTTAAAATAGCAAAAACTATTAAGCCATCAAAAAGAGGAGAGCTTGAAATAACTGCTGTAAATAATGAATACTTAAAGCGTGGCAAGTTAAAGGTCGAACTATTAGGCCGCGGTATTGCATGGCTGGATACAGGCACACATGACAGTCTTTTAGAAGCCAGCAACTATGTTCAAGCCATTCAAAAAAGACAGGGACAGTACGTAGCATGCTTAGAAGAAATTGCCTATAATAATGGCTTCATTGACAAAAAACAGCTAAAAAAATTGGCTGAATTTCTGCAAAAGAGCGGATACGGCAAGTATTTGATGCACATTCTTAAATAGATTGTGCAAATCTATAATATTAGATAGTAACAATAAGGACTGGTAAATGTTTAAAGCGTTAAAATTTGTGGTAAAAGAGCACATACAAAACATAGGGCGAATGTGTAAAATAGCAGTTGATCATATGAAGAAGCAAACTTCATTGACTTCGTTGGGAATTTGGTGGATATTCATAGGTGATATAATCCATTATGCAATTTATTTTACATTTAGATATTTAATGACTGGCGGAGGAGACGTCCAAGGGATGCATATCTTAGTATTCTTATCATCAGGCTTAGTACCATGGTTTTTTATTAATGATATTATAAATAGCGGTAGCAAAGCAATATTGAAAAATAAAGCAATTATTACGAGCTTTGCTTTCCCTATTACAACCATACCTACTATAGAGGTTCTTTCAATATTTATTAAAAGACTATTTAGTTTAGTTATAGCTTTTGTGATAATTTCAATAGTAGGATATGCACAGTATTTCAATGTATTATTATTCCTATACTATTTTATTGCTATGTTTATTTTTATGGTAGGCTTCAACTTGTTGATTTCACCAATGATTGCACTGTCAAACGACTTTAATATGCTTTACTCGTCATTAACAAGACTGTTTTTCTTTGCTACACCTGTTATTTGGAGCTTTGACAGGATTCAACATATGCCTTTGGTAATTACAATTTTAAAATTAAATCCATTTGCATATATTATAATGGGCTTTAGAGATGCATTTTACTATGGAGAAATACCTGATTTGCAGTATTCAATATATTTTTGGTCATTGACAATTGTAGTTTATTTCTTTGGAAGTTATGCGCAGTTCAGACTAAGAAAATATTATGCAGACTTTATTTAAGTTGAATTGTACGTAGGAGGATGTAAATGGAAAATGCTATAGAAATAATAAATCTAAAAAAATATTATTATCTTTTTGATAAAGAGTATAAAAAGATCATATGGACTTTCACTAAAAGAGGTTCAACAGGGAAAAAGAAAGTATTAGACAATATTAATATAACAGTAAAAAAAGGCGAAATAGTCGGAGTTATAGGAAAAAACGGTACAGGTAAATCAACTCTTATGAAAATAGTTGCAGGCATCACTTTCCCAACTGGAGGGGAAGTAAGGGTTGATGGTACTATAGGTTCGTTAATAAATCTTAATGCAGGCTTTTTCCCAGACTACACGGGCAGGAAGAATATATATTATAAGGCTAGTCTTATGGGAGTTCCGAAGGAAGAAATTGATAAATCCATTGATAAAATGGAAGAATTTGCAGACATCGGGCAATATTTTGATATGCCTATAAAAATGTATTCATCAGGTATGAGAGCTAGGGTAGGATTTGCTCTAGCTATTTTTTCTAATCCGGATATATTGATTATTGATGAAGTTTTTGCAGTTGGTGACAAGGACTTTAGACAAAAATCTTATAAAAAAACAAAAGAAATGTTTGAAAGCGGCAAATCTATTTTGTTTTCTTCTCACTCAGATGATCAAATAAGAAGCTTTTGTGATAGAGTTATTTATATAAAGGGTGGTAAAATAGTTTTTGACGGACATGTAGAAGAAGGATTAAAAATATATAATGGACAAAAATAAAAAAAAAGCTATAGAAACCTTTCTAAAAGAGTATTCTCAAAGCAAGTATACTGGAACATATATAGAAAAATATAGTGAATATAAGGTAATTAAACAATCCAAAAAATTTGATAAAAAATTTTATAGAAGTAAATATGAAATTGATTCAGATATAGACCCTGTTGCACATTATGTTTTGTTTGGATACAAGGAAGGTAAAAATCCAAATAAACAGTTCAGCAGCACTTTTTATTTAGGGACTTATACAGATGTTAAAAATTCTGAAGCAAACCCTTTTTACCATTATATTGTCCATGGCTATAACGAGAAAAGACTTCCTTATAAAGGCTATGTATATGCTGAGGAGTCATTGTTTGTAAAAGCTGCGAAATTATTCGGTAAAATTAGATTTATTCATGTGCCGTTGACTAAGTTTAGAGCTTATTCTAAAGAGCATGGCATATCTAATGGTTTCAAAAAAGCAATTAAAGTAATAATGGAGCGGTTAAATTTAGTTAGGTATAAGTATGTTGAACCGACTTATAGTGAAGATATAGAGCAGAGCATAGAGCAGTTTGAAAAAAAACCTCTTGTTTCAATAATAATGCCAACATATAATGTTGAACCAAAATGGCTTGATATAGCCATAAAATCTGTTGAAAATCAATGGTATACAAATTGGGAGTTGTGCATTGCGGATGATTGCAGTACTAATCAAAATACGATTGACTATTTACACAACATAAAAAATGAAAAAATAAAGATAAAATTTCTTAAAAAGAATTTGCACATATCAGGTTCTTCTAATGAAGCTTTGACATTGGTTACGGGGGAATACATTGTGATGATGGACCATGATGATGAAATCACTTTGGATGCTCTATATGAAATGGTGAAGTGTATAAACGAAACAGATGCAGATTTTGTTTACTCTGACCAGGATTTAATTAGTGTTAAAGGAAGATGTTATGGACCGCTTTTTAAACCTGACTATTCCTATGATATGGTTAACTCACAGAATTATATTAATCATCTTACAATGGTTAAAAAAAAGTTGATGAATGCAGTTGACGGTTTTCAAAAAGGTTTGGAAGGTGCACAAGATCATGATTTGTTCCTTAAAATTTTCGAGAAAACTCAAAAGATAGAGCATATACCTAAAGTGTTGTACCATTGGAGGGCAATAGAAACATCCACTGCAAGCAGCCATGGAGCCAAAGACTATGCACAGGAAGCTGGCAGGAAATCTGTTGAAAATTCAATGAAGAGACAAGGCATAGATGCAGTAGTAGAAAATGGACTTATCGGCGGTTCATACAGAGTAAAGTATAAAATTCAAGGCAATCCTTTGATAAGTATAATAATTCCTTTTAAGGATAGTCCAGAGCTAACGGAGCAATGCATAAACAACATAATAAATAAGTCAACATATTCTAATTATGAGATTATAGGAGTTTCAAACAACAGTGAAAATGATGAAACTTATGAAATGATGGATAGATTGAAATCTATAGATGATAGAATAGAATTTTATGAATACAATGTTCCATTTAATTTTTCCAGCATAAATAATTATGCGGTTAAGCATTTTGCTAAAGGTCAATATGTTATTCTTCTAAACAATGATATAGAAATAGTAACAGAAGAATGGATTGAGAATATGCTGATGTTTGCTCAGAGAGAAACAACGGGAGCAGTTGGAGCAAAGTTATTTTATCCTAATAACACTATTCAGCATGCTGGGATAATCATAGGTATTGGTGGTTATGCAGGACATGCGCATAAGAGCTCTCCTTATAAAGCGGCAGGATATTATGGTAGGTTGGTAATAGATCAAAATATAAGCGCAGTTACAGGAGCTTGCTTAATGATAAGGAAGTCTACATACCTAGAAATCGGAGGTTTAGACGAAGAACATTTTAAGGTTGCGTGCAATGATGTTGATTTTTGCCTAAGGCTGCAGTACAAAGGGTATAAGAATGTGTTTACTCCTTATGTGCAGGCGTATCACCATGAATCAATAACTAGAGGGTATGAAGATACACCTGAAAAAAAAGCCAGATACAATGAAGAAATTTCAGTGTTTAAGGACAGGCACTATGAAATTCTTAAAAAGGGTGACCCGTATTACAACACTAATTTAGCTTTAAATAAAGAGAATTTTAGTCTGAAGTTTGCAGAAAAGGATGATTAACAGATGAAAAAGGTCATATATTTACATATAGGATTAGAAAAAACAGGAACCAAGTCTATTCAAAAATTTTGCTATAAAAATGGTAAATACCTTATGGAAAATGGTGTTTATTATCCACATGGAAAAAAAGAGCCATATATGTTTTTTACTACTCACTGGCCGCTTGTAAGTGCAGTAAGCGAGAGAAAGAAATTTTTGCCTGCAAAGAAAGTTTTTGAGCCGGAATTTGTATATGGTAAATTGATAGAGGATATTGAAAAAAATGACTGTAAGAAAGTATTGCTATCAGCTGAACCGTTTTCTTCACATGCAGTAGAGAAAAAAAGGATACAAAAGATTAAGGATCAGTTAGTAAATTATGATGTTAAAGTGATTTTGTATTTAAGAAGGCAAGATACATTGTTTATATCTAGTAAATCAACTAACGTTAAAGGTGGAAGGCATTTTCCTGGTAACTATTTTGACTTCAATGAAGCTATTGAAAGAGATGATTTGTACAATTTCAAATCAATAGTTGATAATTGGAGTTATGTATTTGGAAAAGAAAATATGATAATAAATATTTTTGACAGAAAAGAACTAAAAGACGGTAACGTTATTTGTGATATAATGGATATAGTAGGTGTCCCTGTGCTAAAAGAAATGCTAGATACAGATGATAAAAACACATCTTTATCTATTGAGTGCCTCTATTTTTTGAATCAAATAAACATGCATGAAATTCTTGACAATAAGCAAAGGACAAAAATCAATAAAGTATTAGAGAAGTATGATAAGGGAAATACAATAAAGTCTCTTATTCCGGGTTCACAAAAAAAAGCAATAATGCATCATTACCAAGAGCAGAATAGGTATGTTGCAAATGAATACTTCGAAAGAGATTATTTGTTTGAAGAAAATAAGATTAGTAGCATTCAAGATGAAAAACAATATTCAATGAATGAAAACGATATCAAAAGTATTTTAGAATACTTAAAGAATCAGAAAGACGAAGGAAACATTGACGAAGAACTGTTTGGAAAAATAGATAAAGCATTCGCACCTTTTTTTGCAGAAGATAGTTTATATGTTTTGGAAGATGAGCCTTTAAAGATTTCTAGTGATGTTAAAAATATTGAGTATAATGATGGTGTGCTAACTATGGAATCTAATGGCATAGATCCGTGGTTTATATTACCTAAATTTAGAAAGCGTACAGCAAAAAGATTGTTTTTTAAATTTGAAGTTGAATATTCATGTGCATCTACACTTGATATTTATTATAGAAGGAAAACATGGCGATTTAAAGAAAAGAACAAAGTAAGAATAGGTATTGGACCAGGCAGAAGCAAGAATGCTGTGGTAGTGGATAGTAAATTTCCAATCGGCTGCATAAGAATTGATTTAGGAGATACAGAAGGCACATTTAAAATACATTTCATGGAGGTCTTTAAATAAGATTATGGATGCAGCTAGGAAAAAAACTTTTATGTTGGGTGTAGGATGTCAAAAAGGTGGAACCAGTTGGCTACATGAGTATTTGTGTAAAAATCCATCTGTAAATATGGGCAAAGTTAAGGAATATCATGTTTATGATATATTGTTTGCTCCTGTAAAAAAACGATCAGTTTTAGATATGATAAAACTACAAAGTGTTAATAACAATATTGAAATAAGACTGAAATTTATTAAAGATATGGATAAATATTTTGAATATTTTGATTCACTGTGTACTGGAGATGTGGATTTTACTGGAGATATTACGCCCTCGTATTCTGGTCTTCCGTCTTATGCATTTAAATATGTTAAGGACAGACTGACTGAGTATGGCTTTAATATAAAAGTAGTTTTTCTTATGAGAGATCCTTTTGAAAGAATTTGGTCTAGTATTAGAATGGATTTAAGAAACAAAAAGAAAAAAGTAAATAGTATAGAGCAAATTGAATTATTATTGCGATTATATGATAAACGTGATAGCATATTCAGAACACAATATGATAAGACTATTAAGAATTTAGAGATGGTATTTGATGAAAATGAAATATACTATGATTTTTATGAAGATTTTTTTAGTGAAACTGGAATTCAAAGATTATCTGATTTTTTAGGTATAGAGTATATAAAACCTGATTTAGATAAATACGTGAATGCAACGCAAAAACAAGAAATAGAAAATATAGAGATTATGAAAACAATAATTTCTAACTACTATAGAGAGACTTACTTTTATATCTTTGATAAATTTGGGGAAGAAAAGATAAGAGAGCTATGGGATAGTGCAAGATTCTTAATATAAAACATTGATACAGAGGAGAAATATGAACGGGAAGAAAAAAATCATATATTTACATATTGGTTTCCATAAAACCGCCACTACTTCAATTCAAGAGACATTAAAGCAAAATAGAAGTTATTTGGCAACAATAGGTGATGGTTATTTTTACTCAGAGGAACTGGGATGTAACCATGGGCCTTTCTTTGTTTCGGTGTTTGGTGATGAGAAGCAATTATTGATAATGCACAGAAGACATAAAAGAACAGATGAAGAAATAACTAAATTTATTGAGAATCAAAAAGAAGCAGTTAAGAAAGAATTAGAGAATGTCAAATGCGGTAACGTAATTTTTTCTGCTGAAGCTGTAAGCGATTTAGGTAAAGAGAGCTGTATAGATATAAAACATTATCTTGAGTCTGCACTAAGCGATTATCAAATCAAGATAATAGTCTGTGTAAGAAATGCTGTTAATTGGACTTCATCAAATATTCAACAGGATGTGAAGCGCGGCATATATACTATTGATGGAACACATGATATTCAGATTAATAGTACAAATAGATTTGAATCTAGATTACAAAAATTTATAGATATTTATGGTGCAGAGAATATAATTATATATAAGTTTGAAGACAGTGTTAAACATGAATATGGTCCTGTAGGATACTTTTTAAACCAGATCGGAGTAAATGATGATTATGTGCAAAAATTTAGAATAATAAATTCAAATGAAGGGATTTCATATAATGCACTGAAACTAATATCATATATAAATGGAAGATATCCCATTTTAATTAATAATTTAGTGCCAGACGGACGAAATAATCTTGATTTACTTCCTCTGCACTTCATTCCGGGTGGCGGCAAGTACAAAATGTCTTTTGAAAGTGCTGAAATATTAATGAAGAATTCTATCGAAGATACAAAATGGCTTAAAGACAATTTTGAAATAGACTATGCTTCAATGAAAACACCTGATAATAAACCTAATAAATGCGAATATGGTAAAGAATTTTTTATTAAAGGGTTAGAAATTATACACGAGAGTACAGATGTGATAAAATACCTTTCGTATAGTTTTTTTGAACAGGAATATAATAGCGTATCTGATGGTAACTCAAGGAATATATTAAAGAAATTATTAAAGACAATGAAAAGGAAGTATTCTTATATAGACTTTGATGGAACGTTGGAATCCGTAGTAGCTGTACAGGAAAAAAGAGAGACAGAAACTAGGGATATTAAGAAAATTACTAAGCTGGTTTATCATGGCATAAAAAGAAGAGTAACTTCATTTTTAAAAAAGTAGTATTATGGACTTAGAAAATATAGTGGCTTGTCAGCAGTTTTAAGCCATGAAGCGTGTTATGATTTAAAAGATAAGGCAATATATTATATCTAATAACTTATAATAATTAAACCTTATTATATAGACTATATAATGATTGAAGGGATATAATGGAAGAAAAAATAGTGTATATACACATAGGTATGCATAAAACTGCTACAACAAGTATACAGTATACAATGTTTGATAACAGAGATATGCTAGCTGATTTTGGTTACTATTATCCTAAGTCATTTTTAATTAATCAAAGTATATATTTGCTTTCAATGCTTTTGGATAATCCTGAGAGCTATTATCCAAATGTCAAAAATCAAAGACAAGGAAAAATATTAGAGAAATTTAATGAAGATAACTTAGCAAATATAACTAAAGAATTGGAAGAAAGCAGAAAATCAGATGTTGTAGTTTTTTCAGGAGAGGATCTGAACTTGCTTACACATGACGAATGTACAAAACTGAAACATCTAATTAATGAATTGTGTCCTGATTATAGTGTAAAGATTATTTGTTCAACTAGAGAATATGCAGAATATACTGCATCTGCTGTGCAGCAGAAAGTAAAATCCAGCAAGTTAAGAGAACTTGTGTTAGATGATATACAGCCATTATATAAAGATCTGTATAGGAGTAGACTAGAAAAATATATTGATATATTCAGCAAAGAAAATATTATTGTATATAAATTTGAAGACAGCCTGAAGCACGAAAATGGTCCCGTTGGTTTTTTCCTTGAAACTATAGGACTAAGCAAAGATGAAATTGCAAAGATAAAAATCTGGAGATGCAATGATGGCATAGGAAGAAATGCATTTGATATTCTATTGCATATAAATTATAGAATACCATTTGTAGTAGATGGGGAAATATCATCGGGTAGAAAGAAAAATGATACCAATTGTATTTTTGATGTTAGAGGCGGTGGTAAGTATAGATTGCCCCAAACTGTTTATGAACATCTAGAGGAATTCAGCGCTGATGATAGGCTATGGCTAAAAAATGAATTTGGAATTAGTTATTCTTATAAAATTCTTAAAGCGCAGGATGAGAGTAAGATTATATTCGATGAGGACTATTTGGAAGATATAATAAAGGTGTTAGACAATACTACTTTGGTAATAACATTTTTACTAAAGCAATATTTTATAGAAAAACGAGAAGATGTAGATGAAAACAGTCAGAAAATAGTTGATAAGACTATAGAGGAAATAAACAATAGATATCCATTCATGAATTCAGATATCTCACTCAATAAAATTATAAAAAAGCAGAATAAGGAAGATTTGTTATTCAATAAATTGATTAGAAAGGCAAAAAGAAGGTTAGCAGCATGGCATTCAAAATAATAGAAACAAAAATTAAGGACTTAGTCCATATTGAGCCGACAGTTTATGGCGACCATAGGGGATATTTTGTGGAAAGCTATAACAAAGAAGCACTAAAAGAAGACGGATTAGATTATGATTTTGTTCAGGATAATGAATCAAAATCATCAAAGGGTGTACTAAGGGGCTTGCACTTTCAGACAAAGCACACCCAAGGCAAGCTGGTAAGATGTACTCAAGGTAAAGTTTTGGATGTTGCTGTAGATTTGCGAAAAAATTCTGCAACCTATTGTCAGTGGGAAAGTGTAGTACTTGATTCTGAAAAGAAGAATATGTTCTATGTACCTGAAGGATTTGCACATGGATTTTTGGTACTGAGTGACGTTGCAGTGTTTAATTATAAATGTACAGATTATTATGCACCTGAATATGATGGCGGCATGCTGTGGAATGACCCTGCTGTAGGTATTGACTGGCAGCTTGAAAAGCACAGCATTGATGAGGTAAAATTATCTGATAAGGATAAAAGCCTGCCTCTACTTAAGGATCTGGATTTAAAATTCTAGGAGATATAATGAAATTCGAAAAATATATAGATGTATGCAAAAAAGCAGCAGTTG
>Ga0209475_10004145_pt1 | contig 12686 bp, 12 predicted proteins | sample tdDd471_FD_187128 | JGI IMG/M metagenome (GOLD analysis project Ga0209475, IMG submission 187128) | Marine sediment microbial communities from the Atlantic coast under amendment with organic carbon and nitrate - tdDd47.1 (SPAdes)... | ecosystem: Environmental > Aquatic > Marine > Coastal >...
TCCCGGCACGCCCCGACAGCCGAGCTCCTCGTCGTAGGAGAGCGCCAGATGCACCGGGGTGCGGAGCGGCCGGGCGAGGAATTCCGGGACCAGGGCCAGCGCGGCGCCGATGAAGCCCTTCATGTCACAGCTTCCCCGGCCATACAGCCGCCCGTCCGCCTCGGTCAGTTGGAAGGGGTCGGTCCGCCAGTCCTGGCCCGCCACCGGCACCACGTCGGTATGGCCCGACAGGACGACGCCGCCCGGCCTCTCCGGCCCCAATGTCGCATACAGGTTGGCCTTGTCGCCGGACGGGTCGCGGAACAGCCGGCAGGCGATCCCGTGGCCGTCCAGATAGTCGGCGACGAAATCGATCAGCGCCAGGTTCGAGTTCGACGATACCGTGTCGAACGCGACGAGGCGGGCGATCATCTCCCGCGGCGTAAAGGTCGCGCCAGCCATCGGGCCCCCTCCTCGGGGCCTAGCCGCGCCAGAAGGCGGGCATGAACAGCACCAGCACGCTGAACAGCTCCAACCGGCCGAGCAACATGCCCGCCGACAGCACCCATTTCGCCGATTCGGGCAGGGGCGCGAAGGTGCCGGCCGGGCCGATGATCTCGCCCAGCGCCGGGCCGACATTCGAGATCGCCGTCGCGGCGCCGGAGACCGCGGTCAGGAAATCGAGCCCGATCAGCCCCAGCGCCAGCGCCAGCAGGACGAAACAGAAGGCATAGATGAAGATGAAGGCGAGCACCGACATGATGACGCCCTCGGAGATCGGCTGGCGATTGTAGTAGGGGATGAAAACGCCGTTCGGCTGCAAAAGCCGCTTCATCTGAACCTCGGCCGCGGCGTACAGCACCTGGAACCGGAAGATCTTGATGCCGCAGCTGGTCGAGCCGGCGCAGCCGCCGATGAACATCAGGAGCAGGAAGACGGCGACGGCGAAGCCGCCCCAGGTCCCGAAGTCGGCGGTAATGAATCCGGTGCCGGTCATGATCGACACCGCGTTGAACGCCGCCAGCCGCAGCGCGTCCATCGCCGCCACGTCGCGCGCCAGCCACAGCCAACCGGCCAGAACCAGGACCGCGACCAGCGCCGCCGCCAGGTACCATTGGACCTGCCGGTCGCGCAGCAGCTGCCCTGGATTGCCGCGCACCGCCTGAAGATAGAGGACGAAGGGCATGCCGCCGGCCAGCATGGCAAGGGTGACTACCCAGTCTATCGCGGCGGAATTGAAGACCCCGACCGACTGGTCCGACGTCGAGAACCCGCCGGTCGACAACGCGGCCATGGAATGAACCGCCGCCTCCAAACCCGTCATTCCCAGCCCGTACAGAACGGCCGCGAAAACCACGGTCAGCACCACATAGATGATCCCCATGCCGACGACGATCTGCCCGGCGCGCGGCAGGACCTTGTCGGACACATCGCCGAACTCGATCCGGAAAAGCTGCATGCCGCCGACCCGCAGCATGGGCAGGACCGACACCGCCATGACGATGATCCCGATCCCGCCCAGCCATTCCAGCAATCCGCGCCAGAGCAGGATTCCCGGCGGCGCGTGATCGAGGCCGGTAATCACCGTCGAACCGGTGGTCGTGATCCCGGACATCGCCTCGAAGAAGGCGTCCGTATAGCTAAGGTCGAGCTGGGAAAAGGCGAAGGGCAGCGCCGCGAAGGCCGCCATCACGATCCAGCTGAAGGTCACCAGGACGAAGGCCTGGCGGATGCTGCCGCCGGCGGCGCGGACCCGGTTCGTCAGCACCAGCGCGACGCCGACGAACAGGGTCACCGCGGCCGAGGACGCGAACACCAGCCAGTCGGGATCGCCCGCCGCCGCATCGGCAACCGCCGGCACCACCATCGCCGCCGCCAGGATGACGAGCAGAATGCCTGTGGCGAAGAGAACCGGACGAAAGTCGATCACGTGACGGGACCGTCCTGCGCGAAAAATGAAGCGGGGTGCGGAGCGGGCACATGATTGGCCAAGGGCCGGCGCATGTCCACGCCCAATCGGCCGGGACCCGGCCGGCTAGACGTTGGCCAGCTGCCCCGCCCCGATCTGCCCGATCATGGAGAGAAGCTCGCGCCGGGTCGCCATGTCGTCGCGGAAGGCGCCCAGCATGCGGCTGGTGGTCATGGTCACGCCGGGCTTGTGAACGCCGCGGGTGGTCATGCATTGATGCGCGGCCTCGATCACCACCGCGACGCCGAACGGCTGCAGGACCTCGTCCAGGGTGTTGGCGATCTGGGCGGTCATCTTCTCTTGGATCTGGAGCCGCTTGGCATAGACCTCGACCACGCGGGCGAGCTTGCTGATCCCGACGACCCGGTGCCGGGGCAGATAGGCGACATGCGCCTTGCCGATGATCGGCGCCAAATGATGCTCGCAATGGGACTCGAAGCGAATATCGCGCAGCAGCACGATCTCGTCATAGCCGTCCACCTCCTCGAAGGTGCGCTGGAGAATCTCGGCCGGATCCTCGTCATAGCCCGAGAAATACTCGCCATAGGCGCGCAGGACCCGATCCGGCGTGCCGCGCAGCCCCTCGCGGGCGGGATCGTCGCCGGCCCAGCGCAACAGGGTCCGCACCGCTTCCAGCGCCGTTTCGCGGGCGGGCTTCTCGACAGCGGTGGCTGAGGTCGCGACCGCCGGATCGTTCTTGGGCATATCCATCTTCGTTCTAATGAACCCGCGCCAATTCGTGCGGGCTGTCCAACGAGAAGGCGGGAATCGTCACCTCGAAGCGCTCGCCGCTTGAATCGAACATTTCGTAAGACCCCTCCATGATTCCCGACGGCGTACCCAAGGGCGTGCCGCTGGAATATTCGAAGGTTTCGCCGGGGCGCAGGGTCGGCTGTTCGCCGACCACGCCGGCGCCGCGCACCTCCTGGCGGCGGCCGAGCGAATCGGTGATCCGCCAATAGCGGTTCTGAAGCTGGACGGTCTCGCCGCCCAGATTCTGGATGCAGACATGATACGCCCACACGTAATGATCGTCCCCCGGCGAGGACTGGTCCTCCAGAAAGACCGATTCAACGGTCACCTGAATCGATCGGGTGGTCGAACAGTACATCTCGCAATTCCTCATCCGAAACGGCGGGTGCCATCGCCGCGCCCGACCGTCCGCCGACAGCACTCATATTAGTCCCGGGCGTTGCGATGTCCAGACGGGCGCGGCCGTCGCTCGCCGCCGCCGACGGGCGCCGACCCAACATGATTGGCGGCTGTCGGGCGGGGCTCGACCACCGCCTCGACGCGGCGGTTGCGGGGTTCGCGCACCCCGTCGGGCGTCGCCACCAGGGGCCGGTCCTCGCCCAGGGCCCGAACATGGACGCGGTCGGCTTCGATACCGGCGCCCAGCAGGGCCGCGCGCACCGCTTCGGCCCGCCGCCGCGACAGGCCCAGATTGTAGGCGGCGGCGCCCGCCCGGTCGGCATGGCCGACGAGGCGGACGGGCCCCCGGCCGCGCCGCGCCTCGGCGGCGAGGGCGGCCAGCGGCGCCCGCGCGCTGGGATCGAGGTCGGCGCGGTCGAAGGCGAAGAAGATCTGGAACCGGCGCGGCGCCGCTTGAGCGCGGCGGGCGGCCGGCAGGGCGCGCGCGACCGGGCGGCCGGTCTCCGCCCCCGTCCCCAACCCCTTCCCCGGCCCGGACGCCGGGTCGGCGGCCGTCAGGGCGGCGAGGGCGGCCTCGAACCCGTCGCGGCAGGCGGCGATATGGGCGGTCTGCCAGTTCTCTTCCTGCTGTTCGAGCCAGCAATCGTACATGGCTTGGGCCCGCGCGGCCTGGACCGGCGCGCGTTCGCGCGCGCCCGAGGCGAAAGCCGCGACCAGCCGCTCGCGGCCGTCCGCCAGACCCGCCCGTGCGGCGCGCGGCAAGGTCCAATCGCCCGGATCCTCGGGAGCGACGATCTCACCGGCCGCCGCCCGGCGCCCCTTGCGGGCGAAATGGCGGGAATCGATCCAGTCGTACATCTCGTCGGCCTCGTAGCCGGCGATCGCCAGATATTCGGCGGCCAGGGCGCGGGAGAAGGCGTCGTCCGCCGGCGGCGCCGCGCGCAATGCCTCCAGATCGCCGGTCCAGCTACAGCCGGCGAGCGCAACCAGCGCCGCCACCGCCATCCATGCGCCGAAGGTTCGCCCGTCCCGCGCGCCATGTCCGACATCATTCATGGTTCCCACCCCTCATTGTGGCCGTCCACCAACCGGACGGCTCGACGGACAGGCTGGCGCCGGAATTCGACCTGGGAAGGGCGAAACGGGGCGGCAAAATGGCGGCGGCGGGGCGATCCGGTGGCGGACGCCCTATCCGGCCAGCGCCTGAGCGAGGTCGTCGATCAGATCGTCGGCGTCCTCCAGCCCCACCGACAGACGGACCATGCCGTCGCCGATGCCCATGGCCGCGCGCGCGTCCTCCGACAGGCGCTGATGGGTCGTGGTCGCCGGATGGGTGATCAGGCTCTTGGAATCGCCCAGATTGTTGGAAATGTCGACCAGCCGCAGCCGGTCGAGGAAGGCGAACGCCGCCGCCTTGCCGCCGGCGATCTCGAAGGTGACGATATTGCCGAAATCGGCCATCTGGGCCTTCGCCAGATCATGCTGGGGATGGCTGGCGAGACCGGGATAGATCAGGCGCGCGAGCTCCGTCCGCCCGTCCAGGAACCGGGCGACCTTGGCGGCGTTCCCGCAATGGCGCCGCATGCGCAGATCCAGCGTCTCCAGCCCCTTGAGCAGGACCCAGGCGTTGAACGGGCTGAGCGCCGGCCCGGTATGGCGCAGGAACGGGGTCAGCGTGTCATCGACGAATTCGGCGCTTCCGAGGACGGCACCGCCCAGGCAGCGGCCCTGGCCGTCGATATGCTTGGTCGCCGAATAGACGACGATATCGGCGCCGAGCGCGAGCGGCTTCTGCAGGACCGGGCTGGCGAAGACATTGTCGACGACCAGACGCGCCCCCTGAGCATGGGCAAGGTCGGCCACGGCGGGTAGGTCGATGATCTCCAGCGTCGGGTTGGCGGGGGTCTCCAGAAAGACGGCGGCCGTCGGCCGGTCCAGCGCCGCCCGCCATTGGTCCAGGTCGCTGCCGTCGACGAAGACGGTCTCGATCCCCCAGCGGGGCAGGATCTCGGCCAGGATGAACTGGCAGGACCCGAACAGCGCCCGCGCCGCCACCACCCGGTCGCCCGCCTTCACTTGGCTGGCGAGGGCGGCGAAGACGGCAGCCATGCCGCTGGCGGTGGCCCGGCAGTCCTCGGCGCCTTCGACCAGGGCGAGGCGTTCCTCGAACATCCGCACCGTGGGATTGGCGAAGCGCGAATAGACGAAACCGGGGATTTCGTTCTTGAAGCTGCTTTCGGCCTGGCCGGCGGACTCGTAGTGATAGCCCGAGGTCATGAAGATCGCCTCGGACGTCTCGCGGAATTCGCTGCGCCTGGTGCCCCCCCGCACGAGGCGGGTCTGGGGGTGCCAATCCTTGGGGTCCTGGTCGGGCTTGCTCATCGTCTGTCTCCCTCGACCGCCCGGGCCGCGGCAAACAAAAAACCCGGCCGCTCCAGGTCGGAGCCGTCGGGCGCTTCGACCTTTTAGCGGGTTGTTTAGCGTGGCCGCAAGCCGGTCGGCTCAAATCACCACGAGGAACGCCGGTTTAGTCGGTCATGGCGGCGGCGTCAACTCCCGCCGTGCCGGTTCAGCCCTCGGCGCGGCTGCAGGACCCGCCGCCCAGGACACAGAACCGCGCGCAATGGGGATGGTTGAGGGACACGGGACCGGACGCGTCCGCCAGGGTCCGGCCGAGCTCGAAGCGGGGATCGTAGGCGAGCAGCGTGCAGGCGAGGACGGACGGGGCCGGCGCGCCCTTGCGCTTGACCACCATGCGCGCGCGCGCGCACATGATGTCTTGCGGCGCGATCCCCAGGATGCCCCAGCAGGCGGTCGTGATCTCGGCGATGTCGGCGTCGGGGTCCATCTCGGGAAACAGGACCAGCGACACCGGATCGTCGGCGTCGATCGGATAGCCGCGGTCGGCGAACAGGCGCGCGAAGCCGGCGCGCATAGTGTCCTCGGCCTCGCCCCAATAGGTACGCCCCGCCACATGGATGGTGAAGCCGTTGGCGGCCAGCCAATCGAGCCCCTGGATGGCCGGCGCCCAGCTTCCGGCGCCGCGCTCCAGTTCGTGCATCTTCTCGGTGTAATGGTCCAAAGACACGCGCAGCACCAGCCGCGCGCCGTATCCCGCGCGCAGTCGCAGAAGCCCGTCCCGATGGCGCCACATGGGCTTCATGGCGTTGGTCAGGACCATGACCCGGAACCCCCGCGCCAGGCTGTCCTCCAGCATGCTCATGAAATCCGGGTTCATGAAGGGCTCGCCGCCGGTGAAGCCGATCTCCTCGGTCCCCAGCCCGTCGCGCGCGATCTCGTCCAGATAGGCCGCGACCTCGGCCGCCGAGATATAGGCGAGGCGGTCGTTGGTGGGGCTCGATTCGATGTAGCAGTTGCGGCAGGTCAGGTTGCACAAGGTGCCGGTATTGATCCACAGGGTCGCGAGGCGGTCGAGCCCGACCCGCGCCCGCGCCTCGCCGTCGGCGGTCCGGTCGGGGTCGCGGAACTTGCGGGGGTCGAGGGCCGGCTTGTCGGGTCGGGTGAGCTGGTTCATGAATGCGAGTCGTCGGTCAACGGGCGGTGGCCCCTTCCATAGCATGGCGCCCCATGCCGGAAGCCAATCACGATTTCGCCACCGCCGGCGGGCACCCGCGCCGGCCGCGCCGGGCTCTTGCGCGCGGTTCGGCTTTGGCTTAACACTCCCAGGCGCCGCGGGCGTAGTTCAATGGTAGAACGAAAGCTTCCCAAGCTTTAGACGAGGGTTCGATTCCCTCCGCCCGCTCCATCTCCCGCCGCCCCGGGGCAAGGCCCGCCCGATGACCAATATCGTGATCGATTCCGCCGACGCGGCGGACGCCGCCGCCATCTGCGCCATCTATAACGAGGGGATCCAGGACCGGATCGCGACCCTGGAAGAGGATCTGCGCACACCGGACGAGCGGCGCGCCTGGCTCGCCGCGCGCGGCCCGCGCCATCCGGTGATCGTCGCGCGGCAAGACGGCGCGGTCGTCGGCTGGGGAAGCCTGAACCCCTTCAATGCCCGCCCCGTCTACGACCATGTCGCCGATTTCTCGATCTATGTCGCGCGGGACCGGCGCGGCCAGGGGGTCGGCCGCGTCTTGCTGGCGGGATTGATCGAAAAAGCGCGCGATCTGGGTTACCACAAGCTGGTTCTGGCGGCTTTCCCGTTCAACGCGGCGGGCACGGCCCTGTATCGGGCCGCCGGGTTCCGCGAAGTCGGCACCTACCGCGAACAGGGCAAGCTGAACGGAGACTGGGTCGACATCCTGGTGATGGAAAAAATCCTTTAACCGGCCTCCCGCCGCCCGATTCGGGCTATACTCGTTCGATTACCGGCCGCCAAGCGCCGGGCGCGAGGGGAGGACGAGATGAGCTTCGCCAGGATTCTGCGCGATTTCGCCGCCGCCGCCGAAGTCGGCGACGGGGCAAGCTTCGCCGCCCTGTTCACCGAGGACGGGGTCTATCACGATGCCTTTTACGGCCCTTTCTCGGGCCGCGCCGCCATCGCCGACATGCTGTCCGGCCTGTTCCACCGCGACGCCGAAAAGCTGAAATGGCAGATGATCGATCCGGTCGATAACGGCGAGACCGGCTATGCCCGCTGGCTGTTCAGCTACACCAGCAAGATGGCCCGCAACCAGGGCAATCGCGTGGTCATGGAAGGGGTCGGCTATTTCAAGCTGCGCGACGGGCTGATCGCCCGCTACGAGGACATCGCGCGCACCGGCGAGGCCATGGTTCAGCTGGGTCTCCCGCCCGAGAAGCTGCACCAGGTCCTGGGTCGCCACGCCGCCGACCTCGCCGCCCGGCCCGACGCCCAGCCGCATGTGAAGGGCTAGGGCGATTCGCCGCGTCGCCGGCGATCTGCTGGGCCTGTTCCAGGCCCTGCCCGCCGCCACGCGCGGCATGATCCTGGTCGTCGGCTCGACCTTCTTCATGACCCTGACCCAGGTCCTGGCGCGCCAGGCGGGCGAGAGCCTGCACCCGTTCGAGATCTCGTTCTTCCGCAACCTGTTCGGTTTCCTGCCGCTGGCGCCTCTGTTCCTGCGCAACGGGTTCGGCATCCTGCGCACCCGCCGCCACGGCCTGCACGCGTTGCGCGGGGTCGTCCAGTCGGTCTGCATGATGACCTATTTCACGGCCCTGATGATGATCCCGCTGACCGACATCATGGCCCTGTCCTTCACGGCGCCCCTGTTCGCGACCGTCCTGGCGATGCTGCTGCTGGGCGAGCGCCTGCGCCTGCGCCGCGTCTCGGCGCTGCTGTTCGGCTTCCTCGGCATGCTGGTCGTCCTGCGCCCGGGCTTCGTCGAATTCAATCCGGGCTCCGGCCTGATCCTGGGATTCGCGATCGGCTTCGCCTTCGTCCTGACCATGATGAAGGCGCTGAGCCGCACCGAATCGAGCGTCACCATCACCGCCTATATGGGCATCTATCTGACCCCGCTGACATTGATCCCGGCCCTGTTCGTCTGGACATGGCCGACGGCGGCGGAGCTGTGGCTGCTGGTCCAGGTCGGGTTCTTCGGCACCATCGCCCAGCTCCTGTTCACCCAGGGGCTGCGGACCGCCGAAATGTCGGTGGTCCTGCCCTTCGATTTCAGCCGCCTGATCTGGGCGAGCGCGCTGGGGTTCCTTTTCTTCGCCGAAATCCCGTCGATCTGGACCTGGATCGGGGGCAGCATGATCTTCGCCGGCGCGACCTATATCGCGATCCGCGAATCCCGCATCGAACGAGCGAAAACAAGGGCGGCGGCCGCGGCCGCGGCCGCGCCGGCGCCGGAACAACCGTCGAAAGAGCAACAAGGGAGAACACCATGAGCGGCCCGCTGACCGGCATCCGAATCCTCGACCTCTGCACGGTCTTCTTCGGCCCCTGCGCCGCCCAGCAGCTGGGCGACATGGGCGCCGACGTGATCAAGATCGAGCCCCCGACCGGGGACACGACCCGGGGGCTGGGCACGCCGCGCAATCCGGGGATGGGCGGACTGTATCTCAGCTTCAACCGCAACAAGCGGGGGCTGGTGCTGGACCTGAACCAGCCCGCCGCCCGCGACGCGCTCTACAAGCTGGTCGAGACCGCCGACGTGGTCATGCACAATCTGCGACCGCGCCCGGCCACCAAGCTGGGGGTGACCTACGACGACCTCGCCGCCGTCAATCCGAAGGTGATCCTATGCACCTGCGTCGGGTTCGGCAGCGCCGGCCCCTATGGCGAGAAGCCCGCCTATGACGATCTGATCCAGGGCGCCAGCGGCGCCGCCCATATGATCGGCCGGCATCTGGAGAGCGACCCGCGCTACGTTCCCATCGCCATCGCCGACAAATCCTCGGCGATCCAGGCGGTGGGCGCGATCTCGATGGCGCTGTATCACCGCGAGCGCACCGGCGAGGGTCAGGCCATCGAGGTGCCGATGTACGAAGTCATGACCGCCTACAACATGATCGACTACATGTATGGCGAGACCTTCGTCCCGCCGACCGAGCCGGCCGGCTACGGGCGGCTTCTGACCCCGCACCGGCGCCCCTACCCGACCAAGGACGGCGCCGTCTGCGCCGTCGTCTATACCGACCGCCATTGGCAGCGCTTCTTCGCCCTGATCGGCAAGCCGGAGCTGGCCGCCGATCCGCGCTACGCGACCATCAACGCGCGCACCAAGCATATCGACAGCCTGTACGCCATGGTCGGCGCCGAGATGGCGACGAAGACGACCGCCGAATGGATCCGGCTGCTGGACGAAGCCGACATCCCGGTGTCGCCGGTCAACGACCTGCACAGCCTGATCGACGACCCGCATATGCAAGCCATCGGCTTCTTCAAGGAGATGGATCATCCGACCGAGGGCAAGCTGCGGACCATGGACATCCCGATCCGCTTCTCGCGGACGCCGGGCGCGATCCGCCGTCACGCCCCCAATCTGGGCGAGCACAGCGCCGAAATCCTGGCCGAGGCCGGGCTGGGCGAGGACGAAATCGACGCCCTGATCGCCGCCGGCGCGGCGATCGATTACGGCCGCAAATAGAGGACGGCCGGCGCCGCGGCGCTTACCCCTTGTCTCAGCGCTTGGCGGTGCGCTTCGCCCGCGCCCGGCGCCGGGCGCGCTTGATCTCCTCGCCCAGCTTGTAGCCGGCGGCCACCCGGTCCCAGGTCCGCGCGTTGATGCCGGCATCGCGGAGCTTCGCCTTCTGCACCTTCTCGGTCGGGGTCTTCGGCAGGTCGGCGCAGAATTCGACATAGCGGGGCACGACGAAATAGGGCATGCGTTCGTCGCACCAGTCCATCAGCGCCTCGAAGGTCAGCTTGGCGCCCTTCTTGAGGACGACGCAGGCCTTGACCTCGTCCTCGCCGGCCTCCTCGTCGGCGGGGACGGCGATCACGGCGCAATCGTCCACCGCCGGATGGGCGAGGATCGGCGCCTCGACCTCGTAGGACGAGATGTTCTCGCCCCGGCGGCGCAGCGAATCCTTGATCCGATCGATATAGTAGTACCAGCCTTCCTTGTCCCGGCGCATGCCGTCGCCGGTGTGGAACCACAGATTGCGGTACGCCTCGGCGGTCTTCTCCGGCATCCCGAAATAGCCGGCGTTCAGGGTCCAGGGCTGCTTGTGGCGGACGATGAACTCGCCGATCTCGCCGTCGGGCACATCCTCGTCCGTGTCGGGATCGACGATCCGCGCCTCGTACCAGTCCGACAAGAGGACCCCGCAGGCGCCGTCCGGGCGCTTGCGGTTCAACGGGGTGAGGATCGGCATCGCGATCTCGGTCATGCCGAAACATTCGACGAAATGCCGCACTCCGAACCGCTTCTTGAAGTCGGGCAGGATCTTGAACGCGGTCGGCGCCGAGAAGACGCAGCGCAGATTGTGGCCCTTGTCGCGCGGGGTCGGCGGCTGTTCATGGACGAAGGTCATGGCGACGCCCAGGAAGTTGGTCACCGTCGCCTTCGATTCGTACAGCCGGTCGACGAATTCGGACGGGCTGAACACCTCGTACAGCACGCAGCGGGCGCCAACGATCAGGCAGGGATAGATGGTCAGGAGCTGGGCGTTGGCATGGAAAAAAGGGAAGCCCGACATGTAGGTGTCCTTGTCGGTCAGCTTCACCAGATGGGCGCATTGCTCGGAGAAGAAATAGTTATGGGCCTGGGGCATCAGCACGCCCTTTGACGGCCCCGTCGTGCCCGAGGTGAAGATGATCCCGGCGATCTCCTGGGGCGCGATTTCGATGTTCGGATTGTCGGATTTGCGCGAGGCCACGTCGCGGAAATCCATGGTCTTGATCCGCTTGAACTTGGGCGCCGGGCCGGGCTTCTCGCCGCGCGCCGACCACAGGATCACCAGCTCGACATGGGGCAGGTTCTTCTCGCTCGCCACCACCGAATCGACCAGCTCGCGGTCGACGATCATGACCCGCGCCTTGGACAGGTTGGTCTGATGCTCCAGGAAGCCGCCCTTGTAGGCGGTGTTGATCGGGGCCTGGACCGCGCCCAGCTTGTTGAGGGCGAACCAGCTATGGATGTAGTCCAGGCTGTTGCGCGAAAAGATGACGACCTTGTCGTCCCGGCCGACGCCGAGACGGGCGAAGCCGTGGGCGAGCCGGTTCACGGTGCGGTTCACCTGGGCGAAGGTCTGTGCCTTGTTGCCGCCCCATTGCAGGAAGGGCCTGTCCGCGCGCACCCGCGCCTGATGTTCCAGCACCTTCCCCAGGACCCACTGATCCTTGGGAAAATGCGGCTTGATCTTGCCGTAGGTCAGCATCGACCCGCCCCCCCGATCGTTGTTCTTATGTCAGATATCCAGCCAGATCGCGCCGTCCTCGGCCTTGGCGTCGAACCGTTTCAGGGAATAGAAGGCAAAGCGGGTACATTTCCCGGTTTCGACGTCGAACGGCAGCCCGTGATGGGTGCAGGTGACGATGTTGCCGCTCAGCTTGCTGGTATGCAGCGGCAGCCCCATATGCGGACACGCATTCTCGATGGCGCAATAGGCGCCCGTCTCGGTTCTGAAGATCGCGAAAGGCTCGTCCTCGACCCTGACCACATGGCCGCCTTCCTCCGGGATGTCCTCCAGGGCGGCCACCTTGACCCACGCCACGCGCGCCTCCTTCGTTGTTTCGGCTTCGTTATGTCGGCTGTTCGGGCGCGGACGCCTATTCCGCCGCTTTTCCGCGATAGGCGCCGAGGGAGCCGGAATGCATGATCTTGCCCGTCAGGGGCCGATCCAAAAGCTCCTCGGCCATGCGCGCGCAATCGATCAGGGCGTCGAGGTCGATCCCGGTCTCGATTCCCATCTCCTGGCACATGAACACCATGTCCTCGGTGCAGACATTGCCCGCCGCGCCCTTGTGCCCGGCAAAGGGACAGCCCCCCAGCCCGGCCAGCGAGGCGTCGAACCGGTCGACGCCCATTTCCAGCCCGGCCAGGAAGTTGGCCGGACCGACGCCGCGGGTGTCGTGCAGATGCAGGCCGACGGCCACCTCGGGCCAAATCTCGCGCACCGCGCCCACCCGGCGGCGGACATCCTCGGGATTGCCGAACCCGACCGTGTCGGCGAGGAACAGGGTCTCGGGCGCGACGCCCCGGCT
>Ga0209475_10004146_pt1 | contig 12684 bp, 9 predicted proteins | sample tdDd471_FD_187128 | JGI IMG/M metagenome (GOLD analysis project Ga0209475, IMG submission 187128) | Marine sediment microbial communities from the Atlantic coast under amendment with organic carbon and nitrate - tdDd47.1 (SPAdes)... | ecosystem: Environmental > Aquatic > Marine > Coastal >...
AACCTATCTTCGCAAACAGGGCTTTCGCTGATTTCTTCGGGTATTCGGTCAAAGAAATGTTCTCCCTTCCGCAGGGAAAAGTTCTCCCCGAGGAGACCATCGCCCTGTATGCAACACACGTCCAGCCAGCCCTGCACGCTGGACAAAGTTGGGAAGGCGAATACTCTATCCGCCAAAAAGACAACGGAACTATTTTAGTCCGAGGCCGATTCGATCCCGTGCTTGATGCATCCGGCAATCTAGCCAATGTCATTTCCGTCATGCAGGACAGTCTCGCATGCAGCCAAACCGCCAAAGCGCTCAAAGTCAGCGAAGATAAATTTCGTTTTCTCGCCGAAAACATCACTGACGTCATCTGGACAATGGACGCCTCGTACAACTTCACTTACGCCACCCCGTCCGTTGAGGATGTCTGGGGGTACACCCTTGAAGAGCTCAGAGAGTTGTCCTTGGTGGGCATTACATTGCCGGAGTCTCACAAAACCCTTCAAAAAGCCGGGGAAGAACGCGCCGAGGCCGAAGCGAAAGGTGATTACGACCACATCAACCGGTTGGAGATGGAGCATTACCACGGAAAAGGTGGCACAATCTGGGTTGAGACTGTGGTCAGGCGGCTGTTCTCTCAAGATGGCAAGCCAGCTGGATATCAAGGGGTTTCCCGCGACATAACTCTCCGCAAACAAACTGAAGCCGCATTATTCGAACGAGAAGCTCGATATCGCACGCTGTTTGAGGACTCTCCCATCTCTCTCTGGGAAGAAGACTTATCCCGACTTAAAGTCTATTTCGACACCCTCAAAGAAGAGGGCGTCACTGATTTCAGACAATTTTTCTATGACAATCCAGAGGTCTTGGCCAAATGCGCCACTCTGGTAAAAGTAGTCGATGTGAACAAGGCCACATTGGAACTGCTGTCCGCAAAATCCAAAAAAGATCTGTTCGGCAACCTGGAAAAGGTCCTGACCGAAAGTTCCATGGCGGCCTTCACCGAAGAAATGATTCTGCTCGCCTCCGGCGGTTGTGAATATTGCGGAGAAATCACCAACCGCACACTGGAAGGTGAAACAATCTGGGTAGTTGTCCACTTTTTCGTCCCACCGGAGTACAAAGACACTCTGTCCCGTGTCATCGTCTCATTATTGGATGTTACTCCCAGAAAACGGGCCGAGCAAGCACTCATGGACTCCGAAGAGAGGTATCGAGTTCTGGCTGAGAATTCCCAAGAGGGCGTGGTCGTTATTCAGGACAGGGATATCAAATACATCAACGAAAGCATGAGTGAAATATTCGGCCTTTCCGCTGAAGAGTTCGAACAAATTCATCCCCTTGAACTCATTCATCCAGAAGACAAACCGCTTGTTCACGAACAGTTCAGAGGAATGTTTGCCGGTAAGAACATTGAAGGTTTTGCTACATTCAGAATCAAGACTCCACATGGAGAAATCAAATGGTTGACCATTTCGGTCAAACCTATCTCGTGGGGAGGCAAGGAGGCTCAACTGGAGATTCTCACTGACATCACCCACCACAAGACCCTGGAAAAAGAGTTGCTGTCCACCCATGCCCAGATGGAAGACCGCATCATAAAAAGAACCGCAGAACTTTCCGAAGCCAACGTCCAGCTCAAGGCACAAGCTGAAGAACGGGGCAAAGCCCAGCAGCGAATTCTCGCCCTGACTCAGGAGCTCATTCGTATTCAGGAAGACGAACGGCAACGCATCGCCAGAGACCTTCACGACAACGTAGCTCAAGATCTTTCCTCCATCATGCTGAAGATGGAAACACTTTTCGACGATCATTCGAGCGTAGACGGAGAACTCCGAGAGCGGGGCGAATCTGTTGCAGACATTCTCAGGAAGGCCATCGCCTCGGTACGAGATATCGCATACGGACTGCGGCCTCCTGCACTGGACCAACTCGGACTGGTAAAATCTGTGCAAAACCTCTGCCTTGAAACAGGCAACAAGCACGGCTTTACCGTGGATTTCGTAGCCACAGGCGTCGAAAACCTCTGCCTGGACTTCGACAGTGAGATCAACATCTATCGCATGATTCAGGAAGCGGTCAGGAATATTGCGCGCCATGCCGACGCCGATAACGCCACAATCCGCCTTGTAAAAAGTCATCCCGACATTCTCATTCGCATTGAAGATAATGGACAGGGATTTGCGGTTCAGGAACGCAAGGCAAAAGCTCTGATCGAAAAGCGCATGGGATTGCGCAGCATGGAGGAGCGGGCGCGCCTGATTGGCGGCTCCATGGAAATCCAATCACTGGTCGGAACCGGAACCCGTATACTCTTCCGACTCCCCTCACACCATTCCAGGAGACATACATAATATGAATATCATGATTGTCGACGACCACCCTCTGTTCAGGGAAGGTCTCAAAGCCATCGTCAACAGGGACAATCGGTACACTGTGTGTGCTGAAGCCGGAAACGGCAGGGAAGGCATAGCCATGGCCAAGGAGCGCAAACCAGACATCATGCTGGTGGACATCTCCATGCCTGAAAAAAATGGTGTGCAAATGATCCGGGAACTCAAGTCATCGTTGCCAACGACACAGTTCATCATCATTTCCATGCATTCCGAAGCCGACTATATCGTGGAAGCTTTTCGCGCTGGGGCCACAGGGTATATGATCAAAGAATCCGCTGCCGCTCAGCTCATAAAGGGATTGGACACCGTGGCCGCAGGGGAACTCTTTCTGGACAATGCCCTCTCTCAGGAAGTGGTGTTCAAACTCCTGCAATCCAAGCCCGATACTCCTGGTGGCCGAAGTGATCCATACTCCACCCTGACCCCTCGTGAACAGGAAGTCATGCGCATGCTCGCTGAAGGGCTGACTGCCAAGGAAGTGGCGGCAAAGCTCTTCATCAGCCCAAAGACTGTGGAGAATCACCGCACCAATCTGATGAAAAAACTCGGTCTCAAAAGCACGGTTGAACTTGTCCGTTACGCGGCCCGACTCGGCCTTATCGACATAGAGACATGGGCCATCTAGTCCTACGTCGACCGGCACACGAAGAACACCCCGGAAACTTCGTCTCGCACATAAATGTTTTCCTTATCTTTGCTCAAATTGAGTGGAGGGTAGGCCAGACGGCGATCATCGCCCATGGGAGACCGCAGAAACTCTTCAAAGACCCGGTCGAACCGAGATGGGAAATTATAGAGAGTATTAAAATCGATAACCATGAAAGGTACCTCCTTTTCTTGTGTTCTCAAAAAAAGTAGGCACGTTTTTTTGTCGTCAAGTCTGCCTGTGGGGAAAAAATTGCTCCGCACCCTTTTCTGGATACGGAGCAACACATGACAGCAATGATCAAAAGGTATTATTTGGAGCCGGTCCAGTCCTTTTCAGGAATAGCCTGATCCACCAACATGATCGGGATCTCGTCCTGTACGGGATACACGATCTGACACTTGGCACAGGCCAAACCGTCTTCTCCAGGCTTCAATTCAAGCTCACCCTTACATTTTGGGCAGGCCAATATATCCAACAGTTCCTTGTTCAGAGACATAAACTCCTCCTTGTACTTGCATGACCCTACCCGCCGTACCGCTCACTGGCAACCACCATTGCCCACTTTACCTGAAACCATGGAAAAGGTAAGATAGAGTGTTTAGACATGGACTTTCTTCTCAACCATCAACCATCAACCATCAACCATACCCAAAAATCATGAGCATAGATCTGCATACCCATTCCACGGCTTCTGACGGCACACTGTCCCCCACCGAGTTGATCAAGTTGGCCAAAGAGTCCGGTCTGGACGCTATTGCCATTACTGATCATGACACCTTTCAGGGCGTTCAAGAGGCGCTGGCGGCAGGCGAGAAATACGGCATCGAAGTCATCCCGGGAGCCGAGTTAAGCCTCGAATCCCCAGAGGGTGCAGGCTGGATTCATGTGGTCGCTCTGTGGCTACCGGAAAACGCCGCCGAACTTCAGGAAGCCTTTGACTGGGTGCAGGAAGGGCGCAAAACCCGCAACCATGAGATCGTTGAAAAGTTACGCTCTCTGGGCATCAGCATCACCTACGAAAACGTTGCAGCCCGCGCAAAGGGAACTATTGGCCGTCCTCATTTTGCTCAGGAACTCATGGCACTGGGCGTGGTCTCATCCATTGACGAAGCATTCAAGATCTGGCTCGGCGATAACGGCCGTGCATACATTCCCAAACGAAAGCTCACCCCCGAACAAGCATTTCCCATTCTCAACAATATCGGCGCCACCTCTATTCTCGCCCACCCATTTGCCCTCGGTCTGAACTACAAAGACACGGAAAAAGTCGTCAAAGACCTCATGGAATTGGGCATGGACGGTATGGAGGTCTATTACACCGAGCACAACGACACCGACACCAAGGCCTACAAGGAAATGGCAGAACGCCTCGGTCTGCTCATCAGCGGTGGGTCGGATTTCCACGGCTCGGTCAAGCCGAAGATTCGTCTAGGCAAAGGCAAAGGCGGACTCCATGTTCCCACGGAACTGCTAGACAAGATGAAAGGAGATCGCCGAGCCAAAGGCTTGCCCGTATAGCCTGCCGGCGGCTCCTCTAGGGCGCTTTCAGCGAGACTAGGACGCTGTCCAGGACCTGCCAGAGAACCTTTTGAAAAAGGTTCTCTGGAACTCTCCTAAACTTTTTATACCGCCTTCGGCGAAGTCCTTTTCAGTTTTATAGTTCACACTCATAGCAAACGGCCCACACCTCCAGACAATCTCCCCCGCAAAGCGGCGCCTTGTTGAGGCATTGAGATTAAACAAGCCGCTAGCGACAGCCCTCTATATGAAAGCAGATCTGCGGCAACATTAGTCACAACCAGACAAGGAAGCGGCAGGCTTATGGCTACCGAGACAAGAAGTTTTTCAAATTCAGAATTATGGGGATTCATAAATCAAAGTGCGCTCTGACCGGATGAACCAAAAGTAATCCCCACAGCGCGGACGGGCGAACCTTCGCCATCCTTGAGCCGTAGCGGCAGACAGCAGAATATGAACCCTTCATCCGGCAATTCCCCGACATTGGTCAGGTTTTCGACAATAACAAGTCCGTGATCTAGCAGAGCCATGTGCGCCGGAAGCGTCTTTGAATTCACCGGGTCCGGCGAAGGCGTGTCGATGCCGATCCCCTTGAGCCCCAGGCCACCGATAAATCGAGCGGCAGTCTCTGAGAGTGTTGGAAAATCAGCATAGTAACGGTCTGTTTTCCAATGGGCATCCCAGCCGGTCCGCAGGATGACGAAATCCAACGCTTCCATGTTCGAGAGTGAAGCCAGATCTGCCGGTTCAATAAACGGCCTGTCCAACTCCGTCAGGTCCACCACGGCACCCCACCCCGCGAAATTGTCCGGCCCGAGCCAGTCCAGCCCAGGTGCGTCCGCAAAAAGATGAGCCGCTGTGTCGAGATGTGTTCCAGTGTGTGAACTCATGGTCAGCATTGTCTGAGCGAATCCGTCCCTGTTCACGAAATGGGTGCGTCGCAGATTGGCGGACTCGTCACCGGGGAAAACCGGCATGCCGGTATGGATGGTGTGGCTCAGATCGATGACATGCATGGGACCCCCATCAGATGCTATAAATGTTCATATTCGGCCGTTTGGTCAGTCGCATGTCAGTTTTGACATGCTTTTGTATGACGTTTCGAATGTCGTCCATGGATTTTGCTCCCAGGAACTTGGATTGCAAACTATGTCCAAAGGTGAAGTTGGCAGCAAAATAGATGGTGAATAATTTGTATCGTTTGAGGGCATGCACTTCATTAAAATGGTGGTCCAGAGCGTCGGCCAATTGAAAGGCGTAGTCGCGGAAACAGGTTTCTGTCGGGCTATATCCCCCTGTCCATTCGGCAAAGAGCCATGGTCGGGCAATGGCCATGCGGCCCACGGAAACGCCTGCACAGCCGGTCGTCTCAAGCATTTTCAGGCAATCCTCGGGGGTGACCACGTCCCCGTTGCCAAAGACCGGTATGGATACGGCTTTGGCTATGGCCCTGATATGGTCCATCATCGGTGGCTTGGTGCGCTTGTCCGGTGCTACTCGAGGATGGAAAACCAGACAGTCAACGCCTTCAGCTTCAAATCGTTGCGCCAACTCGACGGCAGGACCGACATCAGGAGTCCATCCTGTGCGAAATTTGACGAATACGGGGATGGACACGGCCTGGCGCACACTTTTTACGGCAGCCAATGCTGCATCCGGGGTCTTGAGAAGTGCTGCACCTGCATTGCGTTTGACGATTCCCGACACCGAGCACCCCATATTGATGTCCACACCGAAAAAACCTTCGTTTTCAATGCGCTGGGCCGCCGGTGCCATCTCTTCCGGGGTCGCTCCGAATATCTGACAGACAAGGTGGCTCAGTTCTTTTTCACGCCAGCTGAACATAGTGGATACTGAGGGCTTTTCAGTGGGAACACCCTTGGCACTGCACATCTCCGTGAATGTCAGGCCACATCCACCATAGCCTTCCAATACTTCTCGGTAAGCCACATGCCCCAGTCCGGCCATGGGTGCGAGCCACAGGCGATTGACCACCTTCTTGCCTCCAATGGAGAGAGGGCGGTTCAGGAGCTCGGTCAGTGTATGTTTAACGGTTTCATCCATCGCTTTCATGCCCACCGGATTCGCCCTGTTTCGGGAAATTGTCAATCTGAATGCCGGAACAACCGTGTTTGTCACGGTTGGGTAGGAGATAATGGGAGGTTTTGGCTGAATCAGGCCTGAGGCTAAATCATATCTGCGCCGCTCAGAATGGCTACGAATCGTTTGAATACTTTCATATCCACATTTTCGCGCATTTCGTTTCTGATCAACGACAGAGCTTCATAAGGCTGCATGGCCTCGGCGTAGGGGCGGTTGGTGGTCAGGGCGTCGTAGATGTCGGCCAGGGTGATGATACGCACAGGCATAGGGACGTTATCACCCTCGATTCCGGCGGGATATCCTTTGCCGTCCATGGTCTCGTGGTGAAATAGAATGCAGTTGATGGTGTTCTGCGTCATGGGCAGGTGAGCGCACATGGACACGCCGTGGACCGGATGTTCCTTGATAATCTCGCGTTCGGCTTGCGTCAGCGGACCGCGTTTATTGAGAATGCGTTTGGGGATCTTGGCTTTGCCCACGTCGTGCAGAAGCGCGCCCAATCCGTATTCAAAGACCTCGTGGTCATCCATTTCATAAGTCTGGAACAGGGCCACAGAGTAGATAAAGACCTGCATGCAGTGCGTGTAGGTTTTGTAGTCGTGGGAAATGAACGGTGCCACCGAGGACAGGGAGTTGTCCGCGGCCAGAAATTTTATGGAGTTTTTGACAACATCGGCGATGCGGTCAAAATGTCTGGCCCGGAGTGCACTTGGAAGCTTGCGGTCAAAGACGTTTTGCATGACCACGTTGGCGGCTTCATAAAAAATCTTGGTACGGGCCTCAATAGGCAGGTTTTCATCCTGAAGGATTTTCCCCAGATTCCGTTCGATATATTTCTCATACTGCGGTTTTTCGGCACCCTGAATGTAGATTTCCTTGATGCCGTTCTTGTGCAGAACCTGGCGATGACGAGTGGTAAACTTCTGGCCTGAAGCAGTGTAAAGCACAAAGTCCCCACCCTGCCAGAGGTAGACGGAAAATTCCCCTAACACTTCCGGAAATATCATGACCGGAGGGACGGGAAAGTAGGATACCGGCCGAGCGGCTCGCGATTTTGTACCCATTTCCCCAATTGATATAATAAGAACCAATGAAATGCTAGGGAAAATTGAGAGAATGTCTATACAATTGCCATATAGAACGATGCTTGAATGATGTGAGGCTAGATTTTAATTAATGTCGGTATCATGCTTGGAAGAGTCGGCTCAAAACCTGTTCAACCTCGTTCAGGTCAACAGGCTTGGCAATGTAGTCTGTCATCCCGCTGTTGAGGAACATTTCCCTGTCGCCAACCATGGCATGGGCAGTCATCGCAATGATCGGTACATATGGGTTCAGGGCGGAACCTGGTTTGGAATTGCGGATGATTTCCGTGGCCTGGACCCCGTCCATGTCCGGCATCTGGATATCCATGAATACAGCGTCAAAGCTTCGCTCTTTCAGTCTGTCGATGGCTTCCTGACCATTGCAGGCCGTTTCTGAAACATGCCCCATCTTGCCGAACATTCTGGCGGCCATGTGCCTGTTGATCCGGTTGTCTTCCACCACCAGAAGCGTGAGGCCGTCCTTGAGTGACTTCGCTGCGGGGCGAATAGTGTGGTCGGGCATGACGTCACCCGGCTCGATCAGAAGGTTGAGTGTCAGGTGGATGGCGGTTCCCTTGCCGTGCGTACTCTCCACGGTCAGCTGGCCATCCAGAAGATTGACCAGTCGTTTGACTATCCCTAGGCCTAGGCCCGTTCCCTGATGCTGACGAACATAAGATCCATCTACTTGGGTGAAGGGCTCGAAGATGCTGTCGAGCATGTGGTTCGGGATGCCGATACCGGTATCCTCGACGGAGAAACAAAGACGGGCTGTCCCTGCCTGTTCGTCTTTGCTCAGACTTTGGACACGGACTTCGACTTTCCCTTTGGTAGTGAATTTAATGCCGTTTCCAATCAGATTGAAAAGAATCTGTTTCAGACGACTTTTTCCACCGATGACCATGGGCGGGGCATTTTGATCGATTTGGATGATCAGGTCCAACCCCTTGCTCACAGCCTGCGGTTTGAAAGGAGACACCACGTCCTGAATCAGTCCTTCGACGGAGAATGGTTCAGTTAGTACTTCCATTTTGCCGGCTTCGATTTTTGAGAAGTCGAGAATGTCATTGATGATCGAGAGCAGGCTTCTTCCTGATGAGATGGCAGTTTCCACGTAATCCGCCTGCTCTTCAGTCAGGTCGGAGCGTTGGGTCAACTGCAACATGCCGAGAACTCCGTTCAAGGGGGTTCTGATTTCGTGGCTCATGTTTGCCAAAAATTCGCTTTTGGATTGGTTGGCTGCTTCGGCTTGCTCTTTGGCCAGTCGCAGATCCTGTTCGAATTCCTTGCGTTCGATGGCCTGAGCGATCTGTTCCGACACCGAGGTCAGCATGTCTACATCCCAGCCGGAAAACTGGTAGGGATTGGTGTAGGATTGGACTGCCATGATGCCGACAACTTCCCCTTTGATTTTCAGGGGGACGCCGAGCCACGCCTGCGCAGAACTGCCTATCATGCTTGTTTCATCAATGCCTTTCATGCGCAGGAAGTCCTTGCGATCAAAATGTACCGTATCCCGTTTGCCTGAGCTGCGCCCTGATGGCCCCTTTTTGCTGATCAACAAGGGCTTGCCGGTTTTGATGACTTCTACGCTCAAACTGGTGAAGTTTGTGTCGTTGATGTCAAAAACCTTGCCCATGAAGTCATCCATTTCGTCTTTGATGTAGGTGAATCTCAGGTGGCGTCGACTTGAATCCAACAAGCCGATAAAGAAATTTTTAGCAGCGATGTGTTCATTGAGGATGGCGTGGATGCGCCGATACAGTTCGTCGAGATCGGAAGTGGTACTGACCGTGTTGGATATGCGGTAGAGAAGGTGAGTGACAGCTTCGGTATAACGCCGTTTGGTGATGTCGACGATGGTCCAGCTGATACCCTGATTAAGGTTGTCTCTGTTGACGGCTTTGGCGAACAGAGTGATCCGCAGCATCATGCCATCCGGGCGGACGAAGTGGTGCTCTGCAAGATATTCACCCTCGGCGACCAGAGCGGCACGAATCCGTCGCCGGAAACTTTGATAGTGTCGTTGTGACTGGAACAGGTACGATCCGTCTGTGTGGAGCAGATCATTTCTCTGGATGCCGAGTATTTCTTCAGCTCGTTCGTTGATGCGTTGGATTGTGCCGTTGCGGAACATACCCATGCCCACCAGAGAATTGTGTTGGATAACCTGCATTTCGCCCAGGGCCATCTTGAGCCTGTTTTCCGACTCCTTGAGTTCGGTGATGTCGATCATGGATGCGATGGATTGGGTGCCTTCATCCAACATGTCCACCTGGATATGGATATGGCGGATTTCACCGGAATATTTGATAAAACGAAATTCGTAAGAAGAGGGAGTTGTATTGTTGGGTGTTCGTCGATCCACGTGGTGCGTCAACATTCGTTCCCGGTCTTCCTGAACGATGAAATCGGTCAGGGACATGACCCCTTCGATGTCTTTCAGATCGCGTCCATACAGTTCGGCAAACTGTTTGTTGGCTTTGGAAATAGTCGTATCTTCTTCCACGATAACCGTGGCCGAGCCTGTGGCTTCGAAAACCTGACGATACCGTTGGTCGCTTTTTTCTTTGGCCTGTTTTGCTTCAACGAGTCGGGTTATGTCCGTGGCCATACCAACGATGCCGCCGGGTTCTCCGTTCGGGTCGAAAAACAAGGCTTTTCGAATCAGGGTGTGGCTCATACGTCCTTTGATGGGGAGAGCTTTTTCGTATTCCTGACATCCTCCGTGTGCGAAGAGCTCGTTGTCTTTACCAATGAAGAAGGCGGATTCTTCTTGCGGTCTGATTTCTTCGATGCGTTTGCCTATGATGGCTTCTCTGGGTTGTCCTATATAGTCGATAAAGGCCTGGTTGCAGCCGATGTATCTGCCGTCGAGACCCTTGTAGAATATCTGGTTGGGGACGGCGTCGATGACGGCCTGCAAGGAGGGATATTGCCGAGGGGTGGGGGATTGTCTGATCGTTTCGGACTGTATCGGATACCGACTCAGGATACGATCCAGTTCATCCAGAGCGGTGTCGTCCTTTATCACGTATTCCCATGCGCCGTTTCTGATGGCTTTGACCACGTCTCGTGGCTTGCCTTTGCTGGATATGATGATGACCGGGATGCTTTCAGGAGAATTCGTTAGTTGGACCAGTGCGTTCTGGCCTGTTATGTCAGGGAGGTCCGGGTCAAGCAGGACGATGTCGGGATTTTTAGTGTCGAAAAGAGTTATGCCGGAACGAAAGTCCGCTGCCTTTGTGAGAGTGTGCCCGGATGCACGGAAATGGTCAGCCACCAACGACCTGAAGTCGAGGGCGGCGTCGATGATCAGTATGCTCGGCAAACTCACACGGTGGTCCTTTAGCTGAATATGAGGAGACATCATTGAATACCACGGCTTTTGTTGCTCTGTCCATGCTCCCTTGTGCCGAAGCCGGGAACACGCTACAGTCACACGATCCATAATTATCAGGAGATATTCGATGAAATTCTTTTTTCTTTCCGCCCTTTGTGCCCTGGTCATGCTTGCAACTCCTGCCCGGGCAACGGAAGCATTGCTATTCGTGGCCGATAAAGATTTTGCGCCTTATTCGATGATCGTCGAGGGTGAGCCTGCCGGTATCGACGTTGACGTTCTGATGGAAGCGGCACGACGTGCAGGCATCGATCTCAAGGTAGAATTCAAATCGTGGGAACCACTTGTTTCCATGGTAAAGAATGGAGAATGCGACGGGGCTACCTCCTTCTTCAAAACTCCTGATCGCGAAAAATATGCCATGTTCATGGATGCAGTTCCGGTGCATGTGAGTGATTATGTGATCTTTACCAAGGTAGGAAACAAGTTCTCCTTCCGTACTTATGAGGATTTGCGCGGCAAAATCATCGGCAAGGTGTCAGGAGTGTCTCTGGGTGACGAGTTTAATACTGCCCGGTCCAGTGGGATGGTGGACACCAAGGAATACATGGATATTCCCGATGCGGTGAGAGGCCTTTTGGAGGGAGAGATCGACGGGTTTGTCGGAAATATGGATGTGACCTATTACACTTTGAAACCCATGGGGATGACCAGTTCCATCGTGTATCTGCCCAAGAAGATCATTGATGACAAACCTTCCTATGCCGTTCTTTCTCGGGCTTCGGATCTCAAGGAAAAGGATATGGTCATCCGCAAGTTTGAGCATGTTTTGACTCAGATGCGTGAGGATGGAACATACAAGACCATTGCCAAGCGGTATTTATTTCGCTTTTAAGCTGAATTGATCAATCTCAGGCCCGGATATCCGGGCCTTTTTTATTGCTTAGTATCGGATACGGGCAAGGTGAAGATGAATTTGCTTCCCTTGTTCGGACGGCTTTTGACCCAGATGTGTCCTCGGTGGCCATTGACGATGTGCCGACAGATGGACAGGCCGAGTCCGGTTCCTTTGGGTCTTCCGGCAAGCTCGCCTTGCACCTGGGTGAATTTGTCAAAGATGGTGTCCAATGTGGACTGGGGCATGCCTATGCCGGTGTCGGTGATGCTGACGCGTACGTTATTGCCCAGACGTCGTGCACGGCAGGTGAGACTTCCCTCGGGCGTGAATTTTACGCCATTGGAAATGAGGTTCACCATTACTTGAATCAGTCGGTTGAGATCACCGTTGATCATGGGGAGATCCGGTTCCAGTTCAAGCAGAAGGACAAGATTGGTGTCTTTGAACAACCCTGCCGTAGCCTCCACGGATCGTTGAATGAAATCCTGTGGATTGATGGGAGCGAAGTTGAATTCCACCTTGTGGGCTTCAAATTTGGCAAGGTCGAGGACATCGTTGATGAGTGCGGTCAACCGGTTCCCCTCGGAGGTGATAATATCTATATTCCTTTTTACCCGTTCAATTTCCTTGTGAACAAGGGGAGGGGCTTCCGGGGATACGGATGGGAAGACAGTCTTCACCAGTTTTTTACGGATGATTTTGGCAAA
>Ga0209475_10004148_pt1 | contig 12682 bp, 12 predicted proteins | sample tdDd471_FD_187128 | JGI IMG/M metagenome (GOLD analysis project Ga0209475, IMG submission 187128) | Marine sediment microbial communities from the Atlantic coast under amendment with organic carbon and nitrate - tdDd47.1 (SPAdes)... | ecosystem: Environmental > Aquatic > Marine > Coastal >...
GCGCCTGTCCGCGCTGATGGACCAGCGGGTGATCTACGTCCTGACCCATGATTCCATCGGCTTGGGCGAGGACGGGCCGACCCATCAGCCGGTCGAGCATCTGGCGGCGTTGCGGGCGATCCCCGGCCTCCATGTGCTGCGCCCGGCCGACGCGGTCGAGACCGCCGAATGCTGGGCGCTGGCGCTTCAGCGGCGCGACGGCCCGTCGGTCCTGGCGCTGACCCGCCAGGGGCTGCCGGCGGCGCGCACCGAGCATGTGGCCGAGAATCTGTGCGCGCGCGGCGCCTATGTGCTGTCCGAGGCGACCGGCGACCGGCGGGCGACCATCCTGGCGACCGGGTCCGAGGTCGAAATCGCCCTCGCCGCCCAGGCGGCGCTGCGGGCGGACGGGATCGAAACGGCGGTGGTGTCGATGCCCTGCTGGGAACGGTTCGAGGAACAGGACGCGGCCTATCGCGACTCGGTGCTGGGCGCCGCCCCCCGGATCGCGGTCGAGGCGGGAATCCCCTTCGGCTGGACGCGCTATGTCGCCGAGGAAGGCGATGTGGTCGGCATGCGGGGCTTCGGCGCCTCGGCGCCGGCCAAGGACTTGTTCGCGCATTTCGGGATCACGGCGGCGGCGGTGGCCGACGCGGTGCGCCGGCGCGTCGGTTAGGTTAGGGTAGCGGCCCGCGGGCTCAAGGGAAGAGGTAAGAGAAATGACGGTACGGGTAGGGATCAACGGGTTCGGCCGCATCGGCCGGCTGGTGCTGCGGGCGGCGGCGGAGGCCGGGCGCGACGACATCGAATTCGTCGCCATCAACGATCTGGGCGACGCCGAGGCGAACGCTCATCTGCTGAAATACGATTCGGTGCATGGCACCTTCCCGGGCGAGGTCACCGCGACCGCCGACGGCATCGATGTCGGCAAGGGGCCGATCAAGGTGCTGGCCGAGCGCGACCCGGCCAAGCTGCCTTGGGGCGATCTGGGCGTCGACGTGGCCCTGGAATGCACCGGCATCTTCGCCAGCAAGGAGAAGGCCTCGGCCCATCTGACAGCCGGCGCGAAGCGGGTGCTGGTCTCGGCGCCGGCCAGCGGCGCCGACCTGACCGTCGTCTACGGGGTCAACCACGACAAGCTGGAGGCCGCCCATACGGTCGTCTCCAACGCGTCCTGCACCACCAACTGCCTGGCGCCGGTGGCCGACGTGCTGCACAAGGCGATCGGGATCGAGCGCGGCTTCATGACCACGATCCACGCCTATACGGGCGACCAGCGGATCGTCGACACCCTGCATAGCGACCTGCGCCGGGCGCGGGCGGCGGCGCTGTCGATGATCCCGACCTCGACCGGCGCGGCGCGCGCCGTCGGGCTGGTTCTGCCCGAGCTGGACGGCAAGCTGGACGGGACCGCGATCCGGGTGCCGACCGCCAACGTCTCGCTGGTCGATCTGACCTTCACCGCCGCCCGCGCGACCACCGCCGAGGAGGTCAACGCGGCGATGGCCGAGGCGGCGGCGGGCCGGCTGGCCGGGGTGCTGGCGGTCAACGAGGCGCCGCTGGTCTCGACCGACTTCAACCACAATCCGGCAAGCTCGACCTTCGACGCCACCCAGACCCAGGTCATCGACGGCACCTTCGTGCGGGTCCTGTCCTGGTACGACAACGAGTGGGGCTTCTCGAACCGGATGTCGGACACGGCGGTCCTGCTGGGCGGCCTGGGCTAGCGCCGCCGGCCATGGCCGCCTTCCGCAGCCTGGACGATATCGAGGTCGCCGGCCGCCGGGTCCTGGTCCGGGTCGATCTGAACGTGCCGATGCGCGACGGCCGGGTCACCGACGCGACCCGGATCGAGCGGATTCTGCCGACGGTGCGGGCGCTCGCCGAGGCCGGCGCCAAGGTGGTTCTGCTGTCCCATTTCGGCCGTCCCAAGGGCAAGCCGGACCCGGCGATGTCGCTGCGCCCGCTGGTCGCGCCGCTGGGCGCGGCGCTGGGCGGTGCCACGGTCGGCTTCGCCGCCGACTGCGTCGGCCCGGCGGCCGCCCAGGCGGTGGCCGCGATGGCGCCGGGCGATATCCTGCTTTTGGAGAATCTCCGCTTCCATCCCGGCGAGGAGGCCAACGATCCGGCCTTCGTCCGTGCGCTGGCCGAGCTGGGCGACGTCTATGTCAACGACGCCTTCTCCGCCGCGCACCGGGCCCACGCCTCGACCGAGGGTCTCGCCCATCTCCTGCCCGCCGCCGCCGGGCGGCTGATGGGGGCCGAGATCGACGCCCTGACCCGCGCCCTGGAAGACCCGGCGCGGCCGCTGGCGGCGGTCGTCGGCGGCGCCAAGATCTCGACCAAGCTCGATCTGCTGGGCAATCTGACGGGCAAGGTGGACGCCCTCGTCATCGGCGGCGCCATGGCGAATACCTTCCTGTTCGCGCAAGGGGTCGAGGTCGGCACCTCGCTCTGCGAGCGCGACATGGCCCAGACCGCCCGCGACATCGCCGACGCCGCGCGGGCCGCCGGCTGCGAACTGCTGCTGCCCGAGGACGCGGTGGTCGCCGCCGCGTTCGAGGCCGGCGCGGCGAGCGAGACGGTCCCCGTCGGCGCGGTGCCCGCCGACCGGATGATCCTGGATATCGGGCCGCGGACCGCCGCCGCCCACGCGGCGCGGCTGGCGACCTGTAAGACGCTGGTCTGGAACGGGCCGCTCGGCGCCTTCGAGCTGCCGCCCTTCGACGCCGGCACCAACGCCTTGGCCCAGGCGGCGGCGCGGCTGACCAAGGCGGGCGAACTGGTCAGCGTCGCCGGCGGCGGCGACACGGTGGCGGCGCTTGCCCATGCCGGCGTCGTCGATGAATTTTCCTATGTCTCGACCGCCGGCGGCGCGTTCCTCGAATGGCTGGAAGGCCGCGAGCTTCCCGGCGTCGCCGCCCTGCGCGCCGCGCGATAGCCGCGCCCGGCCCGGCCTAGTCCGCCAGGGCCGCGTTTTCCACCAGGTAGGCGAGAACCAGATAGGCGACCAGCCCGCCGGCGATGGCGACCGGCATCCGCCGCCTGGCCAGGAAATAGACCGCGACCGCCGCGACGCAGGTCGCGACCCGGACCGCCGGCGGGATCGTCTCCAGCGCGCCTTCGGGCAGGACGATGAAGCGCGCGAACAGCCCCGCCAGCATCGCATAGGCGACGCAGCCCACCCACCGAAAGGCCGGCCCGTTCGGGTCGATCCGCCCCGACAGCAGCACGCCCAGCCCGCGCCACGGGAAACAGGCGGCGGCGGTCAGCAGGATCATGCCGGCGAGGGCGAGGGGATCAATCATCGTCGGAGGGCGGGCTTGCGGTAGGCGGGCTTGCAACGGGGGCGGCGCGCCGCCGAGCGAGCCGCGCGTCCAGCAGGAAGGCGAGGCTGCCGAACAGGATGCCGGTGATCAGAAGGGTCCAGTTCGGCGTCGCCAGATAGATCAGCGGCCCCGCGACAGCGCCCATCCCGACCGCGAACAGGAAGGCCCGGTTGCGCTGGTCGGCGAACAGCACCCACAGATAGGCGAAGACCAGCAGCAGCACGACCTGGCGGACCTCCGCCGGCATCGGGTCGGCGATGGCGTGGCCCAGCGCGGTGAACAGGATCGCCCCGCCCCAGAAGGCCAGGGCGATCCCCATGTAATAGGCCATGCGCAAATGCCGGGGGATCGTCGGCAGGTCGCGCATGGCCAGGGTCCAGGACATCACCGCCGAGATATGGGCGGCGAAGAATTCCAGCGGCCGCCGGCGGCCGCTGCGGATCAGCGGCAGGATCGACACCACCATGGGCATGAAACGGGCATGGCTGAGCGAGACCGCGATCAGGATGGCGACGGCCGGCGCCCCGGTGACGAACATCTCGACGAACAGGATCTGCGCCGGCAGCGCCCAGATCGCGCCGGTGATCAGCGGCGCCGACCAGAAGGGCAGGCCCGATTCATGGACCAGGGCGCCGAAGGGCAGATAGCTGGCGGCGATGATCAGTACGGCGCCGCCCATCGGCGCGCGCAGCCCGCGCAGGAAGGCTTGGCGGGCCGTGGTCGGGGGCGGGGCGCTCATCGGCCAGTGATACACCGCCCGTGCCGAGCCCGTCCATCGGGCGGTAGCGGCGGCGGCGGGGCCAGCCTATTGGGCCGCCTTGCTGTTCGGTTCCTTGTCGTCCTCGATCCGGGCGATTGCCTCGGCGAATTTGGGATCGCGCTGCCATCGGGCGAGCACCCGCCGGGCGCCGTCGGGCATGACCCGGTCGAACATCGCCAACGCCCGGGTCAGCTCGTCCGGGTCGACCGACTTGTCGCCTGGCCGCGCCTTGCGGCTGAGCAGGAAGATGGAGGCGAAGTCCGCTTTCTCGACCCGCAAGGCTTTGCAGGCGACGGCCAACGCCTCGCCGTTGGGCTCGAACATCAATCGGCGCACCAGCCGCGGACGGATGCCGGCGAGCTTTCCGAACAGCGATTGGAACAGCGAAATCTCGCCCTGGCGCAGGGCCTGGATCAGGAGCTGCGGCGTGATCGAATCCTCGTCGGCGAGGCGGTCGGCGAGGGCGGTCGCGGCGGCGCCTTGCTCGCGCTCGCCGCTGGAATCGTCGTCGTCGGCCATGCTTTCGACGACCGAATCCTCGATCGTTTCGTCCAGCGCGTCGGGATCGACGTCGAAATTGGTGAGGATATGCTGACGCAGCGCCGCCGAGACCCACCAATACATGCGGGTGGCGAGCTCGTCGCCGAGGTCCGGCCGGTGCAGAAGCGGGTTCTGATACTCGTCGACCTGGGCGGACTGTTCGACCAGATACTCCATCGTCGCGCGGGAGATGCGGGCGTTCTCGTTCTCCAGAAGTGTCTGGATGACGGTCTTGTTGCCGGTCTCGACCAGCGCGTCGGACACGGGCTCCTCCAGGCTGCGGCGCATCGCGACGGCGAGCTGGTGCTCCAGGGTCCGATGGCGGACGATCTCGATCAGCTCGGCGTCGTGCAGGACGTCGCTGCTCAGAAGGATGGGGTGGGCGACTTCGATCTCGTCGTTGGCGAGGGTCAGTACCAGTTCGTGCGGCGCGTTGGGCTGGTCGGCCAAGCGGTCGGCCAACTTGCGGCGGACCGCCATCTCCACGTCATGGATGAGCTGACGCAGGATGTCGGTCATCAGGGACCGCTCGTGGTCGCTCAGGATACGGTTGTCGTCGAAGAAAAGGTCGCTGACGGTTTCGACAAGCTCCTCGCGGGCCGTGACCGATTTGTCACGCGCCAAATCGAGGAGGTTCGCAAGCTTTTCCATGCCTAACCCGACGATCTTTTCTTTTTCCTGCATCTCGGGACCTTCTGAAATCCGTATGCCGCGCTGACCGGTCGAAAGCCACAAATCGACGGACCGGAACGGCATGTGTGCCTCTCTTCGCCCGCGGCGCCTGGCGAACGACAGCGTGAGCCCATCGGCGGTCCCCCTTTCCAGGGACAAATAAGCGCGAAAAGGGGTTACGAAGCCGTTAAGCCGGGGCTTGCCAAACGGGCGGCGGATGGCCAGTTTTCGCCTTGGTTCCATGACGGTGGAGGTTGGGATGGGACGATTCCGGAGGGCGGTCGCGCTTTTCGCCCTGGCGGCGGTGGCAATCCCGCTCGCCCAGGACGGCGGAACGGCATGGGCCGGGCCGGCGCCGGGCGAGCGGTTCCGGGTCGACGCGGCGGAACTGCCGGCTCCCTATGCGACCCGCTCGGCGGTCAACCCGCCGCGCCGGGTGGACCGGCCGGCGGGCGCCCTGCCGCAAGCCCCGGCCGGGTTCGCCGTCGAGCTGTTCGCCGACGGGTTCGATCACGCCCGCTGGCTGGCGGTGGCGGCGGACGGCACGGTGTTCCTCGCCGAGCCGGGGCTGGGCCAGGTGACCCTGCTGCGCGACGCGGACGGCGACGGCCGGGCGGAGGTGCGCGTGCCTTTCGCCCGCGGCTTCGATTCGCCCCATGGCTTGGCGCTGCGCGACGGGTATCTCTACGTCGCCGATCTGGCGCGGGTCTGGCGAGTGCCCTGGCGGCCCGGCGCGACCGATCCGCCCGGCCGGGCCGAGCCGGTGACCCCGGCCGGCAGCCTGGGCGATCCGGGCGGTCATTGGACGCGCAACCTGGCCTTCCATCCCGACGGGTCCCGGTTCTATGTCGCCGTCGGTTCGCGCGGCAACATCGCCGAGGAGCCCGCGCCCCGCGCCACGGTCCAGGAGTTCCGCGCCGATGGCGGCGGGCAGCGGACCTTCGCCGCCGGCCTGCGCAATCCGGTCGGCATCGTCTTCCGGCCGGGGACGGCGGAGCTGTGGGTGGTCGTCAACGAGCGCGACGGCATGGGCGACGGTCTGGTGCCCGACTATCTGGCCCGAATCCGCGACGGCGATTTCTTCGGCTGGCCCTATGCCTATCTGGGGCCCCATCCGCAGCCGGGCTTCGCCGAGCGCCGGCCGGATCTGGTGGCCAAAACGGTGGCGCCCGACCTCCTGTTCCGTTCTCATTCGGCGCCGCTGGGGCTGGTCTTCTACGACGCGGACCAATTCCCTGCCGACTACCGGGGCGACGCCTTCGTCGCCTTGCACGGGTCGTGGAACGCCGCCCGGCCCGAGGGATACATGGTGGCGCGGGTTCCCTTCGCCGACGGCCGGCCCCGGGGCCATTACGAGGCCTTCCTCACCGGCTTCCGGACCGACGACAACGCGGAGGGGCGGGCCCGGGTGTGGGGACGGCCGGCGGGGCTGGCGGTGGCGGCGGACGGCAGCCTGCTGGTCGCCGACGACGTCGCCGACGCGATCTGGCGGGTGCGCTGGGCCCGTTAACCCTTCGTTAGCCGGACCGCGGCAGACTGTCCGCCTTCCCAAGGACAACGCAAGAAGGGCGCGATGGAGTCCTCTTCGCTCAACGCCTTCCTTCAGACCCTGGCCACCAAGCCCCAGACCCTGGCCGCCGCCCAGCGGCCCCATGGGCAAAGCGGCCCGTCGGGTCAGGACCCGGCGGCGGCGCCGACGCGGGTGCCGGCGCCGGACAGCCTGCCGCCGCGCGCCGCCTTCGACGCCAATCTGCCGCGCGGCTCCCTGCTCGACCTGAAGGTCTGATCCGGCGGCGCCGCCGCCCGTTCGGCGTTCCGGCTCTTGACCCCGCGGCGCGAGGGGCCAAGATGGGCGTCATGTCGGACAGGGACGGAAAAGGACGGGACCGCCGCAGGGGACCGTCGGTCCGGGCGGTGCCGGAGGGCGACGACCGCGAGCGGCTGATCTGCGCCGATTGCGGGTTCGTCGCCTACGAGAACCCCAAGATCGTCGTCGGCTCGGTGGCCCGCTGGGAGGAGAAGATCCTGCTCTGCCGCCGGGCGATCGAGCCCCAGCGGGGCTTCTGGACCCTGCCGGCCGGCTTCCTGGAATTGAACGAGACCGCCGCCGACGGCGCCGCCCGCGAAGCGGCGGAGGAAGCCAATGCCCGTCTCCGGATCGGCCCGCTGCTCGCCGTCTACAACATCCCGCGCATCAGCCAGGTGCAGTTGATCTATATCGCCGACCTCCTGTCGCCGGACGTCGCGCCGGGGGCGGAGAGCCTGGAGGTCGGGCTGTTCGCCTGGGACGATCTGCCCTGGGCGGAGACCGCGTTCCCCTCGGTGCGCTGGGCGCTGGACGATTATCGCGCGGTCCGGGGCAAGGCCGTGTTCGGCCCGCGCACCAACCCGCCGGGCGATATGGGGAATTACACCCCCGGCCCGCCGCCGGCGGATATCGCCCGCAAGGCGACCTAGGCCGCAAGCGGTCAGGCGGCGGGGTCCAGCCCCAGCAGGCCGCGCGCGAAATCCTCGGCCGCGAAGGGCCGCAGATCGTCGACGCCCTCGCCGACGCCGACCGCGTGCACCGGCAGGCCGAAACCGTCCGCCAGGGCGACGATCATGCCGCCGCGCGCGGTGCCGTCCAGCTTGGTCACCACCAGCCCGGTCACCCCGGCGATGTCGCGGAAGGTCTCCACCTGGCCGCGGGCGTTCTGCCCGACGGTGGCGTCCAGAACCAGAAGGCAGCTATGGGGCGCGTCCGGGTCCTGCTTGGCGAGGACGCGGCGGATCTTCGCCAGTTCGTCCATCAGCCCGGCCTTGTTCTGTAAACGGCCGGCGGTATCGACGATCAGCGCGTCCATGCCCTCGGCGCGGGCCCGCTCCAGCGCGTCGAAGGCGAGGCCGGCGGCGTCCGCGCCTTCCCTGCCGGCGACGACGGGGCAGCCGGTGCGCTCGCCCCAGATCCGCAACTGTTCGACCGCGGCGGCGCGGAAGGTATCGCCGGCGGCGAGCATGACCCGCTTGCCCTCGGCGGAAAGCTGGGCGGCGATCTTGCCGATGGTGGTGGTCTTGCCGCTGCCATTGACCCCGACGACGAGAATGACATGGGGCTTGCGCGCCGGGTCCAGGACCAGCGGCCGGGCCACCGGCGCCAGAAGGGCGGCGATGTCGGTGGCCAGCGCCGCGCGCACCTCCTCCGGGGTCACGTCCTTGCCCAGCCGCGTCTTGCCGAAGTCCTCGGCCAGCTTGGCCGCCGCCGCCGGTCCCAGATCGGCGGCGATCAGCAGCTCCTCCAATTCCTCCAGCGTCTCGGCATCCAGCCGTCGGCGGGCGAAGATCCCGCCGATGCCGTCCCCCAGCCGCGACGAGGATTTCGACAGTCCGGCCCGCAGGCGCGCGAGCCAGCCGGTCTTCCGGGCGGGCGCGTCGGTCATGCGGCCAGGCGTCCTTCCAGAACGGCGCCGGCGACGCCGGTGATCCGGGCGCGGGCGATGCTGCCCGGCGCGGGGGCCCGGTCCAGATTGACCGGGGCGAAATGCTCGCTGCGCCCGGCGCGCTCGGTCTCTACCAGAACCGAGGCCTCGCGCCCCACCTGGGCGGCGAGGAAGCGGGCGAAGGCGGCCGCGCCGGCTTGGCGCAGCGCCGCCGCGCGCTCCTTGCGGGTCCCGGCCTCGACCCGCGGCATGCGCGCCGCCGGCGTCCCCGGCCGGGGCGAATAGGGAAAGACATGCAGAAGATCCAGGCCGCAATCCTCGACCAGGGCCAGGCTGTCGGCGAACTGGGCGTCGGTCTCGGTCGGGAAGCCGGCGATCAGGTCGGCGCCCAGAACCAGGCCGGGTCGCGCGGCGCGCAGCCTGGCCGCCAGCGCCACGGCCTGGGCCCGCGAATGACGGCGCTTCATGCGCTTCAGGATCAGGTCGTTGCCGGCCTGCAGGCTCAGATGCAGATGCGGCATGAGGCGTTCTTCCTCGGCCAGGGCGCGGAACAGGTCGTCGTCGATGGCGGCCGGGTCGAGGGAACTGAGCCGCAGCCGGTCCAGCTCGGGCACGGCGGCCAGCAGCCGGCGGACCATCTGGCCCAGGCGCGGCGCGCCCGGCAGGTCCGGCCCGTAGGAGGTCAGATCGACGCCGGTCAGCACCACCTCGCGATAGCCGTTGGCGACCAGCAGCCGCACCTGTTCGGCGATCTGGCCCATGGGGACGCTGCGGTTCGGCCCGCGCCCGAAGGGGATGACGCAGAAGGTGCAGCGATGGTCGCAGCCCTGCTGGACCTCGACGAAGGCCCGCGCACGGTCCTCGAACCCGGCGATCAGATGCGGCGCGGTCTCGCGCAGCCGCGCGATGTCGGCGACCGCGACCCGCGCGGTCGCGTCCGCCGCGTAGCTCGCCGGGTCCAGCTTCTCGGCGTTGCCGATCACCCGGTCGACCTCGGGCATCGCGGCGTAGGCGTCGGGGTCGATCTGGGCGGCGCAGCCGGTGACCAGGATCCGTGCGCCGGGCCGTTGCCGGCGGGCGCGGCGGATCGCCTGGCGGGCCTGGCGCTCGGCCTCGGCGGTGACGGCGCAGGTATTGACGATCACCGCGTCGGCGAGGCCGGCCGCCGTCGCGTGGGCGCGGATGCGCTCGGATTCGAAGGCGTTCAGCCGGCAGCCGAAGGTGACGATCTCGGGCGCGCTCATGCGGCGGCCTCCGCCAGCAGCGCGATCTCGACCGCGCCGGCGAAGGCGGTCGCCACCGGGCCGGTCATCAGCACATGGCCGTCGGCCTCGCGCCAGTCGATATGCAGGGTCCCGCCGTCCAGGCGCACCTCGGCCTTCCGGTCGGCCAGGCCGCGGCGATGGGCGGCGACGGCGGCCGCGCAGGCGCCGGTTCCGCAGGCCCGGGTCAGCCCGGCGCCCCGCTCCCAGACCCGCACCCGCAGCCGGTCCCGCGCCAGGACCTGGACGATCCCGATATTGGCGCGCTCGGGGAACAGGTCGTGGGTCTCCAGGACCGGGCCCAGCCGGGCGAGGTCGACGGCCTCGGCGTCGTCGACGAAGAAGACGGCATGGGGATTGCCCATGCTCACCGCCACCGGGTCGCGCAGCGGCCCTTCCGCGATCGGCAGATGCAGGCTGTCGGTCTCGCGGGCCAGCGGGATGTCGCGCCAGCCGTCGCGGGCGGCGCCCATATCGACGGTGACGGCGCCGGCGGCGGCGCGGGTCGCGGCCAGGATGCCGGCGCCCGTCGCGATCCGGACCTCGGCGCGGCCCGATTCGGCCATCAGCAGATGGGCGACGCAGCGCGCCGCGTTGCCGCAGGCATTCACCTCGCCGCCATCGGCGTTGTGGATGCGCATGAAGGCGTCGGCGTCGGCGGTCGGCGCCGCCTCGATGGCGATCACCTGGTCGCAGCCGATCCCGGCCCGCCGGTCGGCGAGCGCGCGCGCCTGGGCGGCGCTCAGGTCGAGCGGCGCCTGGCGGGCGTCGAAGACGACGAAATCGTTGCCCAGCCCGTGCATCTTCAGGAACGGGGTCGCGGTCATGGTCCGCGTTATATGGCCGCCGGCGCCGGAAAGTCCACCATGGCCGGGGCGTCCGGTCGTATAGTCGCGGCCCGGCAGGCAATTCGAGGAGGCACCGATGACCGAGACAGTGGCGGATCTGATCGAGGCCCGCTTCGGCCTGCCCGAGACGGCGGGCCGCGACCGGCCGGCGACCGGGACGGCGGCGGAGATTTTGCGCCACCGCACCCACCGGCGCTTCACCGATGCCCCGGTGGACCGGGAATTGATGGATATCCTGTTCGCCTGTGCCTTCTCGGCGCCGACCAAGTCGGACTTGCAGCAGGCGAGCGTCGTCCGGGTGAAGGATCCGGCGAAGCGCCGCGCCATCGCCGAATTGATTCCCGACATGCCCTGGATCGGGACGGCACCTGAATTCATGGTCTTCTGCGGCGACGGCCGGCGGTTGCGCCGAATCTGCGAGATGCGCGGCCACGGCTTCGCCAATGACAGCCTGGATTTCTTCCTCAATTGCGCCACCGACGCGGCGCTGGTCATGCAGAATTTCATCGTCGCGGCCGAGGCCGAGGGGCTGGGCTGCTGCGCGATCAGCGTGCTGCGCGACCATGTCCGCGCGGTCGGCGACCTGCTCGGCCTGCCGCCGGGCGTCTTTCCCTATGCCGGGCTCTGCGTCGGCTGGCCGGCGCGCGAAGGCTTCGTGAGTTTGCGGCTGCCGCCCGCCGTCACCGTCCATACGGATGCCTATGACGATAAGGACCTGGCCGAGCAGGTCGACGCCTATGACCGTCGCCGCGACGCCCGCTACGCGATCCCGGCCGCCGGGCACAAATATGTCGCGGACTATGGCCGCCCCGATTTCTACGGCTGGTCCGAGGACAAGGCGCGTCAGATGTCGAAGCCCGAGCGGATGGATGTCGGCCCCTATGTCCGCGACCAGGGGTTCGCCCTGGACTAACGCCCGCGGGCACCGGCGGCGCGGCCGTTCGGCGTCTTGACTTCGGACGCGGCCGCGCCTAGCTTCCGCGCTCCAACCCATGGTCCGTGACCATGCCCTCGAGGGGGTCCGCCAGTCCGCGAGTTTCGCGCGCTGGCGCGCTTGGTCTTTGCGGGGGCGGTTCGGCCCCGGCGCGGCGGTGGGACAGGATTGACGTAGGACAGGATTGACGTAGGACGGCGGGCGCGCATGTTCGAAGGATTGAGCGATCGGCTGGGCGATGTCTTCGACCGCCTGCGCAAGCGCGGCGCGCTGAGCGCGGGCGACGTCGACGCGGCCCTGCGCGAGATCCGGGTGGCGCTGCTGGAGGCGGACGTCGCCCTGCCGGTGGTCAAGGACTTCATCGCCGCGGCGCGCGAGGCGGCGACCGGCGAGGAGGTCGTCAAGTCGGTCACCCCCGGCCAGATGGTCGTCAAGATCGTCCATGACCGCCTGGTCGAGATGCTGGGCGGCACCGTCGAGACCTTCGCGGTCAGGGCCGCGCCGCCGGCGGCGGTGCTGATGGTCGGGTTGCAGGGCTCGGGCAAGACGACCTCGACCGCCAAGATCGGCCTGCGGCTGACGACCAAGGACAAGAAGAAGGTCCTGATGGCGTCCCTGGACACCCGCCGCCCGGCGGCCCAGGAACAGCTCCGCGTGCTGGGCGAGCAGACCGGGGTCGCGACGCTGCCCATCATCGCCGGCCAGCAGCCGGTCGATATCGCCAAGCGGGCGCTGGCCCAGGCGCGCCTGGAAGGGGCGGACGTGGTGCTGCTGGATACCGCCGGCCGGCTGCATGTCGAGGAAGCGCTGATGGCCGAGATCGTCGCCGTCCGCGACGCGGTCGATCCCGCCGAAACCCTGCTCGTCGCCGACGCGCTGACCGGTCAGGACGCGGTCAATGTGGCGACCGCCTTCAACGACTGGGTCGGGGTCAGCGGCATC
>Ga0209475_10004149_pt1 | contig 12681 bp, 10 predicted proteins | sample tdDd471_FD_187128 | JGI IMG/M metagenome (GOLD analysis project Ga0209475, IMG submission 187128) | Marine sediment microbial communities from the Atlantic coast under amendment with organic carbon and nitrate - tdDd47.1 (SPAdes)... | ecosystem: Environmental > Aquatic > Marine > Coastal >...
CCTTATAATTAGGACAATGACACAAGAACTTAATACATCCCCTGAGTCTGAAGAAGAGCCTTCAAGCACTAACGTTGCTTCAATGTCTGCACGACATAGTGACGGCGATCCATATGAAGTATACGAATACGAAAATACTCTTGGGGAAGACGGAGAAGACTCAGAGGGCCTTATATCTGTAACAAAACCTCTTCGCGATCTGGATCTGCCTACATCATCATCCGAGGATAAAGATCAAGCATCTTTGCACAGCTCTAATGAAACTAGTTTCTTTGGTAAAATAAAATCATACTTCAGGCCCAAGAACGACACGACCCTGCGCGAGACTATTGAAGAATACATTGAAAGCGAAGATACCGCGCAAGAAGATGCGCTGCTATCAATCCATGAGAAAACGCTGCTATCCAACGTGCTTGAACTTCATCACATGTGCGCTAACGATGTCATGGTTCCGCGCGCTGATATTATTGGTATTCCTAATGATATTACTCAAAAAGAACTCTTCGCTCTTCTAGCTGAAAAACAATATAGCCGCTTCCCTGTATATAAGGATACGCTGGATAATATTGTAGGCTTAATCCACATCAAAGATGTTCTAACAGATATAGCTCTTGGCAAAGAGTTTGATATGGGTAAACTCATCCGTGATATCCCTATCATCTCCCCTTCTATGCACATACTTGATCTTCTCACCCAAATGCGCCTAACACGCAAGCACTTGGTCTTAGTCGTTGATGAGTTTGGAGGAATTGACGGCCTGATTACTATTGGCGACATGATCGAAGCCATAGTCGGCGAAATAGATGATGAACATAACCTCGAAGTCCAACCCGAAATAAGCTTGCAAACCGACGGCTCTTTGATGGCAGATGCTCGGTACGACATTGATGAGTTCGAAGAAATCTACGGAGAAATACTGAGCGAAGAAGAACGTGAGGAAAATGATACTCTTGGAGGTCTTACATTCTTTCTAGCAGGCCGGGTTCCAGCTCGTGGAGAAGTACTTAAACACAGTTCCGGCATGGTGTTCGAGATTGTAGATGCTGATCCGCGCAATGTTAAGCGCATGAGAATTAGCCATATCCCTCATCAGAACCAAATTAAAGCTGGCAATTAATCGGGTTGCTCCATGTTCAAAAAAACATTCAAAAACGCTACTAAAAACGATAAAACCGCTCATCGTAACATACGATGGAGTGTGTCGTTAAAGTTGTTATCTTTGTTTATTACAGGAGGGTTTAGTGCCCTATCCATGGCCCCGACAAATTTCTGGCCGGCCATTTTCTTCGGATTAAGCACCTTATATATCATGGCCACGCGCGCCCCCACTCCTATCAAGGCGGGCGCTTTTGCCTTTGCCTTTGCTCTTGGATATTTTGGCTTTAGCCTGTCTTGGATAGGCAACGCTCTGCTGGTTGAGGATAACCCTTATCGATGGGCATGGCCCATTGCTGTAAGCGGATTACCACTAATCCTAGCGCTTTTTCCAGCCATTGCGATAACTGCATATAAAAGAATCTCCCAACATTATATAAAACACGAGAATACGATTGTAACTTATATATTGTTTTGCATCTTTATTGCCTTAGCTGATTATGCCAGAGGACACCTCTTCACCGGATTTCCATGGAACCTTTTTGGCTACACATGGATTAGTATCCTTCCCATAGCCCAGCTAGCCGCATTATCGGATATTTACCTACTAAACACGGTAACAATATTCTGGGCAGTAGCTCCGGCATTCATACTTAGCTCAAATTCAAACAAAATTAGCAAAAGCCTCTACCTGATTCTTATTATAAGCACATTCGTTGCTACCTATTTATATGGACAAAATAGAATCAACCATTACGCTAATATTAGCGAGTACTCAAATGACATGCAGATCATTGTTGTTCAACCAAATATCAAACAAAGCGATAAATGGAAACCTGAAAAACGAGCGCAAAATTTTATCGATATGGTCGATATATCACACTATCGTAATATAAACGACTTAAGCACAGAAAAAACGATTATTTTTTGGCCTGAAACAGCAATTAGCCAAGATATTATAAATACAGATTGGACTATGAACAAAATTCGCGACATGCTTTCAAGCTATCCACGCGAAGTCTTACTAATTACGGGCGCTTTGAGGCATATTCCAAGTAACGAAAAGAACGAAAAAGACGAACAGTATTATAACAGTATTATAACTCTAGATAAAAATGGGAGCATTATAGACACGTACGATAAACGGCACCTTGTTCCATTTGGTGAGTATATCCCTTTAGGTAGTTACATTGATATCTCACCAGTGGTAGGTTTCGCCGGCTTTGAGAAAGGGAGCAATTCGAACATGCGTACAATACATATGCAATCGAAGGCTGCCAAAAATGTTAGTAAGGAGGCGCTTAAATATATCAGCCTTATTTGTTATGAGGTCATTTTTCCTGATTACGTTCGGCTAAAAACCTTAAAAAAGCCGGAATTTATTGTTAACGTTACGAACGATGCGTGGTATGGCGACAGTGTAGGCCCACATCAACATATCGTTCAGGCTCAATTCAGAGCAATAGAAAGCGGTATACCGCTTATAAGAAGCGCAAACACAGGAATAAGTGCCATTATTGGGCCAGTAGGCAACATATTATCAAGTATAGATTTAATGAAAAGAAATATACTTAACGAAAAATTACCACGAGGCATTGATTAATGATTGTAAAGTAATTATAAAAGAAATTGTGATTTTTACTGAGTAACTTTAAGTATATTTATGTATAGCGGCATGAGTTTACTTGGTGCGTACATAAAAACCATTGGTTGAAATATAATTTTCAACTAGTACATACTTAAGGATTTGTTGCAAACAACATTAAGCTGTTGTAGGTACTATCAGTTCCCGCTAATATAAAGGCGAAAATAAAATTAATAACTAAAACAAGTGTAGAGCAAGAAAATGCCAGAAATAAAAAGAAAAACAAAAGGTACTGCAGACGTAATTGACAAACATGTTGGTCTTCGGATTCGTAACCGACGTACGTTAATGGGGCTAAGTCAAGAAAAGCTGGCCGACTCTGTAGGCGTAACATTTCAGCAAGTTCAAAAATATGAACGTGGAACAAACCGTGTAAGTGCAAGCAGGCTTTACAGATTTAGTAAAATTCTGGGAGTATCCATCGACTTCTTTTATGAAGGTTTGGATAATGGCGTACCTACATCAGGCCCGCTATACGGTATGGCTGATAACAAACAAGAAGCTTTTGAAGCTATATCCGAGAAAGCAAAGGCTATTCCCGAAGATTTGCTAACACATAAAGAAACTCTTGATTTGGTCAGAACATATTATTCTGTTTCCGATATCAAAAAACGTAAAGAGATTCTTCGTTTTGTTAAGTTTATGGCTGAGTCACAAAATAAATAACTATTTTGTGCACCATTAAACGATATTTTTGAAGAAAAAGGCTTGTAATAAGCCTTTTTTTTTGCATTAGTGAGCAAGCTCGCCTTACGGGCTTTGCTTTTATGTCAAAACCCTTTGTGTGCGAAAGCCCAAACTAAATAATTAGGATACATTAAAGATGCAACAACAAGGCTTAACTGACTATATTTTTACAAGTGAATCCGTCTCTGAAGGACACCCGGACAAAGTTTGTGACCGTATTTCCGATACAGTGGTAGATTTATACTTTAAAGCTGATCCATATTCCCGCGTAGCATGCGAAACGCTTGTAACAACAGATACTGTGGTTATCGCAGGGGAAACCCGCGGGCCATCAAGCATTACAAAAGACGTTATAAAGCAAGCAACTCGCGATGCCATTAAAGACATTGGCTACGACCAAGAAGGCTTTAGCTACAAAAACGTAAACATCGATGTAAAACTTCACAGCCAATCAGCTGATATCGCACAAGGTGTTGATGAAGGCAACGGTATGGACAAAGAAGAAGGCGCCGGAGATCAGGGCATCATGTTCGGTTATGCTTGCCGCGAAACTGAATCACTTATGCCTGCTCCTATTCACTATTCTCATGAAATTCTCCGCTTAATGGCAAAAGACCGTAAAGCTGGCAAACTTATAGGGATTGAACCTGACTCCAAATCTCAAGTAACTCTGGAATACAAAAATGACAAGCCAATTAACGCTAAGTCAGTTGTTGTATCCACTCAGCACGCAGAAAACCTATCTCAAGAAGACGTAAAAGAATTGGTTCGCCCGTATGTTGAAAGAGTACTTCCTGAAGGCTGGATGCCTACTGAAGAAGAATTCTACGTGAACCCAACAGGCCGATTCGTTATTGGTGGCCCGGTTGGTGATACAGGTCTAACAGGACGTAAAATCATTGTTGATACATACGGCGGTGCAGCCCCTCACGGTGGTGGAGCATTCTCCGGTAAAGATCCAACAAAAGTTGACCGCTCAGCTGCATACGTAGCGCGCTATCTTGCCAAAAACGTAGTTGCTGCAGGATATGCTGAAGGCTGTACAATCCAACTTGCGTATGCAATCGGAGTGTCCAAACCAATTTCAGTTTATCTGAATACGCATGGAACAGGTAAAGCTCCTGAAGCAAAAATCGTTGATGCGCTTACACAGCTTGTAGACCTAACTCCACGCGGCATTCGTGAGCACCTACAGCTTAACAAGCCTATCTATGAGGTAACATCTGCTTATGGTCACTTTGGCCGTAAACCAAATGGTAAAGGTCAGTTTTCTTGGGAAGAAATAAACCTTGTAAAAGAGCTACAACGTCTTGTTGGATAATGACCGATACAACAAAACATTCTAAAGATTCGAAAGGTTCCGCGCACTACAATACGCGGAGCCTTTTTGGCAGACGTCAGGGACGACCTTTGGGAATAGAGCGCCAAGGCGCCATGGATACTCTTTTACCAAAAATAAAAATCCCTGAAGATAAATTAACTGAAGATCATAGCTGTTCACCAAGCACCCTCTTCTCAGCCCCCCTTTCATCATACTGGCTTGAAATTGGCTTTGGTCAGGGAGAGCACGTCGCAGCCCTTTCCGCCCAAAACCCTCAAACTGGTTATATGGGTGCTGAGCCTTATGTAAACGGTATGGCGGCTTTTCTTAAAAAAATTGAGGATAAGCCTACCGATAACATTCGAGTTCTAATGGATGATGGAATGATGATCGCCCTCTCGTTAGCTCCCGCTAGTCTGGATGGAATCTATATCCTCAATCCTGACCCATGGCACAAAAAACGTCATCACAAGCGCCGAATCATCAAGCAAGAAAACCTGGACGTATTCGCACGAATCCTCAAACCCGGCGGCCAGCTCATATTAACCAGCGATGTAGAAGATTTAGCTGAATGGATGTGCACCCACACTTGTAACCACCCTGACTTCATTTGGCAGGCGAAAAGTAAGGATGATTGGTCTATACCACCAAAAGATTGGATCCCTACACGCTATGAACAAAAAGGCGCCAAAGGGTCTAAGAAGATGGTATACCTGCTTTATAAACGTAAATAAATTAAGGCAATACAATGATCTTGCGAATCCTGATGCTTCCAATAACCATAATTAAAGCACTCCTAACCCTGATCATCGCCAGCATCATAATGAAAATAGCAACTTCCCTGTTGTTTTTCGGAGTCATTGGATATTTCATTCTTACAATTTTGACATAAAACAGCATTTTCACTACAATCAAATTATTAAAAAATAAAAAGAGTTCTAATATGTTCAGAAGTATGTTCAAAAAAGTAGCAATAGAAGTAGCGAAAAAAACCTTGGTACCACTATGCCAAATGTTTGCAGAAAGATCAGAAAAAAAATATCAGGAAAAGATAGATGCCTTTCTTAAAGCTAAAGAAGAGAAAATAACGTCTATTGATACTTCTCTGGAGCGCAAAGATATTGATACTGTAACAACAGACTTAAAAGACTTAATCGAAACATATAATGAAATTCATCTGGGCGCCATATCTTTCCTATCCGAAGAAAGTCCACAAAATCTCTTAGATGTTTATATAGAAAGTATAAGCGCTACAAATGCGTATTATTTTTCGATAGATAATCTTAATGAGATTAACTATGTTCTTCTTGAGGAAGCCGCAGAAATTATTACTAATGACAAATCTATATCTGACTTAGACCTATTGATACCATTGCATCCAAGAGAAGATATATGTGAAATGATTATAGATAGAGCAGCGGAACAAGACCTGGAAAAAACAATTTCAACACTAGAGCTTATATTTGACGTGCGTATATCTTTTCATAACCCCTTGCATCCATTATTCAAACGTAAACTAAACGATCTAAATGTACAAAAAATCATGAATACACCAACAAGTGATTTCTAATAAACTACTTGCAATCCCGCATTAAAGCGCGTATAACTCCCCTAAATTCCGGTCTTATATAAGACGGTGGGCTCATAAAGAGGCCCGCCTTTTTTATTAGCTAAAACTAGAAAATATTTAAAAAGATGCATTATTCGCCTTTGGAACAAAAACTATCTGAATTAACAGCTCCAGTCATTGAAGATTTGGGGTTCTCTTTGCACCATATTAAAATAACGGGTGTAACGGGCTCTATGCTTATTCAGGTAATGGCCGAAGATAAAGCAACAAAAAATCTAGGCGTAGACGATGCTGCAAAAATAAGCCGCGCATTATCTGCCACACTTGATGTAGAAGATCCAATTGATGGGGCTTATCGCTTGGAAATAAGCTCCCCGGGCATTGATCGCATGCTTATTAATAAAAGCGATTATGAAGATTACAAAGGTTTCGAAACAAAAATCGAGAGCCTTGTTCCCGTTCTTGAAAACGGACAGAAAAAATTCCGCGGACATATCGGTGGAATGAAAGATGACAAGATATTGCTAACTACTGATCAGGGAGATATTGAAATCCCATACGATACCGTAGCCAAAGCAAAATTAGTACTAACTGACGAACTGATAAAAGCGACTGCTAAAAAACTAGGAGAATAAAATGGAATTGTTACAAGTTGCAGACACTGTAGCACGTGAAAAAAACATTGACCGCGATATTGTTATTCAAGCCATGGAAGAAGCTATCCAGAAAGCTGGGCGCTCTAAATACGGCTATGAACAAGATATCCGCGCTCAAATTGATCGCAAAAGCGGTGACATCCAGTTAAAACGCTATCGCGAAGTCGTAGAGAATGATGCAGAAATTGAAAACGAAGTTGCTCAGCTCCGACTCGATCAAGCCGTAAGGATTAAGCCTGACGCAGAGATCGGTGAGTTTTTGGTAGACGACCTCCCTCCTCTTGATTTCGGTCGTATTGCTGCGCAAACAGCCAAACAGGTTATCATGCAAAAAGTTCGTGAAGCCGAACGTGCCCGCCAATATGAAGACTTTAAAGATAAAGTCGGCGAAGTTATTAACGGTGTAGTGAAACGTGTTGAATACGGCAATGCTACAATTGATATTCAGGGACGCGCCGAAGGCCTATTACGCCGTGATGAAACTATTCCTCGTGAGCCTTTGAATGCAAATGACCGTATCCGCGCTATTATCTACGAAGTACGCGAAGAAGCCCGTGGCCCACAAATATTCCTATCGCGCTCTCACCCGGAATTTATGGCAAAACTCTTCACGCAAGAAGTGCCTGAAATTTACGATGGTATCATAGAAATTAAAGCCGTTGCCCGCGACCCCGGTAGCCGTGCAAAGATTGCTGTGCTTTCAAATGAAAGCACTATTGACCCTGTCGGCGCTTGCGTAGGTATGCGAGGATCTCGTGTTCAAGCTGTTGTAAATGAGCTTGGCGGCGAGAAAATTGATATTATCCCATGGACAGAAGATCTAGGAAGCTTCGTTGTTAGTGCTCTCCAGCCAGCAGCTGTAAGTAAAGTGGTGCTAGATGAAGATAAACATCGCATGGATGTTGTTGTTCCTGAAGAACATTTAAGCCTAGCTATTGGTCGCCGTGGTCAAAACGTACGTTTGGCTTCCATGCTTACAGGCTGGGATATTGACGTTATTACCGATGAACAAGAATCAGAGCGTCGTGCTGAAGAGTTCAAAACACGTTCAGCTTTGTTCATGGAAGCATTGGATGTCGATGATGTAATCGCGCACTTGCTTGTCGTTGAAGGATTCTCTAACGTTGAAGAACTCATCGAAACCCCGGTTGACGAACTAAACGCAATTGAGGGTTTTGAAGAAGAAATCTCTGTTGAGCTACAAAATCGTGCTGCTAGCTGGCTTGAACATAAACAAGAAGAGCTAAACGAAAAACAAGCCGAAATTGGTATCGCTGATGACCTTATGCAAGCTGAAGGTTTACGTGCAGATCAAATCTTGAAGCTAGGCGAAAACGCCATAAAAACACTAGATGACTTGGCCGATCTTGCAGGAGATGAGCTTATAGAAATTCTAGGCGAAGGCTCTCTGACTTCTAAAGAAGCCAATGAAGTTATCTTGTTGGCACGTAAGCACTGGTTTGCTGAAGAAGACGCCGCTGCAGAAAAAGCTGCCGAAGAAGCAGAAAAAGCTGAAAAAGCTGAAAAAGAAGCTGCACAGGCCGCAGAAACTGAAGACGAACCACAAAATGAAGAGCAAGAAACAAATACCGATAACTAATAGGTATAGCTATAGGCTCTTTATGTATAAACATTTTGCACTCACGGCAACGTGAGTGTATACCTAACCCTTGAAAAAATAATTAGGCTAAATTGAATGAGCGATAAAGAAGAAGAACAAGGCAAGGAAGACAACAAGAAAACGGCTGGGAAAACACTAAGTTTATCCGGTAAAACGTTGAGCCTTAAAGGCGGCACTTCCAAACGCCAAAGAGCAACAGGCGGTCCAGCTACTGTGGCCGTTGAAGTTCGTCGCAAACGTTTATCGCCTGCCGAAAAGAGAAAAGAGTTAGCAACCAAGAAACAAGCTGACGAGCATCTTACATCGAATGAGAAAAAAGCTCGTGAGCGTGCTTTGGAAGCCGCATTATCTGGTCAGGCGAAAAAGAAGGCTCTGCCTAAACGCCGCGTGATGACCATTGAAGATAAAAAGGCTGAAGAAGAGCGCAAAGAAGAAGAACTTCGTCAAGCACGCGAAAAAGGCGAAGAAAAGAAAAAAGAACAAGAAGCTGATGAAGTAGAGCAAACTGAGGAAAAAGAGCAAGAAGATCCTAAGTTACAACCGCCTACTCCAGAAATGGCTCCAGCTGCGCAAAAAGAAAATACTAAGCGTACAAAAACATTCACCTCAACCGGCACTGCTGATGAAGGTAATAAATTAAGCTACCGCGACCGGATGAAAAAGGTAGCCCCTAAACCGCAGAAAAAAACTGGTGCTCAGCGTCGCGGTGGTCGTATTACTATCGCTCAAGCACTTAATAAAGATTATGAACGTGATCGCGGACAAAGCCTCGCAGCACAAAAACGTGCTCGTGAAAAAGCTCGTATGGCTGCACAGCCTTTTAATGAGCCAACACATAAATCAGTGCGAGAAGTTATTTTACCTGAAACAATCACGGTACAAGAACTTTCCAACCGTATGGCTGAACCGGGCAAAGATGTTATTAGAGCGCTGATGAAAATGGGCGTTATGGCCACTGGTACTCAGACTATTGACGCTGATACAGCAGAATTAATTATTGATGATTTCGGGCACAAAGTTCACCGCGTAACTGATGCGGATGTAGAAATAGGCCTTGATGACTATGAAGATGATGATGCAGATCTAGTCTCACGCCCTCCAGTCGTAACTGTTATGGGACACGTTGACCATGGTAAAACATCTTTGCTCGATGCAATGCGTAAAACCGACGTAGTCGGTGGCGAAGCTGGTGGTATTACCCAACATATCGGAGCGTATCAAGTTAACCTTTCGAGTGGTGAAAAGATCACCTTCCTTGATACCCCCGGTCACGCCGCCTTTACAGAGATGCGTGCTCGTGGAGCTGATGTGACAGACATTGTTGTTATTGTTGTTGCAGCAAACGACTCGATTATGCCTCAAACTATCGAAGCCATTAACCACGCTAAAGCTGCAGGTGTTCCAATTATTGTAGCGGTTAACAAAATTGATTTGCCCGATGCGAATCCAACAAAAGTTAAACAAGACCTTCTTCAATACGAAGTTGTTATCGAAGAGATGGGTGGCGATGTACAATGCGTTGAGATCTCTGCTAAAAAGAGAATTAATCTCGACAAACTGGAAGAAGCCATCATCTTGCAATCTGAAATTCTCGAGATCAAAGCTAACCCCAATCGTACAGCGCAAGGTTTTGTTGTTGAATCCAAAATGGAAAAAGGCCGGGGCTCGGTTGCCACGGTGCTTATCCAAAAAGGAACATTGCGTGTTGGACATGTCTTCGTTGCAGGCGCAAGCTTTGGTAAAGTGCGCGCAATTATTAATGATAAAGGCAAGCACGTCAAAGAAGCTCTCCCCGGCCAACCCGTAGAAATATTGGGAGCAGATAGCACCCCATTGGCTGGTGATATATTCAACGTCACCAAAGGTGAGGGTCAAGCTCGCGAAATTGCTGAATACCGCATTCACAAAATCAAAGAAGCTAATGCAGCCAAAGCCGTCAAAGGTCGTACGACTATGGAACAGCTTCTATTACAGCGTGAAGAAGGCGAAAAAACCAAATTACCTGTTATTATCCGCGCCGATGTAAATGGTTCGGTCGAAGCTATCGCTGGTTCATTCGATAAACTAGTTGAAGAAAATAGCGACATCGAGATCCAGATCTTGCACACTGGTGTGGGCGGGATTACCGAGTCCGACGTTATCTTGGCCAATGCTTCCGGCGCGCTAATTATCGGCTTTAATGTCCGCGCTAACGTACAGGCTCGGGACATGGCTCATCGCGACAACGTTGATATCCGTTACTACAGAGTCATTTACAACGTTATTGACGATGCGAAAGCTATATTAACAGGTATGTTGGCTCCAACTATTCGCGAAGAATATATCGGTCAAGCCGCTATCAAGCAGGTCTTCAATATTACTAAAGTTGGTAAGGTCGCAGGTTGTGAAATTACTACGGGCGCAGTTAGACGCGGCTCTAAAGTACGCCTACTACGTGATAATGTTGTTATTCACGAAGGCATGCTTAAGACACTCAAACGCTTTAAAGAAGAAGTCAAAGACGTCAAAGAAGGTCAAGAATGTGGTATGGCCTTTGAAAACTATGACGACATCAAAGAAGGCGACGTTATAGAGTGCTTTGAAATTATTGAAGAAGAACGCATTATTGAGTAGGCCATGCGACACCATAAACCAAAAAACAGTGAACCATCGCAACGTCAACGCCGGGTTGGCGAGCAAATCCGCCATGTAATTTCTGAAGTCTTGCAACGCGGCCATTTTGACAGTGAGCTTCTCTTTAATAAAGCAAACTCAATCGCCGTATCAGAGGTATTGCCTTCTCCAGACTTAAAACATGCGAGAGCTTTTGTGATTTCGTATGAAGGTGATGACCTACAAGATCTAGTGGTGGAGCTTAATGAACAAGCCTACATCTTCCAAAAAGAGATCGCCAAAGGCACTAATCTAAAATTCACTCCCAAAGTAAAATTCATGATTGATACGTCTTTTGACGAAGCAAGCCATATCGAAAATCTTTTGCGCGACGTACACATTCCCGATGACGATAATCAAGACGAATAGCTATCATGGGTAAACGTAACAAAAAAGGCGATCCAATTTCAGGCTGGGTTAATCTCGACAAACCCTACGGGATAACTTCGACACAAGCAGTAGGAAAAGTCCGCCGCCTCCTTAACGCGCAGAAAGTTGGCCACGCCGGGACCCTTGATCCTTTGGCCACAGGGGTTTTACCGATTGCCTTGGGCGAAGCCACTAAAACAATTCCCTTCGTTCAAGATGATGAGAAAACTTATCACTTCACCGTAACATGGGGAGAACAACGCACTACCGATGACATGGAAGGCGACATTGTAGCCTCATCTGATAAACGTCCTACAGAAGAACAAATAGCAGCCCTCCTCCCCGAATTCACCGGAGAGATAGAGCAAACACCACCCCAATTTTCAGCCATTAAAATAGACGGCCAACGTGCCTATGATCTCGCCCGCGCAGGCCAAGAAGTAGAAATAAAATCCCGAATTGTCACTATCAACAAGCTAGAGCTATTAGACACCCGCAAGCACGAAGCTGACTTCGAGATGACCTGCGGAAAAGGTACATATGTCCGTTCTCTTGCCCGTGATATGGGTAAAATCTTAAAATGCTTTGGTTACGTTAGCGCTCTCAGGCGCACTCAAGTTGGCTGTTTTACAGACGAAAACGCGATTATACTGGACATTATTGAAAAGATGGACTACGTTTCCGCTCGGAGCGAGGCTTTGTTGCCTGTGCAGACCGTGCTGGACGATATCCCGGCTCTGGCCTTGACACAGGAAGAAACAGCAAAAATTCGCAGCGGACAGTCATTAGAGTTTATTTCACGTCCTAACTATGAGCGCCTTAGCGCTGTAGGTTTGGGAACAAAAGAAACTCAAACGGCGTTGCTTTTATTTCATGACGAACCTGTAGCACTAGCTGAGCAGGTCTTCGCACAAATAAAACCGGTTCGCGTATTTAATTTATAAACCTAAAAGGAAACCCGATGTCGATTACAGCAGAAAAAAAAGCAAAAGTAGTTAAAGAATACGCAACTAAAAAAGGAGACACAGGCTCTCCAGAAGTACAAGTAGCTATTCTAACAAACAG
>Ga0209475_10004150_pt1 | contig 12678 bp, 5 predicted proteins | sample tdDd471_FD_187128 | JGI IMG/M metagenome (GOLD analysis project Ga0209475, IMG submission 187128) | Marine sediment microbial communities from the Atlantic coast under amendment with organic carbon and nitrate - tdDd47.1 (SPAdes)... | ecosystem: Environmental > Aquatic > Marine > Coastal >...
GTCTTTTGAGTACAATATCATTGGCAGCATTTTGTTCATTAATACAATGTGCTTATTAGATAAATTAGCAAACTTATAGCTGGCTTTAATTTTTGCATAGCTAAGGTTGTAGTCATTATCTATCTGGTATTTGCTAATTAATGATTTGGTAGCATTTTTACACTCTTCTACTGTTTCCCCTGCAGACTGCAATAGATATACATCACGTGTGCTGTTTGGTGGCAGGCTAACTTCAATAGTGGCCGCTGCTGCAGGGTAGATGGTGGTTTCACTCAATTCTACAGGGTTTTCAAGCATTAGGGCATTATGAAGTTTTCTATACCTACCTAAAGCTAATTCTGCATCATTACCATATTGGGGGAAGAAATAATCATCTTCTGCAACGACTTTCCAAGACATGGCTATATCTGGGTCTTCTTCTTCCCTTTTACGGCGTGTAAAGGTAAGCATGTCGTTGTCTACTTTTGATGTAACAAACAGATTTTGAAATGCTCTATGGTCTAGATATCTATTCTTTTGACACAATGCAATATCGCTATAAATATACAGTTTTACATTACGTCTTATATCAGTGTTGTTTTCCATAGTGTATTTTCTGACTTCAGTATTTTCATACTGAGATACATAAACCATTGTAGATAAATTTAGATTTTCATAAGTGCTGTTATGAATAACTGAGTTGATGTTAACTACAAAACTTTCATCTAGTGGTTTTATATTTGATTCACTATGAATAAACTCATATACATTATCATCCTCTTTTAATACAGCAAAAATACCTCCTAAGTTTCTATCCTTATCTGTTATGCTATTTAGCAGATTATCTTCAAAAGTACTGTAGCCGAATCCTTTTGAATTAATATTTAGATGATATTTGCCATTGCTCATACTTTGGCAATATATCTGTTTCTTTTGTTTTTTAGTGTATACACCAATGGTGTCTGCAAGTGATGGTGGTCTGTAGGCACGTTTTGCAAATTCGATAGGTTTATTCTTTTTAGAATCTGGCTTAACAATCGGCTCATTGATTATCTCTTTTAATGCTCTAATGTTATCTATACTCATAAATAGATTGCGAAGGAATCCATCATTCAAGTAATTGTATATACCACACATCATCATACCTTGATGGTGTGCCATATAGCTTTGCACTATTTCATAAGGCTGTTCTTTTTTCAGTCTTTGCATCGTAAAGTCAACAGCTTCATAAAAACCATATGAACCTGCTAAACCCATTTCATCATATTCTCTTAATGCTCTCATTGCTATTGATGGTGCAATATCTAAAATAAGCCCTGCTGAATATGGAGAACAAACTAACTCTCCTTCTACACCTCTTTTATTGCTAGTAGATGGTACACCGAAGGATTTATACTGATAATTCAGTGATGTATCAAAGTCAAAATAACCACTTTCTGATATACCAAACGGAATACCTTGCTTAGTGCAATATCTTTGTTGTAGGTAAACATAGTTTTCTAAAGATGTATACTCTAAAGTGTTTTTCTCCATGCCTATAAAGATATATGGCATTAAATATTCAAAAGTAGAGCCACTCCAACTTTTCATAGCTGGTGGATTGGTATTAACAAGCTCTCTGGATAATAGCATCCAATGCTTAATGCTTACATTGTTTTCTGCAACTTCAAGCAAGCTCATTTGCCTTGCTTCACTCATATACATATCATATCTTGATTCACAGCAATTACAGCCATCATCTAGATTAAATCCAATGAAGAAAAGCTTGTGAACATCATCATATAAAAACGAGAAATCCATATCGTCTGCAAGTTTTTTAGCTCTTTGTGATATATCCTTACGGGATATGTCTTTTTCATCTAAATATCTGCATAGCACTCTTAAACCCATTTTTAAATTTCCACTATCTACACTAGAAATATATCTGCTACCAATAGGCTTTGCTGTCTTTGTGTTAACCCAATTGAAAATATGTCCTCTGAATTTATCCATGTTTTCAAGGGTTGTAATGGTTTTATTTACACGCTTAGTAAAATTATCTGAATCAATGTATTCTTCTTCTAGGGCGATTATATGGCTTATTAAGCCCATACCTATATTAGTAGGTGATGTTCTAGTAGCACAACCTACATTATCATATTTTTGATAATTATCGCAAACTAGTCCAGTTTCTTCATCTGTAAAGTCTTCAAAATAGCGGTAGGTCTTTTTTAGAAGACTTTTTAGGAAGCTTTCATCATCACTGTGTATAATCTTATCATACTCTTCTTCTTCTGTATTAATAGTATACGTAACGAAAACTGATGAAAAGAAAGCAAAAGCTATGGTAATATTATAAACTGCATAAGTGCTGTTAAGCCCTGCTAAAAATACAAAAACCAAGCTCATTATTAAGTTCGCACTCATTTCCTTTGCATAACCAAAGAAAGTGTCTTTTCTATGATTAGACTGTGCTGCTGTACTCCATTGCAATAACTTATGTTTTGCAAATAACATTCTAAACACTGCTCTAAATGCTGCACTAAACTCAACATATGCTTTGTATGGCAGTACTAAAAAGTCATAGCACTTTTTCTGAATACTATTTCTAGTGTCTTTATTTATGCGATGATATAAGATTAAGTCCTTAATAATATTATAGATAAATATTAATGCAAATGGTGCAAATACAACTACTGCAAATGTTAGCAAGTAGTTAAAGATACCAGCTAAAACCAAAGAACCTAATAATGCAAAAGCATTAAGTGACTGTAATGCATTAATAAATATTTGGTTTTTTGTCATTTTATCTATGTTATTTCGAACTAATTTATTGTTTTTATTTCTGACATATGGAAAGATGTAAGGTATTAACTGCCAATCTCCCCTACTCCACCTTTCTTGTCGTTTATAGTAGGAAAATATATTGCTAGGGAATCCTTCAACAGCAGTTGCCTCAGACTCGTAGCATCCTGCTAGTCCTCCTTCGACAATATCGTGGCTAAGTATCCTATTGTCTCTAAATTTATCTGCCAAGATTGCATTAAACGCTTTAGGTTGATATATGCCCTTACCATAAAATAATCCTGTACCAAATGCGTTCATAAGTACACCATTATTGTTGGCACCGTATCTAGAATATCCTTCTTCTCCTGAATATAATTCAGTGAATTTAGTTCTTGTAGCATCATAAATTCTAGTGCGCATTTTAGGCTGCATAATAGTAACACCAGATATAATTTCTCCATGTCTTACAATAGGTCTGTTTAGTGGATGATGCAAACTACCAATAAGATTAGCAGCCTCCATAGGTAGCAACATTGTATCCTCATCCAAAGTAATAACATACTCAACATCTTTTAATGTTTCAGGTAGAGTAGATGCGAAAAAGCTAGAGCTTTTTCCACTTTCTAGAAACTCATTAAGCATTAATACTGCGCCACGTTTTCTCTCCTTACCCATGTAAGTGTTGGTAACTTCATTAAGCTCTTTTTTTCTAAACAGGGCATGAATGAAATCTAGGCCTTCTTTATCATTTAGCCTTGCTATATCTTTATTTATGTCTTCTATTATTTGCTTTTCATCATTGCTTAAAAGTTTAGACGGAAAGTCAACAAGTAGAGAATAAACAATATTATTTGTTCCATTATTTCTTGCTACTAAATATAAATTATCTAACACCTTTTTCAAATGATCTGTGGATATACCTAAAACAGGTACTACAACTAAAGACTTAGCATCGTCTGGTATGTGATCTTCAAACTCCATCATAGGTACAGTTTGATTTTTATATGTTTTAGCATAGATAAACTTTGCAATATCCGTGCTTTTTAAATATGCTGGTACCAAAAAAACTAAACAAGCAATTATAGAAATTGTCGAATCGTTAGTAATCATATATACACCAATAGAATATATGCTTAGAATCAAAAGCATTAAAATAAAGCTTAGAAATTTATATAATCCTACACTGGCATATCTTTTTGGGGCACTTTTGGAACATAGAACTCCATATAAGTCATCTCTATAAATACCTAAAATTGCAGTACCTATATGAGATTTTTGATAGTCTGATACTTCCTTAGCAACAGTAGCAACCTCCAACTCACTAGCCTTACAATAGTCAGCTATTTTTGAGATAGTGCTTCTATAGTATTCTTTTGTACGTTGAGTCATTAACTTGTATTCGTCTGTATAGTCATCTACAAGCAAGTTTTCAACTGGAGAGATTTGAACATACATCTCGTCAAAGGATATTTTCTCTATCTCCCACAAGGATATTATTATCTTGGTAACAACAACGGCTTTATGCGCAAGTATTCTTTGCTGGTCTTCTACAACTTCATCTATGTTAATTTCATTTTCACTGCAAAAATCTAGTATCTCTTTTACTACTTCATCTTTTACTAAAGTAGAATTTAAAACGTCTACATACAGCTTAGATAGTGCTTCCCTTGCATGAGAATTGACAAATTTTCTTACCTTTCTTGCTATCTCTGGAGAGTACTCATAACCCCTTTCTAATGAATCTATCATTTTTTCGCAATCATCGTACTTTTTAGAAGTAATTAATGCATACTCCATATGATTAATTAAATCTTTAGCAAGCTCTAACTTTATTACAGGCAATAGCAAGCATAGTTCTTTGTATCTAAAGTTACGGTTTTTTTGGTATGAATTAGCGAACGAAACTATTTTGTCTAAGTCCATATCATAACCTGTTGCACTAATTAAATCTTTAGCAAAGGTTGACAAAATACACCTATTATCATCTGATACAGGAAGGGTGTACTTTTCGTTCTTCATAGTATTAATGGAGTTTATAAGGCGTTCCATAAAGAATTTATTATCAAGCAAAGTTTTTGCCATAATAATACTTTCTTCATGGTCCATATTAAATTTATTATAAAACTGGGTAAACTTATTTACACAGGCATTTATATCTTTTTTATAAGATACTCTTTTTTCCTTGCGACTATATGTGATTTCGCTGGATAAGTCTATGGCTACCTGTTTAATATCGTCATTTAAAATAGTAATATCAGTCTGTGATAATGTGCTTTCTTTTCTTTTAGTTCTTCTCCTAAGTGCAAAAAATGCCCCAGCAATTAAAATGCATAGGCAAAATACACCTATATAAAGCATGTAATTCATTAGTCACCTCAAATACTTTTCTTTCCTCTATAGAAATAATCAAATATTTCTACGACTTTTAACGCTTTATATAGGTTTTCCCTTTTTATGTTTTTTTAATCAACTTTTCTTGTAGCGACAATATCTGCTTCTGTTCCCGCAACATTTTTTATTATAGCTTCACCAATTTTAATTGGAGCTTTTACAATTGTCTTTTTGATTTCTATTAAAGTTGCATCTATTTTCTCTTTTGGAATAGGCTGACTTGTTTTAATTGAAACTAAAGGCATATCTCCACCTTCTACTGATATAGATGATGTAACCATTCTTTTTGGTGCTGTCATTTCATCTGCAGCATATGTGTATCCTCTTTTACAAGCATTGCCTGTAACTTCAATATTATCGCCATCCTGGACTACTTTCATAACACAACCTACAGGACAAACTATACAGGTCAATTCTCTCTCTTTTTTAGTGCTCATCTTTTATGCCTCCTTGATCTCTACAGATATTTCAGCTACAGCCTTTGGAATATCCACATTAATAGATTCCATTTCACCTGGGTTTAAAACTCTCATTTTTTTAGTTTTAATTACTTTATTATCTGCATAAACGTTAACCACAGCAGGTTTTATAGTCTTAGTTACTCTATAGTAAATATCTAGTTTTTCTACATCTGTTCTTATGTAATTAGGTAGTGCATAACGTACATTGTCTTTATTTTTGACAACTACTTCTCTTTGTGCTTCAATACCCTCTTTTATATATTGTGCTGCAAATTTACCGGCTATTTCCGCCTCTTTACTTACGTTATCTACTAAATCGTGTACATGAAGAACGTTACCACAAGCAAATATACCTTCCATAGAGCATTGACGCATTTCATCAACAATAGCTCCCTTTGTAACAGGATTCATATCAATTTCTAGATTTGATGTTAATTCATTTTCTGGTATTAAACCAACAGATAACAATAGAGTGTCGCATTCAACATATTCAAAAGTCTCTTTTATTGGTTTAAAGTTTTCATCAACTTTAGCAATAGTTACACCCTCTAGACGGCTATTTCCATGAATTTTAACAACTGTATGGTTGAATTTTAGTGGTATATCATTGTCATCTAGGCATTGTGCTATGTTTCTATTTAGTCCTGCTGAGTAGTTCATAAGCTCACAAACCATCTTAACTTTGGCACCTTCCCAAGTCATTCTTCTTGCCATGATTAGTCCAATATCACCAGAGCCCAGTATTACTACACTTTTTCCTGGCATTAGACTTTGCATATTTACCATGTATTGCGCTGAGCCTGCTGTATAAACTCCTGAAGGTCTATCCCCTGCTATGTTTAAAGCTCCCCTTGTACGTTCTCTGCAACCCATTGCTAGTATGATAGCTTGTGCCTTAACTATAGTGTAGCCTTCTTCATTATTGATACAATGGATTGTCTTATCTTTTGTAATCTCCAATACCATAGTATCCATCATTACATCTATATCGCTATTTTCTACTTTATCAATATATCTTTGTGCATATTCAGGACCTGTCAGCTCTTCTTTAAACATATGAAGTCCAAATCCATTGTGAATACATTGGCTTAAAATTCCACCAAGTCTTACATCACGCTCAATTATTAGCACTTTTTCTGCTCCATTTTCTTTTGCAGATAGTGCTGCTGCTAATCCTGCAGGGCCTCCGCCTATAACGGCTACATCTACTTTTAACATATTACTTATCCCCCCTTAGGCGTGAATTTACAATATTAGAATCTTTATCTACTTTTACTATTTCGTGTGGCTCTTTGTCTAGCTCTCTGCAAAGAATATCCAATATTCTTGGCCCACAGAATCCACCTTGGCATCTACCTGACGTTCCACGTGTTCTACGTTTTATGCTGTCTACTGTAAGAGCTGGTACTTTGGAGTGAATTGCTGCAACTATTTCTGCTTCTGTTACAGTTTCGCATCTGCAAATGATTCTGCCATATTTTTTATCTTTTTTATAAGCTTCATTTATCTCTTCCTTTGTCATTTCTGCAAATGGCTTTGGAACATCTCTTTTTGCATTATAGTTTTCCTTTTTAGCCATGTTTAATCCTGCTTCTTCTAGTAAGTCTTTAACCATGACTCCAATAGCAGGTGATGCTGATAAGCCAGGTGAGCATATTCCAGCTACCTGTACAAAGTTTGGTGCAACTTCTGAGTTTTTAATATAGAAGTCCTTTTTTCCATCATAAACTGCACGGATTCCTGAAAACTGAGTAATTATCTTGGAATAATCGATACTAACAACTGAACGCTTAGCCATCTTTTTAATGTAATCAAGACCTTCCAATGAAGTTGATTTATCTTCTTTATTATCCATATCTTGAGCATTTGGGCCAATAAACATATTGCCATGCACTGTAGGTGCTGTTAATACACCTTTCCCCATTTTTGAAGGTGTTTGGAATACTACTGTTGATACCTTGTTTGGTATCTGCTTATCAAAAAGTATATATTCACCTTTACGAGGTATTATTTTAAAGTCCTCTGCTCCAGCAATTTTTGATATTTTATCTGCATATACACCTGCAGCATTTACTATGTATTTAGCTTCTACTGATTTATCATTTGAACTGATTTTATAAGTTTCATTTTTCTCTATTTTTATAACTTCAAAATCAAACTCTAATACAGCCCCGTTTTCAACTGCATTTTCACACATGCCAATAGCTAGCTCGTAAGGTGAAACTATGCCTGCAGTCTTTGCATATAGCGCACACGCTACTTCTTCGCTCAAGTTCTTTTCTATTTGTCTTGCTTTATCGCCGTCAACTATCTCCATGCCCTCAATACCGTTTGCAATGCCTTTTTCATATAAGCTTTCTAATTTTTCTCTGTCTTCATCATCAAAACCTACTACTAATGATCCGTTGTTTTCATAAGGTACTTTTAAATCTTCACATAGCTTTGCCATCATATTAGAACCCAAAACATTTAACTTTGCCATTATAGTATTTGGCTCGCAGTCATAACCTGCATGGACAATGCCTGAATTAGCTTTAGTTGCGCCCAAGGCAACATCTAAACCTTTTTCTAGCATTATGACTTTTAAATCATACTTACTAAGCTCCATAGCTATGCTACACCCTGATACACCTGCACCAATTATCGCAACATCATACACCATAATTTCCATCCAATCCTTTTTCTAGCATTATGACTTTTAAATCATACTTACTAAGCTCCATAGCTATGCTACACCCTGATACACCTGCACCAATTATCGCAACATCATACACCATAATTTCCATCCAATCCTTTCTATACATCTCCCTAAGGAGATGAAAGCACTTGTTAAAGCAGCATAGTTTTCTATGACACATTGAGTAAGAAGTTTGTTATTTATCTAATTACTTCTGTTAATTTTTCAAAAACTTTGATAACAATGTGTTCTTACAACGATTCTAGCTGATCTAACTCTCTCCAACTCATACTTAAAAATTAAAAAGCCGACAAAACCCCTCTACTAAAGGAGTTTTGTCGGCTCTCATTTCTTCACCAATATTAACTTACTGTCATAATACAATAAATCCTGCTATTTTGTCAACAGGCTTTTGTTTAAAGATTCTATTTACTCGGTAATTACACCAAAGCTTATTTGTAGCGCTTCATCTACTAGTTTCATATTTTCTTCGTCCAAAAAACCTATTCGCTCTTGCAGTCTCTTTTTGTCAATTGTTCTAATTTGCTCGGTTAATATTATTGACGTTTTCCCTAAACCTAAACATTTCGCTGGCAGCTCAATATGAGTAGGTAGGGGTTTTTTGGAAGACTTTGAAGTGATAGCAGCCACTATCACAGTAGGACTATACATATTGCCTTTATCGTTTTGTATTACAAGTACAGGACGCATTCCACCTTGCTCCGAGCCTACTACCGGATTAAGGTCAGCGTAATATATTTCACCTCTCTTGACCATCTTTTCCACTCCTACGTGCAATATTTACTACTTTAGGAATTAATAAATTTCTAGCAACATTCTAATTTTTTAATATATCAGATTATGCATTTGGATAATTACATTATCCAAATGCATTAAGATAAAAATATTTATCTGATATTAGAAATTTTCTTAAGTCCCTATATATAATATGAACAAAACGTAAGTAGTGTGTGGTCGATATTAAGTATTTTCTTCTGCTTTTGAAAGTCTATTGCAATAAATATCAAAAACTTCTCGTAATGAGTCCCAATAGGACATCTTTTCAACGTCTCTAGATATTACTACATCATAGCTTTTTACATATGAATTATTTAAAAAGATTTGTACTTCACCTATAGTATCTCCCTTTGCAAGAGGTGCAATAATGTTTTCCTGAAGATCTATAGTAGTTGTTAAATCGCCTTGATTGCTTTTGCTTACAAAAAGACAGATGTCTTCATTTGCAACAGCATGATATGCATATTTTTTACCACCAAATATCTTTACATCTTCTTTTATTATGTCGCCCTTTTTATACATTACATAAGTAGTGTAGTTGGCAAAACCATAGTTAAACATTTCTGCTATATCGTTGTTGCGAATACTGGATGTAGGCTCTCCTAGTACTACTGCAATTAATCTGGTATCTCCCTTTTTGGCTGTTGCACTTAAACAGTACATAGCTTCATTAGTAAATCCAGTTTTTATGCCATCACATCCTACATAATAATTTATTAATTTGTTTGTATTAGTTATTAAAGTGGTTCTACCTGATGGATGCTGGAAGTTTTCAGTCCAAATGGTTGAGTAATTAAAAAATTCCTCAAATTTCATTAACTCTGTTGAAAGCCTTGCAATGTCTATTGCGCTCATATAGTGATTTGGTGCAGGTAATCCAGTACAGTTTTCAAATAATGAATCATTCAAGCCAAGCTCTTTTGCTTTATCATTCATCAATATAACAAAGCCCTCTACTGTACCTGAAATATGTTCTGCAACAGCTACGCAAGAATCGTTAGCAGATGCTACAATAATAGACTTTAGCAATTCATCTAGTTTATACTGCCCACCTTGCTCTAAATAGACCTGTGAGCCTCCCATTGATGCAGCATTATAGGAAACTAACACCATATCATCTAGGGATATTATACCCTTCTCAATATATTCAAAGACGATATATAGTGTCATTATTTTGTTTACGCTAGCTACTGGCATGTGTTCATTTTCGTTGTAGCCAAATACAATCTCCCCTGTCATAGCATCCATTAATACTGCGCTGTCGCATGATAAATCCAAACTTGCTGGAACATCAGCATTTGCAGCAGGAGCTAGATATGTTAATAAAATACATGTAATTAGTGTTGTTAATATAATTATTCTTTTCATATTCACACCTCGTCCATATATATTACGTATATAAACGTGTAAATATTACTAAAAATGAGTGTAAGGTTGTTTGAAAACAATCTTACACTCATTACTGTTAACAATTTTAGCAGTGTTAACTGGGGCAACGCATTACGAAAGAAGGTTTTGAAGAGACCTTTGAAAGTAATGTGTGCCATCAGACAACTTTAAACTCATTGCTTGTAATTATTCTGCTGAGTGAATTAAGGCTACACTTTTGTGAAAATAATATTTTCAGAGAGCATTATAATGATAAAAACCACATAAAGAAAATGTTACGAAAACCACGCAAGCTTTTGCAAGAAAGTTGCAATGAAGCGACAGTTGCTTTTGTAAAAAGCAATGAGTGCAAAGTGTGCCCTACATTGCTGTTAAATATTGTAGATATGTGAATTAAAGCGACGCTCTACTAATATCATGTATAATATGAAGTTTAGGTTAACTTACTATTTAAAAGACAAAGAATAGTAAATGCTCTAAAGGTTTTATAGATTTATATATTCATTTCTTTCTTATCTTAAAACAAAAAAGTAACCGAACCAAAGAAAGAAATTCAAGACTTTTTAATGTGCAGTAAATAGAGAAAAGTTTTTCATAATTATTAGTTGCTTTAGCTTTTCCAACTGTTTTTGGTCACTGAGATTGTTTTAATATCAATCTCATATAACTTACAACCAAACTACATCAGATGCTGACAATAAGTACAACCCCACTTGAGATACCTTTTTACCTGTTATATCTTCTAGTGCTTGTTTGTATATATTGAGCTGTGTTTTGTACTCATCTAATATCATCTTTTTTGTATTCTTAGGAGTAACTTTGTTGGTTTTGTAGTCGATTATTACCCATCTATCATCTTCTAAAAAGCACATATCAATTATACCTTGGATAAGGACATCTTTATCTGAATTTATATGTTCATATAATTCATTTGCTTTTCTTTTTACAACAAAGGGTACTTCTCTTTGAACTTTAGGACTTTGTTTTGCACGGCGTATTATATCGCTAGATAAAAATTTCTCTATCCAATCGTAATGAAGAACATCCTTTGCGCCATCTTGCAGTATTCCGCGTTTTTCTAATTTCTGCGCTAGTGCTTTGATATCTTTACAGTCAAAATCAATCTGCTCAAGTACCTTATGAGTCATAGTTCCTTTTTCTGCGCTAGTAAATACTTTTTCACTAGATACAAATTTAGGTCTGTTTAATGTTTCAAAAGGTATTTGGTGTTCTACATTGGCATCCTGCATTATTGCTGTTGCAGTTGTTTTTGAAGGTATTAATACATCTTCATCTTTTTGTATATCTATAAACCGTCTCTTTGTATTTATTGTATTGCATTCTTTCATAGCGTTTGCAACTGCTCCTGCTCTTTTGGTTCTGTCAATAGATATTGAATTTGCAGGTATTATAGTAGCAATGAAGTTTGGAACGTTTCCACTAGACTCTGGTGGAATAGATGCCATCATGCGAATGTTGCCACAGGAAAGATTCCTTAGAGCTCCACATCCCATATAATTAAGAAGAGTAGCATCGTGTCCAAAATATTGCGATGGAATAAATGGTGCTGCCCATTTGTCTACAATTTTTTGAATGGAATCACCTTTTTTAGTACTGCCTATTACAACTAGTTTTTCTTTGGCACGGGTTAGTGCAACGTAATAGACCCTCATTTCCTCACTGTATATACTTTGCAAGTTGGCTCTTGATACAGCTTCTGCTGATAGAGTATTTTTGCGCTCTCTGGACTTTGAATTATAATACTTTGTGGCAAATCCTAGATTTTTATAAGTCATCACCGTCTTCTTAGTATCTTGATCTGATGGTCTGCTATTTGCCTTGATAACAAACACAATTGGAAACTCTAGCCCTTTTGATTTATGGATGGACATAAATTTAACAGCGTTATCATCACTGCTACTTTCTGCACCTATGGATGCATTGGTGTTTTTAAGCCTTGTAATGTAGGATAGGAAACCATGCAAAGATGCACCTGGCATTTTAGAATATGTTTCTGCTCTATCTAGAAGCAGCCTCATATTGCCTTGCCTTGTAGCTCCGCCCGGCAATGCTCCAACAGCATTATATAGGCCTGATTCATCTAGAACCTGCCATATGAAGTCTTTAAGAGTGATATATCTTGATAAGTCCTTGTAGTAGTTTAACTTTTCTAAAAATTCTCTTACCTTCTTACCTAAGCTATTTTCAATATCTGCA